>ERZ1673738.122-NODE-122-length-155629-cov-176.619210_pt1 | contig 155629 bp, 109 predicted proteins | sample MGYA00580198_ERZ1673738 | MGnify/ENA primary metagenome ERZ1673738 (study PRJEB41218, sample SAMN15661784) | gut metagenome | host: Homo sapiens | place: Canada: London | collected 2015-08-20/2019-03-30 | study: EMG produced TPA metagenomics assembly of... | reverse complement strand
AACGGCAACACGCAAATCTTGCGTGTTGCCGAGAGCCAAACTTGATTTTTGCTTTGCTAACCGCGCAGAGAATCTTTGCTATCAAAACAAGACGGACAAAAACTCCTGCCACAATTTCGCAAGATTATCTGCTTGGTGGGTGCGCCTTTGGCGCAAGCGGAATATTGTTCATCGCCGAGGCAACGGCAACACGCAAATCTTGCGTGTTGCCGAGAGCCAAACTTGATTTTTGCTTTTCTACCGCGCACCATTGCTCAAACGGCATTACGGTGAAATCAATCGCTCTCAATGTCATTCCGAGAAGTGAAACGACGTGGGAATCCCCTAAATAGAAACGAGAACACTTTTGGCGATTGACAAACACCGCATTTGTTCTCGCAATCTCTACCGCGCAGAGAATTTGCGCTATCAGTTCAAACAAGGGCAAAAACTCCTGCCACAGTTGCACCAAATTATCTGCTTGGTGAAAGTTGGGCGGGACACCCGCCCCCGATATCTTACGGTTGCGGAAGATTTCGGACTATTCGAAGCGTTCTTATACACGGTATCTGTTTATTCGAAGACGGAATTGGAGTCGCAAGGCGACGACCGTAGCGAACACCGAGCTTGACGGTTAGTACGAGAATGCGTGGCATTCTGTTGCGAAGCCGCCACGCAGGCGAAGTGGCATAATAAGAGAAATGTCCCTATCTATGCGAGCGTTGAGTGTTGTCCCCCGCTACGCGGTCGCCGTTCCCTTTCAAGAGGGAACGGCGAGGGGGAAAACACGTGAGGAAAGGGGAAATTTCAATTTAGAGTTCTCCATCCTACACTCTTGTAGAGGAATAACACACACTTGATGAGGGGGACATTGCATTTACCCCCCCCCCACACACACTCTTGTAAAGCTCAAAAAAACCACCGGTAACACGGTGGTCTTTCTTAAATCACAATCAGCCAAATTTATCTTGCTTGCTTCATATGGAGTTCTCTCATTCCCTCAACCGAGTCGCAGATTTCTTTCAGGTTGCAATGGGCGCAATCGACAAGCACGTTGTCGAGAATGTGGTTGAACGCAGACAATATTTGCGACGTGTGAGATGAAAACTCTTGCAAGGGAGCAAAATCTATTTGAGCGTCCGCAACGAAAACAACCGTAACGGCCTTGACGGCGTCTTTTGCCAAATACGATTTTATTGTGGTTGCACCCAGTGCTTCGAACGACAACCCTCTCTTGATTGCAGACTTTGCCACCCTGACTTGCTCGCGCTGTTTGATGACGGACGTGCGCATCATATAACCGCTGACGTTTTCCTTGTACTTCGCGTACTCCAAAGATTTTGCAAGATCGAAAATGGCTTGCTCGTCGTCGGATTCGGCATTGACGGAAATAATGACGATTTTTGCATAGTTACAATCTTTTTTGACGTCTTTAAGCTCTTTGCCGATGAGTATGGTTTGATTTTTGACGGGCATATCGTCGGTAAGCACGGTTGCCGCAGTGCAAGGCATATCGCTACCGCCGAGTTCGAAAGCGGTGTCTTTCATCAAAATAAGTTCGCTTTGCTCGTTCGTAGGCAAAGCCTTGCCGCTGTCGTACGGATAGACTTTCGCATCGTTTTTCGCAATGCAATCGAACAGTTTCCTTATGTCTTCGTCAAAAATTCCTATCATTTAAAGTCCTGTTTTTCAGTCGATTATTTGTATGATTATTTGTGCGTATTTTGCAAAATCCGCACTTTATCGTATTATTTCAAGTTGTTTAAGTGCCTCTTTGACGCCCTGAACGACTTTTGAGTTTTCGGGAAGTTCAAACACATTTTCACCTTTAAGGTCGAAGGACGCAAGGTTTTTGTCGTCGCCTATAACCGCCAAAAGTTTCACTCCGTCATAGTCGAGAGCACGCACTGCGTCCTCGTCGGAAACGCGATTGACGATGATGCCGATCTTGTCGTACATGACGAGATCGTCGGCAACTTTCTTGATGGTTTTGCACACGTCCCTACCCTTTTTAGATTGGTCGGTGACAAGAATCAAATGAGTCACCTTTTCCATAACTCTGCGGTTGATTTGTTCGATACCAGCCTCCCCGTCGATAACTACGTAGTCGAATTCCTCGGACAAAATACCGATAACGTCTTTGAGATATGCGTTGATTTTGCAATAGCAACCGGCACTTTCGGGGCGACCTACGGCAATAAAAACGTATCCGTCTTTTTCAACCATAGCGTCAAAAATACGGAAACGCGCCTCGTTGAGCAACTCGATCGCGCCCTTCGCGTTGCCGTCCTCAACATTTTCTATAATGCTTTTTCTTATGTCGTCAATCGTGGACTTGACCTCTACGCCCAAAGCCGTTGAAAGCCCTACTGCCGGGTCTGCATCGATTGCCAAAATACGTTTGTCGGGATATGCTTCCACCAAATTGCGAACGATGTTTGCCGCAAGTGAGGTTTTGCCCACTCCGCCCTTTCCTGCGACTGCGATTATAGTTGCCTTTGCCATAAATCCTCCTTTGAAACGAGTGCCGTTTCAAAACAATGTATATGGTAGCACTTTGCTTGCTTTTTGTCCATATAATTGCTCACATTTCGGCACCATTTCGGCACTTGAAGCCGTTGAGAGTCCTTTTTCTTTAAATATCTCGTGCCTGTGCCATACGTTCTTTTCCCAACGAAAAAACGCCTGAAAAACGGCGTTTTTTGCTTGTTTTTTGTAATTTTTCAATTCGAAACGAATTACGCAATGCGCTCAACGACGTACGTTCCGCTCTCACGCTCGATCGGATTGATCGTCATATTTTCGTCGTTGCAAAGGATTTTGCCGTCTTTGCAATAAATCGAGAATATTCCGCCCTCCTTTGCGCTTGCGACCTTATCCGTATCGAAGGAATCCGCAAGATACAGCGGCAAAATCTCAAGCACGATTTGCGAACAGGTTTTGGTTGCGGAATATGCGGTGTACGTGCTTATTGCGCTTACGTTTTCGCCGTTTTCAACGTTCACGAAGTGAGAGCGCGACGTGCCGTCCTCATAGACGTAGTAACCGTCCTCGTCTTTTGAAATCGCATAATCTTTGAGCATAACGACGGATATTTGTTGCTTGTACGCAAGCCTGCCAGCGACGATTGCGCCGTCATCCGTCTTGTCGAACACGTTTGCTTGCAATTCGTCGTGAGCCTCGCTTAAATTGCGTGTGAAGCCGTCATAGCTCGATATAATACCTTTATCGTAGCCGGCATCCGTCATCGTGCTTGCGATATAGTCGATTACAAAAGCGTTTTTCGTCCAGAAAAAGTCGAGATATACGGGGGTGTTTTCGCCAAACGCGTTTTTATACTCGTCCGAAACGACAAGTTTGACGACGTTCCCGTCCAAAAACTCCAATTTTACGTTGTTCTCGTCCGCTATAAGCGAAATAAGCGTGTCGAAATAGGTCTTTACGCTTTCGTTTTTTGTCGGGTCAAACCTTTCGGCATCGTTGTCGTGAATACACGTAAACATCTCTTCATAGTACGCATAAATCGGAGCATAATACAAAAATCTGTTTCCCGCGTCGTCGAACGCTTTGAGCGACCGATACAGCAGCGCAGGAACCTGCACTTCTTCGTTCGGATGCGTATTGAGATAGAACAAATTGTTCATTCCGTCGACTTCTTCGCTTGCGTAAAAAACTTTGTAGGCGTATTCGCTTGCCTCGGTATACTTGGACGCTACGCTTTGACGATAGTTTTTGTCTTGATTTTTATCAAAATAATAGGTAAAAACGAACTCCCCTCCACAGTTCTTCGTTGAGGATGTATCGGGGGTTATCGCAAACCACCCTGCCTCGACTCTCAACAAAACAACCATAACAACGGCAAAACAAACAATCGCAAGCACCAAAAACAGCACAAAAAGCACAACTCTCAGCTTGACGTTTTTGTTTGACACTTCGACCTGTTCCACAGGCGGAGGCGTAAGGAGATTTTTATCCTTTGCATATCTTTTCATAATCACCTTTGTTTAAAAAGGTTTAGCTCGTCGCTAAACCTTACGTTTTGTTATCTGAGCGTCAAAAGCAAAAAGAACAGGAACAGTACCAACAGTACCGCCAAGAATATAAATCCTGCGATTGCGCCTTTCTTGAACGCTTTGAAGTTCTTTATGTAATTGAACTTCTTGAAGATATACGCCGCGATTATGCCGGGGATAGGCAAGAAGAACGACAGCACCTTAAACCACGAGCTACCCGTATCGTGCACGGGGGTGTCGAGAATGGGCTCGGTTGCCTCAACGGGTTCTTCCGCTTCTTTTTCGGCATATTCGAGAGCTTCTTGCTCGGTCATGAATGACGAAGATTTGAGCGGAACACCCTCTTCCCTTATACGTTTGTACTCTTCGATTTCTTTCTTGTTGCCGAAGATATAGTGATTGTGTCCGATGCACACCATTTCGGGCTTATCTTCACTGTAATCGTGTTGCGAGGGATCGTACACGAAAAGTTTTTTCTTCTTTTCAAGCTTCGGATCGGGGATAGGAATTGCCGAGATAAGAGATCTCGTGTACGGGTGAAGCGGATACGCGAACAATTCTTCCGCTTCTGCGATTTCCACTATTTCGCCCTTGTAAATAACGCCGATTCTGTCTGAAATGAAACGGACGATTGACAAGTCGTGCGCTATGAACAGATATGTTGTGCCCCTCTCTCTTTGGAACTTGTTGAGAAGATTCAGCACCTGCGCGCGAATAGACACGTCGAGAGCGGAAATCGGTTCGTCCGCAACGACGAGGGAAGGCTCCATAATCATAGCTCTTGCAAGACCGATACGCTGGCGTTGTCCGCCCGAAAACTCGTGAGGATAACGCGTGAGGTGTTCGGGGAGCAAACCGACTTCTTTTATCATTTGCTCGACTTTTGCAACTCTGTCCGCTTCGTCTTTGAAGAGATGGAAGTTGTAAAGACCTTCGGACACGATATAGTCGACGGTCGCGCGCTCGTTGAGAGATGCGGCGGGATCTTGGAACACCATTTGGATGTTCCTGATGACCTGTCTGTCGAGTTTATGCGAAATATTGCCCGAAATGCGCACGCCTTTGTACTGAATCTCGCCTTTTGCGCACGGATTTACTCTGATGACTGCACGACCAATAGTGGTTTTTCCCGAGCCGGACTCGCCGACAAGAGAGAACGTTTCGCCCTTATAGATGTCGAAAGACGCGTTTTTTACCGCCTTGACAGCCTTGTCGCCCTTGCCGAACGTGATGTCGACGTTCTTGACGGACAACAGAATTTCTCTGCCGTTTTCGTCAAGCGGACCTTGTTCGGGGAGAGTATATACTCGATTTTTGTATTGATCGATTCGCGTTTTCCAGCTGTCGCCAACGCGTTTGAAGTGTCTTTGAATTTTTCCGCCGACGCCCTTAAACCAGTCGCTTATAACCTTCCCTGCGGATTTTTTTGAAGGTTTCTCGTCGCTTTCAACCGAATTGTCGGCGACAGGAGTTTCTTCAACGGAGGAATCCCCGAAAGAAGGCGCGCTTTGTTCGCAAACGGGTTCTTGTTGAGTGTCGGCATTTTCGATATGCTCTTGCTGCTCCACTGCGAGTTCTTGTTCGACGGGCGTGGAGTTATCCAATGCGGAGGTTTGGATATCGTCGATTATTTTGTCTTTGTCCATCATTCCACCTCCTCGATATTGAATGCTTTGAGCAATCTGCCGTGAATATCTTTGATGATTTCGGGTTTTTCGATTTTAGGCGCTCTGGGGTCGAGAAGCCACGTTTTTGCGAAGTGGGTTTCGGTCACTTGGAACATCGGAGCTTCTTTGAGCGTATCCACCTTCAGACAATATGGATTTCTCGGCGCAAACGGATCGCCGATGATCTTGTTGTAAAGCGACGGCGGAGTACCTGAAATCGAATACAATTCTGTGTTCTTTTCCGCAAGTTGCGGCAGCGACGACAAAAGCGCCCACGTATACGGGTGGCGAGGATCGTAAAACACCTCGTACACGGTGCCAAGCTCGACGATTTGTCCCGCATACAACACCGCAACTCTGTCCGCGACGTTTGCGACAACGCCGAGGTCGTGGGTGATGAACACGATCGTGTAGTTAAATTCTTTTTGCAAATCCTTGATAAGTTTGAGGATTTGGGCTTGAATGGTAACGTCAAGAGCGGTTGTAGGCTCGTCGCAAATGAGGATCTTGGGTTGACACGAAAGCGCGATTGCGATGACGATACGCTGACGCATGCCGCCCGAATATTGGAAGGGATAGTCGTCATAGCGGTTTTCCGCATTGGGAATACCTACCTTCTTCATAAGTTCGACAGCTTTTCTTCTCGCCTCTGTCTCCGAGCAGTGTTGGTGCTTGATGATGATTGAGGAGATTTGCTTGCCGATTGTTATGATCGGGTTAAGCGACGTCATCGGATCCTGGAAGACGGTTGCGATGCGCGTACCGCGGATCTTTTGCCAGTCCTTTGTGTACTTGATTTTTGCGAGGTTGAGCACGCACACGCCGTGGAGTTGCGTTTCGGTGGTGCCGTCGAGGAACTTGACTCTGAACGCAATCGGATCGAAAATCTGATTGAGTTGCTCGTCGTTTGTGAGGTCGACGCCAAGACGCATAGCCTTACGCAGTGCGAGAATGAGTTTGACAATAAGCTTAAATCTTTCGAGTGCGCCGTATCTTCCGACGGAAAGATAAATTTCCTTGCCTAAAATCTCGTTGCGATGCACGGTATTCTCGGTGATTTCTCCTTGCAAAGCGAGTTTATATTCCTCTTTGAGCTTTGCCATGGTTTCGGCGTAATACTTTGCAAATTCGAGGTCGGCTTTTGCCGCTTGTTTGTGAGCGCGCACGGTTTGAGCGATTGTCTTTTCCAAAGCCTTTATTTTCTTGTCGCAATCGGAGATAATGTCCTTGGTTTCTTTGACCTTATCTCTTTCCTTGCGCGTATTGAGCGTGAGTTTGAGGTTGTACGCCTCGGTGCGGCGGAACTTGAGATCGTCGATCTCGTCCTGCATTTTCTCATGCTCTTGCTCGCTGAGGGTGAATTTTTCCTTCTTTTCCGCCTTGAGCGCGAGGATTTTTTGATAGATATCCGCGCCGAGTTCGAGTTTTGAGGCTTTGTTGAGCCGCTTCAAAACGACGTCGAGAAGAAATTTGTCGAATTTTGTCGGAGTTGCAACGGTATCCGCAAGCTCGTCGTCGTTAAAGATGAGTTCGCCTTGCGAAATGAAGCCGTTTGAGTCGAGCATACCGGCAAAAGTCTTTGTAAAGACGGATTTGCCCGAACCCGATTCACCGACGATTGCAATAGATTCGTTTTCATAGATATCGAGCGAGATTCCGCGGATTGCGGTGAGGATTCTGCCTCTGACGCGGAATTTGACTTCGAGATCCTTTACGGACAGCAAAACTTTTTTATCTTCCATACGTCACCTCACATATGCGTTCTCGGATCGGAAGCGTCACCGAGTTTTTGACCGACCACATAGAGGACGATGGTTATGATTGCCGCAATGACGACGGGTGCCCAAAATTCAAGCGCCCAGTCGGGATTGACCATATAAGGTTGCGCCGATTGTATGATTTTGCCCAACGACATATCCGACATACCGATTCCGATAAAGGAGAGGAAAACTTCCATTGAAATGTAGCTGGGAAGCTCGGTTGCAAGAAGCGTCATTATGACTGACGTCATAAACGGCAAAATGTTTTTGAGTGCGATACGGAAAATCGGCGTACCAAGGCATTTGGACGCAAGGTTGTATTCCCTGTCGCGAATGATGATGACTTGCGTGCGGATGAAGTAGGCAATGCCCAGCCAACCCGTTATGGTGAGCGCAAACACCATCGTCCAGAAACTTGCCGTCAAAATCATGATAAGCACGGAAATTATAAGCACGTACGGCACGTTGCCGATGATGTTGTACACTTCCGTCATGAACTTGTCAAATCTCTTTGAGAAGCCCCAAATTGCGCCGATCACTACACCGACGAGCATATTGATTGCCGCGCACACGATCGCAAGGCTTATGGATATGCTCGATCCGTACCAGATGTAGTCGAACGTAGATTGTCCGGAATCGCCGCTGCCGAGAATCCAGTGGATGCTGAAACCGAATTTATCGATAGCCTGACTGGGACTAAGATGCTGCGCCGACGTGTCCATAATGTTGATAAACGGAGTGGTTTTGGGATCGTATCCGATTGCAAGCGGATAGATGTACGCAAACACTATAACGAACAACAACAATGCGATAAACACGATGTTTATCCTGTTCTTGAAAAACACTCTAAACACAGATTCCCAATAGGAATATCTGGGCGCGGTGATTTTTTCGGAATCGAGTTCGTTGTTGTCAACATGCGAGAACAACTCTTCGTCCGTCATATTGAATTCCTGAAGGTCTATAACTTTGTTTTCCATATCCTCACCTCGCCTTATCTGAGAATGAAATTCTCGGATCTACCATAGCCATCAAAATGTCGCCCAGTATCAACGACACGACGGACAACAGCGCATAGAACATCGTAAGTCCGACGATAACCGCGTTGTCGTACTTTGTGATTGCTTCCGTAAGCATTTTTCCGGTGCCGGGCACTGCGTAAATGCTTTCTGTGATGATTGCACCGACGACTGCGCCGAGAATAGTGCCGGGAATGCCGTGCACAAGCGGAATAATCGCATTTTTGAGGATATGTTTGTTGAAAATCTCGCGCTCGCTCAAACCGCCCGACCTTGCAAATTTGACGTAGTCGGAGTTTTGCTGGTCTATCATATAGCGTCTTAGCCAGTTCATAAGGCTTGCAACCGAAGGCAGCGCAAGCGAAATGATAGGCAAAATATACATCAATTTGGTTTCCGAGTCGACGTCGAATCTTCCGGGCAGCCCCATTTTCATGCCGAGCGCACGGAACATAAAGATGTACGCAAGCGACGGAACTGCGATAATAAATACAATGTAAATTGTGCCGAGTTTGTCAAGGATTTTGCCCTTGTTTCTTGCCATCATGATGCCGAGCGGAACGCCGAGCACGTATGCCAGAATGGACGACAAAATGCCGATTACAAACGAGAAACCGATCCTTGACATGCTGTTTTTGACAGTGCCGACGTTCGTATAGTTGTCAACAAATCTTTCTGATGCAAACGAGCCACCAGCCGTTAATGAATCTTTGACGAAATTTGCCATATGCAAATCGTCGGACGACAGTTCTTGATAGCCGGTTGGGTACGTCACAAGCATTTGCTTGTTTGTGCCTTGCGATTGCGTCATCGTTTCGAATGCGTCGACTCCTTTGTTGACGGAGAATGAAACACCCAAATTTATTTTAACGATATTTTGGTGAATAAACGGGAACTTGTTGTCAAAATATACGAGATATTTATATTTTGTGCCGTTGCCGATGATTGCAGGCGAAAATTTCGTTCCGCCGTATGCAGGATCGTACCACGTGAAAGAGAGTCCTCTTTCACCCACCAATTGATCGTCGTCTTCCACGTAATGAATTGAGTCGACTTGAATAAGGTTTTTAAAGAAATTCCACGCTCTTTGAAGAGTGGTGTACTCTTTGTATGCGAAAAGGCGTTGCTCGCCGCCATTAGGAACTCTGTTTCCTGCCAGTTTCGCATCAAGTCTGACGACTTTATAACCGTGTTGGTCACAATATTCGTAAAATTTTTGGACGTACACCTTTGTGATTTCGGAGTCCAAACTTGTGGTTCTTCCTATCTTGACTGCCTCGGCTCTGTTTTCCGAAGATATTTCTCCTTTTTCTTCAAGGCTCGTCAAAAATTCGGCATACGTCAAATTCTCTAAATAGCCGTATCTTTCCCATTGCGTATATTTGTAGACTTCTTTGTCGTTGTGCTGCTGCTTTTGAATTTGCGTATCGCCGTTGAATATGAAATCTCGGTCTATAAACGTATAGACGAGAGCCATAACTATTATGACGACTATTGCGACAGAAATAAGTCCGCGTATAAGACGTTTGAGCAGATATTTTGTCATAATAAACTCACTCTAAAATATGCAAAACTCGGAAGAGCAGAGATTTCTCCCTCCCCTTCCGAAAAATGCATTCCTATCAGCCGATTTCTCGGCTGATAGGCGTTTGTTGCTATAAAGTCTTCGATATTAAATTGTAAATCAATAAATACCGGTAAGTTTGATCATTGCGCCACCAACCGGCAACATTGTGTCGAGGAAGGACGAAGGATCACGATAGTCGGGACCCCAACCAGAGCAGTCGTAAATGTCGTAGTTGTTCTCTGCGCCGTTGCTTGTTAAGTAACCTGCATAGAGCCAACCAGCTTGCTTTTCGGATGCAACGAGGTTGATGACGACTTTGCCGCCGAATGCGGATTCAATGCTTTGTTTTACAACTTGCGCTTGGTTGACGTATCCTGCATAACCACTCCAATACGGATAGTCGATCTTGATCGGGTTGCTTGCGCTGATTTCGATACCTTGTTTTTTGAGATCTGCGATTGCGAGGTCAAGGTATTTGTTTGCAACGGTGGTGTTGTACCAACCATCGAAACCGGAGGAAGAACCGATGCCGCCGTCTGCGGTGGGATCCCAAACCTTCATTGCGTCTGCACCCATATCTGCATTGAGTTGAGCTTGAACGATTGCGCCGTAGTAAGTGCCCTTTGCAAACGTTGTTGCAGTGCCGTTGATATCAATAGTCACGTCCTTGCTGAGGCTGACGAAAGTACCGGTTGTGTAGAGGTTGCCGACTGCGTAAAGAGCAGCTTCACTGCCACGAGTTTGTGCGGTGTATTGCTCTCTGTCGAGCGCTCTCATGAATGCGAGACGGAAGTTCGTATTCAACATTGCTGCCGCTGTCACATTCTTTTCTGCATCGGTTTTGCTGGATGCCATACCAAAACCGTTGATGGTTTCGTAAGCGGTACGTTTGACGTTTACGTAGAAACCGAATGCGGTTGCGTCGGTGCCGGAAACGTAGATTTCGTCTGCATGATCTGCTTTTGCAAGTGCGGTCGTCGTGGTGTTGAGGCCTGCGCCGTCAATCACGCCTGAGAGCAAATCGTTGTAAGTTGCGCTGGTGTCGCCATTGTCCTCGTAGGAAATCCAAGTCAAGGTCTTGATGTTGACACTGTTTTGTGCCCAATAAAGCGGGTTTGCCGTGAAGACGATCTTGTTCTTTGCGGTGAAGTTGCTCACAACGTACGGACCGCAAGAGAGGACGTAGTCGGGAGAAGTGCCGTATTTTTCACCAACAGAGTCTGCATATGCTTTGCAGAAAGGAGAATACGGGTTATAAGTCAAACGAGAAATGAAGTAGGAGCTTGCTTCTTCGAGAGTGTATTGAAGCGTGTATCTGTCAAGAGCTTTGACGCCGACGTGAGAGAAGTCTGTGTCTTCGCCGTTGTAGTACTCGGTTGCGCCTTTGATAACACCGGTGATAAGGCCGTATGCGACAGCGTCTTTATCAAGTGCTCTTTGGAGACCGTCAACCCAGTCTTGTGCAGTCACTTCGTAACGAGGTCTACCGTCTTTGTCAACCCACATAACGTTTTTACGAATTGTAAATGTATAGGTCAAACCGTCATCGGAAACCTTATAGTCTGTTGCAAGTGCGCTCATAAGGCGTCCTTCGCAATCATATTCGACAAGGTTGTCAACGAGGTTGACAAGAGCCTCGGAGTCAACACTTTGATAAGTGCCTTGAATATCCCAGCTTTGAGGATCAGAAGTGTATGGCATGTTGTAAGTGTCTTTGATGGTATATCCCTTGTTGATAAGATATTCTCTAGCCTCTGCTTCGTAGGAACCGGTTCCTTTGAGTTGAGCATATTTTGCTTTCAAAGCATCACGGTCTGCTGTTTTGATAATTTGATCCGTAACGATAACGTTGTGGAAACGATCGCTGTCGTTGCCCCAAAGAGTGTTAGGAGCAGTATAAGGAGCAACCTTGCCGATTGCAAGCGCGCCGCCGTTTGATCTTGTCGGAATGAACGTACCGGTTTGGAGAAGTTTTGCTTCTGCGATTGCCATTGCCGCATATCTTGCATCAGTATCGGTTTGTGCCTTTGCCGCGACATAAGTTTTATAAAAATCGCCAAGCACTGAACTGTATTTTGAATACTCTGTATCTGCGCTGTGATCTTCTTTGTCAGCAAGAGTATAATCCATTGTTACGTCAATGCTACCACCCGTTGCTCCACCGCTCTCGACAGAATCCAAGCAGTGCTTTGAACCATCGACAAAGACATATTTGACATCGCCAGTACTTCCACCGCCGTTTCCGCCGTTATCCTTCGGGTTGCACGCTGCGAACACGCCAACTGAAAGCACGAGAACCAGGACCATTGCCAAAATCGCAAATATCTTTCTTTGCTTCATTGTTTGTTACCTCCATGTTATATTTATATTTGGTTTGTTGTGTTGTGCCTTTTTTTGATCGGGTGCGGGTGTCCCGCCATATCGTCATTCCGTCAATATCGAGGAATCCGACGCAGCGAACATGCGGCTTTCGCCTAGATGTTTCGACTTCGCTCAACATGGCAAGCGGAGAAACCAAATCGGGCGCGGGTGTCCCGCCATATGTCATTGCGAGCCTTGCGTGGCAATCTCCGGGGACGGAAACAAACATCGGTTTGCGCTCCTGCCGGATTCCTACGTCGCTTCACTCCTCTGAATGACAAGTGAGAGCGAACATGCGGCTTTCGTTCGGGCAATTTTAACTTTTTGTCCGCAAAATTGTTTCAACTTTTTTGCGATTTCGCTTGCTTTTGCCCAAGCATTTGTTGTATAGTATCAAGATTTTAATTTTTCTTTAACTTTTTTGATGTTCACATTATAAGTGCAGTTTGCCGATATGTAAACAACTTTTTTTGTTTTTTTGAAAAATTTAATTTTTATGCATAATTGCAGTTTCAATGCCATTTTGTCTTTTCAAAACGCCGCAACCGAGCATATCTCTCTTTTTTATATTGATATATTCTATTATTATACTTATTAAATATACTTTAACTAAATGCGAAAACAATATTTTTAGAAAATCAGCAAAATTTTCAATTCGAATCCACTCTCCGCAACTATGGTTTGACAGGGGGTTTGATGCAATTTTGGATTGATTTTATGCAAAAATAGTTTAAAATTGCATAAAAATAAAAATTTTTGTATAAGCGATTTTTCAAAAAACTTGACGTTTTTGACGAATCTCGCAAACATTCTCAACTTTATTTGTCAAATTTGTAAGTTTTTTAAACAATCTTCCCCAACCTCGCAACCGTCGGTTGCGCATATATTTATTAAAATATTAAAATCTCACACGTCTATATGCAAGACAAAATCAACACCGTTTCTTGCTTGCACCGTGTTTATTCTTCCTCTACAAGAGTATCGCGCGTATACCGCCGTTCATCATAATCGGGTGTGGGTGCCCCGCCCTTTCCGTCATTCCGAGCGTAGCGTGGGAATCCAGCCGTCAGGCGCAATCAAATCGGGTGTGGGTGCCCCGCCCTTTCCGTCATTCCGAGCGTAGCGTGGGAATCCAGCCGTCAGGCGCAATCAAATCGGGTGTGGGTGCCCCGCCCTTTCCGTCATTCCGAGCGTAGCGTGGGAATCCAGCCGTCAGGCGCAATCGCAACAGACACATAGGGCTATCATTTAACACTCTAAATACAACTTTCCCCCTTCCTCACGTGTTTTGTTCTTCCTCTACAAGGGGGTGAACGGCGTGTACCCTAAATTAGATGTGCCCCCCTCTTTCCCTTTCGGGCTTTTGTTCTTCCTCTACAAGAGTTGAACGGCGTGAACTATAAATGCAATTTCCCCTTTCCTCACGTGTTTTCCCTATCACCGTTCCCCCTCTGCGTGCCTTGAGGGAACCCACGGTGACCGCGTAGCGGGGGACAACACTCAGCACTCGCATAGATTGCTATCGTTCCCTTTTTATGTCACTCGTTCGCGGACGAAAAGAATCCAAACTCGTCCGCTCACTTGTACTTTTCGTCAAGCTCGGCGTTCGCTTTCTCGCCGCCTTGCGGCTCGTGTTCCGTCTTTTAAGCTGCACATACCGTTTATAAGAACGCGCCAAACGGATGAATAGCGCGAAAAAGCCCTTCGGGGCTCTCGCCTACCTAGTGTACTTTTCGTACACGACGAGTGACCGAAGGGCTTTGACAATGCTAGTCGCCACCGATTTCCTTTTTATAAGACTGCGATATTTTGATGAAGAACAAGAAAGAGCCGCCTTCACAGACTGGAGCGTACTTTGTCGTACGTGACTGTTTGTGAAAGCGGCTCTGACACAGCTATTCGCTCAATAGCGCGGTTTTAGAAGAAACGGGCTACGAGGTCCTTCGAATACTGCACAGTCTCTTCCATATCGCCGAAGGACATGATTTCGCCTGCATAGTAGGTGTTGAGATTGCCTTGCATTGCTTCGACTTTCTCATACCAACCGTCCGCATAGTCCTTTTCAAAGACGTGCGGGAAGTAATACCACTTGCGCTCGTAGACGCACTTGTCGATGTCGATACCACAGAGCTTCATATCGTCCCATGCCATCTTCTTTGCTTCGTCGTAGGACTTGAGCTCTTTGCCCTTGTAGTTGCGCAATACGTATGTGGTGAGAACTTGGTTGGGTTCGTTTGCCCATCTGTGGTAGAATACCATGAGGTGACCGAGGCGTTCGGGAACCATGTTGTCGAAAAGATAACCGGACATATCGGGATAGTATGTGCCCTTCTTGCAGGTGATTGCGGTGACGTCGTAACGCTCGTAATCGATCTTTGCAAAGAGTTTCTTCTCTTCTTCGGTTGCGTCGAAGTAGTTGGGCATATATTGAAGAGGAGCAGTGACGATGATCTTGTCGTACTCTTCCATATCTTCGCCGACGTACACTTGCACCTTGCCGTTTTCACGCGTAACTTTGGTGATGTTGACGTTGAGGCGCGCGGGATGTTGCAATTTTGCGTTGACTGCTTCGTAGATGGATTGCGTGCCGTCTTTCCACGTCCACAAATCCTTGTTGACGAAGTACATTGCGGTTGCAAAATCCAAATATTTGAGAACGTAAGCCGCAGGAATCTCGTCAAAGAAACCGTATCCGAATGCCGTGTACGGTCCGATCCAGATTTCTTGCGCAAGCGAAACGCCGTTCATCTTGCAGAAATCTTTGAAGTTCATGCTGAGGTCTTTGAGGTTGGGGTTCTCGCCGACGACGTGCTTGCCGGTGACGGGATCGTAACCGTCGTATTTGCCTTCGGACACTCCCTTGTGGCCGGTGTACTCGTAGCCCTTATACTTGGTTGCAAGCAACGTGCCGAGCTTCTTGACTTGAGATTTCATTCTCAAAAGATGCGGAATGAGCAACGGGTTTTTCTTGGGATTGAACGGATCGTAGGGTTTTCCGTTTTGTCTGCGATAAGCGCGTTCGAGTGCGGGGCCGTCGTGATCCACGCCGCCGAACAATTCGAGTTCGTGCACTGCGTGATAAGTCGGGCAACCCATAATTGCGCCCATCTCAAATCTCTTTCCGTCGTGATACGGAGAATGGCACTTTCCGCCTACGTGGTCTTCTCTTTCGAGAATTGTGTAGTCGGTGTATCCGTTCTTCTCGAGGTGTACAGCCGCACTAAGTCCCGCAGGACCTGCGCCGATGATACAAATCTTGTCGTTTTTAGCCATGATTTTCTCCTTTTTTGGTTAAGCCGTTTTTTTACATTCAAACGCTCTGTTTGATATATCAATTATATCACTTTATTTTTTGTTGTAAATACTTTTATTAAAAATCGATATTTTTTTATTTATTTGTCGGTTTGGTATTCACAATCGAAAATACCCGTGATATAATAGATGTTGATTCGGAGGCGCATATGAAATTCAAATCCTTTAAAGAAATGCTTTTGTCAAACGTAAAAAGCCATGCGAACAACGTTGCTTTGGCGTATGACGAGGACGGCGAAATCAAATCTTTGACGTATGCCGAACTTTATCGCGAAATCAGCGCACGTCGCGAGCAAATCGCACGCCTCGACGCAAACTGCGTCGGCATTTTGCAAGCTCCGTCGAAAAAGTGGATTATAGATATGTTCGCGTGCGTGCTCGCGCGTAAGCAGACCGTTTTGCTCGACCCGATGAGCGAACCGACGGTTATTCAGGCTCAAACGCTCGCAACGGACGTCGAAACGCTGTTGACGGACGAATTGACCTCTCGGCATGCGTCCCTTCTCAAAACCGCACCCGTAGGTACGGTTGCGCCCTCAAAGGACGAAGGCGATATTCTGTTTTTCACGTCGGGAACGACAAATTCCTCAAAAGCCGTCGTGCTTACCTCATCGTCTTTGTGCGCAAGCGCGTGGAACGGACAAGCAAAGTGTCCTTGCAACGAAACGGACAATTTGCTCTGCATGCTTCCCCTCACCCATGTGTTCGGCTTTGTGTGCGCAATGCTCTGGCCTATGTCGCAGGGCGCAAAAATCTCGATCACCAGAGGCATGCGCTATATCGCGCAAGATTGCAAATATTTCAAACCCACGATTATATCCGTCGTGCCTTCAATTTTGAAATTCCTCGTCGGACTCAACGCTTTGAACGACGAGTTGCGTATGGTTTTGGTGGGAGCAGGCCCCGCAAACGAGCAAACGCTTGCCGCCGCAAAAGAAAAAGGCATCGAAGTTCGCTTCGGCTACGGACTTACCGAAACGTCGAGCGGCGTTGCGATAAGTTGCGGAGAAAATCCGTTTGCGATGTCGGTATGCCCCGACGATACCATAACTCTCGCGGACGACGGCGAAGTGCTTGTCAAAGCCGACGAGTGCATGATGAAAGGCTACTACAAGAACCCCGAAGCGACGAAAGAAGTGCTTATAAACGGCATTTTGCACACGGGCGACCTAGGAAAATTCGACGAGGACGGCAACCTCTATATCACCGGGCGCAAAAAAGATATTCTCGTGCTTGAAAACGGCAACAAGATTTTCTTGCCCGAATGGGAAAAAGAACTTGCCGTCGCACTCGAAACCGACGACGTCGCGCTTACCCTCGAAAACGGCGAAATAACACTGTTTGTGGGAAACAAGGACGGATTTTTGAACGTGAGCATGCTCAAAGACAAACTTGCCGCGTTCAACAAAAACAAGCCTTTCAACCTGCAAATATCCGGCCTTGTGGTTATGCCCGACGCGCTTCCGAAAACCGCAACCGGAAAAGTGAAAAGATACGCGCTTTGACAAACGAAAAACAAACGACTTAATATATATGCAACTTGCATAAAAGGAGCAAATATGGTACAAGTAAGCAAACAAGAAATCCAGGAAAAGTTGACCGCGCTCATAAAGCAATACGTCCCCTCTTTGCAAAACGAAGAAATCACGGGTGAAACCGCAATCAATTCAAAGGGCTACGAATCGCTCAACTATATCTATATCATTTGCACTCTCGAAAGCGATTACGGCATAAAGATTCCCGACAAAACGTGGATGAAGTTGCGCACCGTAAACGAAGTCGTAGACACGGTTTACGAGGCAGCAACAAAATAATATATTGCAACAAACGGCACTTTAAGCAAACAAAACGGTGGTATAAATGTCGGAATTGGTTTATTCAACAACAAAAACGCTGCTTGCCGACGACGTGACCATGCAAAGAAATTTGCGTCCGTCCGTGCTTATGCGCTGGCTTCAGGAGGCTTCTATCGCTCACACCGAAGCTCTCGGAGCGGGCAGAGCGAAAACCCTTGACAAAGGAGCGTTGTGGGTTGTGTGTCGCGTGCGGCTGGAAATAGAAAATTTGCCCTGCTACGACGAAACCGTCACCCTTTCAAGCTGGGCGGGCGACACGATGCGCGTGCTTTTTCCGAGATACTACGAGATGACCGACGAAAGCGGCACTCCCCTTGTGAAAGCAAGTGCGGTGTGGCTTTTGATGGACGCTAAAAAACGCAAAATGGTTTTCCCCGAAAACTACGACGTTGTCGTTCCCGGAATAAGAACGGGAAGAGAAATCCCCCTCTCTTTCGGCGTATCGCTGGGCGAACAGGAAAAGACGAAACGTTTCAAAGTAGCATACAGCCAGGTTGACATCAACGGGCATATGAACAATGCAAAATACCTCGACTGCATGGAGGACGTTCTGGGCAAAGACTTTCTCGATACGCATATGCTCAAAACGCTCGAAATCGAGTTTAAATCCGAAATAAAATACGGCGCGAGCGTAAGGCTGGAATACACTATAGACGAAGATTTCGTCACGATGATAGGTTTTGTGAGAAATCGTCCGTGTTTCGAACTCAAAGCGAGTTTTGCAAAACGCAACAACACAACTTTGTAAGTCAAAAATATTTGACGGCAAAAAAAACATATGATAAAATAGCTATCAAATAAGGGAGTAATCGGCACTCTTGAGTGTAATAAAGCCGCTAACACGAGCGTTGTCTCCGGTTTTATTTGAAATGATGAGACTTATCCGCAGGGATAAGTCTTTTTTATTTGTTAGTACAAACAAAAAAGAGTGATATTCCCTACGGTAGCGATATTGTGCCTCAGCCACGGTGAAACTTTCACAAAGCGCAAGTGAAATTGCACTGCGTGCAATTATGGAATAAAAAAATATACTATGCTCTTATTATATCAATAAAGGAGAGTTTATGAAACACTATTTGGAGTCTATCGACAACGTATGCGCCGACGCTCAATCGAGCGTGGACGGTTTGTCGTCGCAACAAGCGCAAGAGCGGCTTGAAAAGGACGGCAAAAACAAACTTGCGGAAGGCAAAAAAGAGCCGATTATTCTGCGATTTTTGAAGCAGTTTATCGAGCCTATGACGCTCATTCTCATAGTTGCGGCGATTATATCCGGTGTACTGACGGCGGTCAACAATGCATCGAGCGCAACAAAAGAATTTCCTTCCGACGTCATCATAATCATGGCGGTCGTTATAATCAACGCAATTCTTGGAGTGGCACAAGAGAGTAAGGCCGAAAAAGCAATCGACGCACTGCAAAAGATTGCCGCCGCCACGTCGAAAGTCGTTCGCGACGGCAAAATCGTGGTCGTAAAGAGCGAGGACTTGGTTGTGGGCGACGTAATCGTGCTCGAAGCGGGCGACGCCGTGCCTGCGGACGCAAGGATTATAGAATGCGCAAGCATGAAAATCGAAGAAGCCGCGCTCACGGGCGAATCCGTACCCGTGCTGAAAACCTGCGACGTCATCGACGCTCCAAGCGGCGAAGTGCCTTTGGGCGACAGAAAAAACATGGCGTTTATGGGCAGCACCGTCGTTTACGGCAGAGGCAAAGCGATTATCGTCGGCACGGGCATGAACACCGAGATGGGCAAAATCGCAAACGCACTCACGCAAGCAAAAGAAGGCAAAACTCCCCTTCAACAAAAACTTTCGCAGCTTAGCAAGGTGTTGACCTATCTTGTCATCGGCATTTGCGTGGTTATCTTTGCGGTAAGCCTTATTCGCGCAGGCGTGGACGGTTCTCTCAAAGCGGACGTTGCGCCCACAATTCTCAACACGTTTATGATTGCTGTTTCGCTTGCGGTTGCGGCAATCCCCGAAGGTCTTGCCACCGTAGTTACCATCGTGCTTTCCATCGGCGTGACGAATATGTCAAAACGCAACGCAATCATCAGAAAGCTCACCGCCGTGGAAACTCTCGGCTGCACGCAAATCATATGTTCGGACAAAACCGGCACGCTGACTCAAAACAAAATGACCGTCGTAGACCACTACGGAAGCGACGAGAACTTGCTTGCCAACGCAATGTCGCTTTGCTCGGACGCAGAGTACGACGAGGAAAAGGGCGAAGCCGTCGGCGAACCCACCGAATGTGCTTTGGTCAACTACGCCGCGCTTTGCAATCTCAATAAAAACGAGCAAAAGAACATCCTCGTCCGCGTGGGCGAAATCCCGTTCGATTCCTCGCGCAAGATGATGACAACCGTGCATAAGGACGCAAACGGCAACGCTTTGCAATTTACAAAGGGCGCACCCGACGAAATAATCAAGCGTTGCACGTTCTATCTGCAAGACGGCAAAGAAGTTGCGATGACACCCGACAAACAAGACGAAATTCTTTGCGCAAACAAAGAGATGGCAGACCGCGCGCTCCGCGTGCTTGCGGTTGCGCAAAAGCGTTTGGAAGCGGAAAAGAGCGAATACACCACCGAAAACGACGAAAAAGATATGTGTTTCGTGGGGCTTGTAGGTATGATAGACCCCGTTCGTCCCGAAGTTAAACCCGCAATCGACGAATGTCGAAAAGCAGGCATACGCCCAGTTATGATAACCGGCGACCACAAGGATACCGCCGTTGCAATCGCAATGCAGCTGGGAATAATCACCGATCCGTCGCAAGCAATCACGGGTGCGGAACTCGACAAAATCAGCGATGAAGACTTTGCAAACGACGTTGAAAAATACTCCGTTTACGCACGCGTTCAGCCCGAACATAAGACGAGAATCGTCAACGCATGGCGTGCAAAGGGCTACATCACCGCTATGACCGGCGACGGCGTCAACGACGCTCCGTCCATCAAGAACGCAGATATCGGCGTGGGCATGGGCATCACGGGCACCGACGTTACGAAAAACGTTGCGGATATGATTCTCACCGACGACAACTTTGCAACCATCGTTTCGGCAGTCGGCGAAGGCAGACGCATCTACGACAACATCCGCAAATCGATACAATTCTTGCTTGCGTCCAACCTGTCCGAAGTGCTGTCCATTTTCATCGCAACGCTTGCCGGATTTACAATCTTCAAGCCTGCGCATCTTTTGTGGATAAACCTCATCACAGACTGCTTCCCTGCGCTGTCTTTGGGCATGGAAGCTCCCGAAAGCGACGTCATGAGCCGCCCTCCGAGAAACAGCAAAGACGGCATTTTCGCAAACGGTATGGGCTTTGCAATAAGCTATCAAGGCGTGCTTATCACTCTTATTACGATTGCGTCCTACTTCATCGGTGCAAAGGTGCTTGCCAATATGCACCATGCCGAAGCAATCGCAAACGGATTGTACAGCGCGGAAACTCTCGGCTCGTCCATGGCGTTTTTGACGCTGTCTATGGCGGAAATATTCCACGCTTTCAACATGCGTTCGCTACACGGTTCTATATTCAAAATCAAGAAACAAAACTGGTGGTTGTGGGGCGCTGGCGTGTTGTCGCTGCTGTTGACAACCCTCGTCGTAGAAGTCCCCTTCCTTGCAAACGCATTCGAACTTGCAAAACTCGACGGAGCGGAATACGGCATCGCAATCGCACTTGCAATATCCATAATTCCTATGGTCGAAATCGTCAAAGCAATCGCGCGCGCAATTCGCAAAAAGAAAGGCATCGTGCTTGCCGCATAATCTTTTGCGACTTATTAGAAAAATTAAAAACAATATTTAAACGTCAAAAACAAAAGCCGAAAGATTGTCTTTCGGCTTTTGTTTCGTATCGGTTTGCTTATATCAATAAAACTCTTTCGAGGTGTTGCTCTTCCACTCGTCGTAACCGTCGGGATTGGGTGCGCCGTTTTTCACAAACTCGCAATAGCGTTTGCGAAGCTCGGTTGCAAGGCGGTAGTCGTCCTCGCCGAATTTGCGCCACGGATGTTGATCAAGCCCGAATACGTACCACAAATCCGAGCTGTGCCACGCGCCTTTGTCATCGCCGGGAAGAGGATGATAGAAGTGCGACAGCCACACTTTTCCGTTGCCGTTTTTCATCATGGTTTTCGCTATGCGTTCGAGATACGGCGCAAGCAAATCGTTTTTGGTTACGCCGAGAATACACGGAAGTTGCTCGTCCTTGTATGCGTTTTCATACAGGTCTTTTCTGACGATTTCGTCATCGAATACGGGCATGGTGGAGAGCATCGACAATGCAAGATTCTTCTTGTTTTGTCTGTACCACGCAAGATATAGGTCTTGGGCATTGCAAGTTTTGGGATCAAGCCCTCTTGCTTGCAGATCCTTGCGTACTCTCGCAAAAAATCGTTTTGCTCGTTTGAGGGATTTAGGCGCGAAAATGCCGCGCACGCTGCCGCCGCCCGAAAGCATAATCGAGCCTTGCACCATCTCTTTGACTTTTGGCAAAAGCACGAGATTTTGAATGGAAATCGCGCCTGCGCTCTGCCCCATAAGCGTTATTCGCGACGGATCGCCGCCAAACGCGGATATGTTTTGTTTCACCCACTCGATCGCGCAAATCATATCGTAAAAAGCGAGATTTTGCGCGCCCTCGTCGGCATTGTATCCGAACACGTTGAGCCTATAATTCGCCGTGACGCAAATCACGCCCTCTTTTGCAATTTCTTTGCCGTCGAAAGGGCGTTCATCGCTCGAACATATCACGAACGCGCCGCCGTGAATATACAGCAAAACAGGCAAATTTTCCGCATTTTTGGGTACAAAAATATTGAGATTTAAGCAGTCTTCCGAATACGTGAAAGAAAGTCCTTTGCGAAACTCCGTGTAATAAAGCATATCTGTTTTTGACTTGGATTTGCTCTCGTCGAAAAATTGCCGAAGTTGCGGACATCCGTCGCCGTACTTTGTTGCCGTAACCTCGGCTGCAAGCGGTTCGAGCACAGGCTTTTTAAACCGCTCTCCCCTTGCGTATCTTATGCCGAGAAACGCAGCCGTATCTCCGCGGTCTATGCCTTTGACGACGTGGTTTTGATCGTTCACGATATATTCCGTATTATTGTTTTTTTGTTTGAACATGGGTTGTCCTTTGAGCATGTGTCATAACATAAAACGCGTGCTCAACTTATTCTTTTATTGCGATTTTCCCCTTCCTCACGTGTTTGGACTTCGGCGTTTGCAAAGCAATCCGCCTCGTTCGCTTTGGCTGCAACACATTCACAGGATGTGTTGCTTAACGCTGCCCATACCGCCGTTCATCATAATCGGGTGTGGGTGCCCCACCCATATTGTCATTCTGTCAATGTCAAGTGAGGCAACTTGCTTGCAAGGGAACGCAGATATTAACGTAGCAACCGCCTTTTTTAAAGGCGAAAACCGTAGGTTTCTATGCACAAGCATAGTTGTTGCGAGTAACGTAGTGAAGAATCCAGCGTAGCGAAATGCGGCTTACGCCTAGATTCCTCGGCGTTGCTCGGAATGACGAGGGGCAGAATGTAATTCAATCGAGTGTAAGTGTCTCGTCGCCTTGCGACTCCAATTCCGTCTTGGAACAAGGAACGTACTAAATCGTACGTGACTTGTGAATGAGCGTCCTGACGACGCTATTTGCTCAATAGCGCATTTTTACCACTTGTTTTCGCAGTATTCGCAGAACGCGTACATATCCCTCACCTCAACCTTCGTGCCGTCGTCGAGAATTGCAGTACCGTTCCAGATGCCGTGGACTTGATGACAGTGCATGCGCAAAAGATTGAGAACGTTGAGATCGCCGTGATGGTCGTAAAACGGAGTCATGGTGAAATCAAATCTGCCGTCTTGCGAAACAAAGTGCCACGGCTCTTCGAACTTGTCGGGTTTGGGGAAAACTTCGATGTCGACGGGGCCGAACTTATGCGCTTTGCCGTCCCAGAAAATTGCCGTTTCGGTTGCGTTGGACTCGTCGCCGATGCCCCACGTGATTTCAAAACCGAACATGTGGTCTTTGCCGTCGGGACCTTGCACCACTTTCGAGCCGTTGCCCCAGTACCAAACCATTTTGTAGGGAGTGTTGACTCTGCCCCAGTCAAGAAACGCGAATGTGTCTTTCTTGTCGAAATTCCACACTTGCTCGCCCCAGCGGAACGTGCCGGCGCAAGGCATGCAGTTTTGCTTGGTGGTCATAAAATATCTTGTGGGTTTGTTTGCAAAAGGAAGAACGGTGGTGATGTTTTCAAGCCCGTCCATGATGTCCATTGTGAAGTTTGCCTCGACCTCTTTGCCTTTAAACTTGCCCTTGAAATAAAGAGTGCGCACTCTCTTTTCGGTTACGGCTTTGAATTGCGTGCCCGAAACGGTGAAATCCACGACGTTAGGCTCGTCGCCCTTGGGTGGAAGAATATATTTGTTGCCGCCGAGGAAAAGCGCGGTGGATTCGAGAATAGTGCCCGAATGAATTTTGCTCTTTTGCTGAGCGTTGTGCAAATCCGTGATGGACGCTTGCGCATATCCGCCTATGGATATATTGGCAAAACTTATTTGCACCATAAATTCACCGTTGGAAATCTGATAAAAATCCCATTCTTTTTTGCGCCAAGCGGGCTTTGCGTTGTCGCGCTCGTAGTCGAACACGTTGTGTCTTGCCCAACCGGGCGAAAGCAATTTGCCGTCAGCGGCAAGAAGTTTGGTCGGCTTGGTGTACTCTGTTTGTTTGCTTGTGAGTTGACCTTCCAACCAACTCGGATAAGTTCTCTTCATAATTTCCCTCCGCTTATATCTGAAAGATATAATGATTATACGAAAAGTATAAAACAAAAATGCGCTCATTTCAAGAGCGATTTTTTACAAAAGTACGATATTTCGATTTTTAGCGTAACAAAAATAATCGCCGAATTGTCGTAAATATCTATGAAAAACGTAAAAAAAGTGCTATGATTTCTTCGGAGTCAATTATGGAAATCAAACCGATCGCACACATTTTTACGCCTTTCAAAGAAAAGTTCGGCATCCCTCGCCAATGCGGAAAAGTCGCAACGGAGGGAAGAATCGTCTTTGAAAAAGAATATCGCAACCCCGACGCGATAAGAGGCATCGAGGGATTTTCGCATTTGTGGTTGGTGTTCGATTTTTCAAAAGCGCATCGCAAAGACTTTTGTCCGACCGTGCGACCGCCGCGTCTTGGCGGGAACGAGAAGGCGGGCGTTTTTGCGACAAGGTCGCCTTTCCGCCCCAACTCTCTCGGATTGAGCTGTGTGAAACTTGTAAAAGCGGAAGATACGGAAAACGGCAAAGTTCTCGTTGTCGAGGGTGCGGATTTGCTTGACGGTACGCCGATATACGATATAAAACCGTATCTAAAATCCGATTGTATCCCCGACGCGATTTGCGGATTTGCAGACGAGTGCTCGGGACATGTTTTAAAGGTTGAAAACGTCGAAATTTTGAAAGACCTCCCCGATTGCGAAAAGCAAAACATCGTCGATTGCATTGCGCAAGACCCACGTCCGTCATATCAGAACGACGGCAGAATTTACGGTATGATATACGGCAATCACAACATTAAATTTACCGTTTCAAACGGTGTTGCAACACTTGCCGATTGCGTTGAAATTTGATTTAAACTGACAAAAATCGCACTTTACAATGCAAAAACGCACACGTCATGTGTGCGTTTTTGATGTTTTGAAAAATCAGTCGATGAAATATTTGCTGTAATTGGGCTTCAACATCGTATGCGGAATACTGATTTGCGCAAGGAATACGGCAAGCAATACGATGATGCATCCGACAAACTCCTTTGTCGAATAACTTTCGTGCAAAAACGCAACGCCGCCAATAAACGCAATGACGGATTCAAGCGACATGATGAGGGTTGCAAGCTCGGGCGGAGCGTATCTTTGACCGATTGTCTGGAAGGTAAATCCGACGCCTGCCGACATGATGCCGACATACAGAATCGGCATAATGTTTGCTTGAATCGCGCTCACCGGCGGAAAGCCCTCGATTGCCATTGCCGGCAAACTCAGAAGGCTCGCCACCACAAATTGTATAAATGTTATTTTGAGAGGATCGACTTCATCTACAAATATGTCTATAAACATAATTTGAAGAGAAAACATTATTGCACAAAGCAACAACACTCCGTCCGCATAAGTAAGCCCGGAATCGCCGTTTATGCACATTATATAAAAGCCAAGCACCGCCAGTACGATTGCAAATTTGCCGTTTGTGGGGATACGCCTTCTCAAAAGAAGATTCAGAAGAGGCACAATCACAATATAGAGTGCCGTTATAAATCCCGTTTTGCCTACCGTAGTATGCGCGATTCCGTATTGCTGCAAATTGTTTGCCACAAACAAACTCAAACCGCACAATGCACCGCCTACAAACGTCGCCTTGTTCCATCCGATACGCGTTGTGCCTTTCTTTTTGTCGATGAGCATGTTTATGAGGATAAATATGCCTATCACTCCCACCGCAAGAGAAAATCTCAAAGCGTTAAACGTAAAAGTCGGCACGTCGGACGACGCTTTTTGTTGAGCAATAAATGCAAAGCCCCACACAAGCGCACACAGCGAGCAAAATAGAATTCCGGTTAAGTTGTGAGATTTTTGTTTGATCATACAGTCTTTTATTTTATGCGTGTTTCAAGCGTTTTTGTCAGTTTTTTGTAGTCGTCAAGCGAGAGCGCTTCCCCCCTGACCATAGGAGAAAAGCCTGCTTCTTCTATAAGTTTGCCAGCCTCTTGTTTGTCGATTTGAAACGCAACCGACAAGTTGTTCGCAAGCGTTTTTCTGCGCATGGCAAAAGACGAACGCACGAGTTTGTGCAAAAGAGGCGCGTTTTCACCGTCGAGTTTCGTGCGGTCTATATCTATGCGCACCACCGCACTGTCAACGTTGGGCGATGGGAAAAACATATTTCTAGACACGTTTCTGGTGATTTGCGCATTGCCTGCCATCTCGATTGCAAGCGTGATTGCCGAATAATCTGCCGTATTCGGTTTTGCAACGAAACGGAGCGCAACTTCTTTTTGCACCATAATCGTAACGGATTTGACGTCGAGCGTGCTTTCGATAAAACGCATCGCAAGCGGCGTCGTGATGTAATACGGCAAGTTTGCAACGACTTTGAACTTGTCGCCGACGATTGATCTAAGCTCGTCGTCTTTCATTTTCAGGACGTCGCGAAAAACCACTTCGGCATTGTCCACTCCCTGCAGAGAAAGCGCAAGCACGGGCTGCAAATTTTTGTCCACTTCAAACGAATAGACTTTTTTTGCGACTTTGGCAATAGCGCGCGTAAGCGTTCCCGCCCCCGTTCCTATTTCGACAACCGTATCATCGCCGTTTATTCCGCTGTCCGCAACGATTGCGTCAAGCAAATTGGAGTCGGTGATAAAGTTTTGTCCCAGTGCCTTGTTGAAGCGAAAATCAACGCCGCGTATGATGTCTTTGATGCTGTTGTTTTCCATTTATTCCCTTTCAAAAAGACGTATATATCGCCTTTGTGTTCACACACTACTTACGTACCGAAGATAAAACACAAAAATACCAAAGATGAAATATCGGAAGTACAAAAGATAAAACAGGAGTCAAAAAACGTAGGCTGCTGTTTTTTCTTAATATTCGGTTTCTTCCCTTATGGTTTCGCGCACCTTGAAATGTGCGCCGACGCTTTTTGCAAGCTCGCCGCAAGCCTTCACTTCGTCCTCGCCTATGAAATCCACAACGGACATGGTTGTGTCGATACCGGCATCAACGCAATCCTTGGTGAATTTGAGCATTGCGTCGAATGCCGCCTCACCGTACTTGCTTCTGCAAATCTCCTGATAGGTTTCCTTTGTGGACGCATTGAGGGATACGGACACACTGTCGATATACGGCGCGATAAGTTTTGCAACGTCGTCTCGGTTGTTGATGAGATTGCCCAGTCCGTTGGTGTTTATGCGGATTTTGCAACCCTTCTTTTTAAGGTACGGTGCGATTTGCGAAATCATGGACAAATTGCACATAGGCTCGCCGAATCCGCAAAAAACTATCTCTTTGTATTTTGACAAATCGTACAAAGCGATGTCGTCCGCAAGCTCTTGAAAAGTCGGCTCTTTGAGCAGCCACAAATCGTTTCCGCTCACGCCGTCCTTGATGTTGCGTATGCAAAACTCGCAGTTGTTGGGGCAACGATTTGTGATGTTGAGATACAAACTGTCGCCAAATTCATAAACGTAGTTGTTGGTCATATATATTCTCTAAAAACTTATTTTATATTTTTTCTTTGTGCAAAATCGAGTTTTTATCCGCTCATTTCAAGCGTGTAAACAATCGTTTTGCGTTTTTGCTTGTCAAATCCGCAATTTCTTCTTCGCTCACGCCGAGCACCTGCGCCGCCTTTTGCGCGACAAGGCTTACGTATTTCGGCTCGTTTGTTTTGCCTCTGAACGGCACGGGAGTCATGTACGGGCAATCGGTTTCCAAAAGCAATCTGTCCTTTGGCACGACGGCAAGCGATTCGAGATTATGCTTTGCGTTTTTAAAGGTTATCGCTCCGCCGAAAGCATAGTACGCGTCGAGTTTATCAAAGATTTTCACATACTCCGCAGAGCCCGAATAGCAGTGCAACAGCAATCCGTTTTTGATATACTTTTGCATATCGAAAAGGATTTTTCTAGTATCTTCGTATGCGTCGCGAACGTGCAACGCAATCGGCAATTCCGCCTCGTCTGCAAGTTCGATTTGCTTTGCGAAAGCGGATTTTTGCACTTCCCTTTCGCTCAAATCATAGTAGTAATCAAGCCCTATTTCACCGATTGCGACAACCTTCTGACGTTTTGCAAGTTCGAGGATGCGTTGGCATGCTTCATCGTCCAACGTATCGGCATCGTGCGGATGTACTCCGACTGCGGCATACACCCTGTCATACTTTTCGCAAATTGAAACCGCAAGCTCCGACGAGGGCATATCGTACCCCACGCAAATCGCGCTCTCGATCCTGTCCTTGTCGAAATCGCCTACAATTCTGTCAATGTCGCAAAGCAGTTTTTCGTCGTTTAGGTGGCAGTGTGTGTCTATAAGCATATTGCGATTATCTCACCACGCTGCCGCTGTCGACAGGCTTTTCGGGGGACACAAGCACGACTTGTTCGTTGCCGTCTGCGTCGGTGTAGCAAGCGCAAAGGAGCATGCCTTGACTTTCTATTCCGCGAAGTTTTGCAGGCTTTAAGTTGTACACGACAACAACGTTTTTGCCGAGCATTTCTTCGGGCGTATAATGTTTTGCGATTCCGCTCACGATTGTGCGCACGTCACCGCCTATTTGCACGGAGAATTTGAGGAGCTTGTCCGCTTTTTCAACCTTTTCCGCAGTGAGAATTTTGCCCACGCGAAGTTGAATTTTTGCAAAATCGTCAATAGTAATTTCGCTTATATCAACGATATTTTCCGCTTTTTTGTCCTCTTTTTTCTCTTCTTTTTTAGCTTGTTTTTGCTCTTTTTTCTCCTCTTCTTCGGCGTCCTCTTTCACCAAGCCCTTTGCAAGAAGCTCTTTTTTCACCTTGTCGGCGTCTATTCTTGCAAACAAATGCGCGGGGTTTTCCGCAACTTTCGTGCCGTTTGCCAAAAGTCCGAATTTGTCGAGATCGTCAAAGGCGCGAATTGTCGTCCCGCATTGTTCGACCACTTTTTGAGAGGTGGACGGCATAAACGGAGAAAGCAGACTTGCGCAAATCACGATGGTTTCGGTGAGATTGTAAAGCACGGTTGCCAATCTGTCTTTTTGGCTTTCGTCCTTTGCAAGCACCCACGGCATAGTTTCGTCGATATACTTGTTTGCTCTTCTGAGCACGGTGAATATATCCGAAAGCGCGTCTGCCGAGCGATATGCGTCGATATTTGCAAACACCTTGTCTCTTGCCGCTTTTGCAAGCGATTTAAGCTCGTCGTCAACGGGTTCGTTTGCTCCCTTGTCGCAAACGATGCCGCCGAAATACTTGTTGCTCATGGCGATTGTTCGTTGCACGAGGTTGCCGTACACGTTGACAAGCTCGCTGTTGATGGTGTCGATAACCAGATCCCAGCTGATTATGCCGTCGTTGTCGAAAGGCATTTGCGAAAGCAGATAATATCTTACGCTGTCAACGCCGAAAAAGTCCACGAGATCGTCGGCATAAATGACGTTGCCTTTGGACTTTGACATCTTGCCGCCGTCTTGCAACAGCCACGGGTGTCCGAAAATTTGTTTGGGAAGAGGCTCGCCGAGTGCCATGAGGAATATCGGCCAATAAATCGAGTGGAAACGCACGATGTCCTTGCCGATGATATGCACGTCTGCCGGCCATTCCTTTTTGTAGAGGTCGCTTGAATTGCCGTCGGCGTCGTAGCCTACGCCCGTAATATAGTTGGTGAGCGCGTCAAGCCACACGTAAACGACGTGGCGTTTGTCAAAACTCACGGGAATACCCCAGTTGAACGACGTTCTCGAAACGCAAAGGTCTTGCAAACCGGGTTTCAAGAAGTTGTTTACCATCTCGTTTTTGCGCGATTGCGGAACGATGAAATCGGGATGTTCGTCATAGTATTTCATAAGGCGGTCGGCATATTTGCTCATATTGAAGAAGTATGCCTCCTCCTCTGCCATTTCGACTTTGCCTCCGCAGTCGGGGCATTTGCCATCGACAAGTTGGCTCTCCGTCCAGAACGATTCGCACGGAGTGCAATACCAGCCCTTGTACGAGCCTTTGTATATATCGCCTTGTTTATAGAACTTTTCAAATATTTTTTGGACTTGTTCCTCGTGATCTGCGTCGGTTGTGCGTATAAACTTGTCGTAGGTCGTGTCCATCAAATCCCAAATGCGTTTGATGTCCGCAACTCTTTGGTCGACGTATTGCTTGGGCGTCAGTCCTGCGGCTTGCGCTTTGAGCTCGATCTTTTCGCCGTGCTCGTCCGAACCTGTTTGAAAAAACACGTCGTAACCTTCCATGCGCTTCGCTCTTGCGATAAGGTCGGAAAAAACGATTTCGTATGTGTTGCCAATGTGCGGCTTGCCCGATGCGTAGGCAATTGCCGTAGTCATATAAAATTTCTTTTTTTCTTGCATGATGCCACCTCTTTGGCAGGCTAATGGTGCCGCCTTTTGAATTGAGTTTATACATTATACAACTTTTATTTATAAAAGTAAATAAGAAGTGCATACGCACGCAAAATGAAAAATAAAATATCGTATGAACGTCGCATTTTTGATAATAAGCGCAATATCCGTCGTCTTGATGATTGCCCGCGCGCCCGAAGCCGCCTTCCCGACAATGATTGACGGAGTTACGCACGCAATCGAATTGTCACTCAAACTTTGCGCGATATATGCGGTGTGGCTGTCCGTTTTGAAAATGGTCGAAGCGACTTCGCTTGACAAAAAACTCTCCAAACTTCTCCGCCCGATCGTGCGCAAAATTTTCAAAAACGAAAGCGACGAAGCGTACGATTATATCTCGATAAATCTTGCGGCAAACATGTTCGGTATGGGCGGAGTCGCAACGCCTGCCGGCATAAAAGCGATGAGCGCAATGAGCGACGGTAGCGATAGAGCAAGCGACAACATGATTATGCTTTTGGTGATAAACGCAACGTCGATCCAACTTATTCCCGCAACCGTCATAGCAATGCGCGCGGGTGCAAATTCTCAAAGTCCGTCTGACATAATTTTGCCCACTCTGATATCCAGCGGTATAGCAACGCTTGTCGGCGCAATAATGTGCAAGGTGCTCTCGTTGAAAAAAAGTGATTTTAACAAAACCAACAAAACAAGCACTTTATTTACAACAAAAGAGAGGATAAAACCCTCTTTTTGCGGTTATAGAAAAAAATCTCGTCGAGGTGCAAAATGAACGTAAGCACGTACGTATTGCCGGTTTTGCTCATTGCGCTTATCATCGTTTGCATTGTCAAAAAGGTGAAAGTGTACGACTGCTTTTTGCTCGGCGCGAAGGACGGATTGAACCTTGTTATAGATGTGTTTCCGTATATCGCGTCCATATTCGTGTGTATCGAACTGTTTAAGGCAAGCGGACTTTCAAGCACGATTTCCGCTTGGCTTGCAAAGCCGCTTTCGTATATCGGCATACCGAGCGAAGTGACGGAAATCATACTTCTCGTTCCCCTTTCGGGCAACGGCACGATTGCCCTTTTGGACGGCATATTTCAACAATACGGCGCGGATTCGTATATAGCGAGATGCGCCGCCGTGATTGCAGGGGGAAGCGAAACGATATTTTATATTTGCGCGGTGTACTTTTCCGCTTGTAAGGTGAAAAAACTGCGTTACGCTATCCCCGTGTCTCTTTTTTGCACGCTGCTGGGAGCTTTGATTGCTTGCGCGCTCTGCCGTTTTATGTAAAAAAGAACGCCTTTTGCAAGGCGTTCTTTTTGTTGTGCACTAAATTATTTTGCGATGACTGCGTTGAGCTTTTCAACGAGTTCGTCAACGTTGATGCCGTGCACCGCAGCTGCCTCTTCGAGAGTTTCGCCGTGCGCGAGCATGCAATGCAAGCAGTGCATACCACTCTCTTGCAACACTTCTGCGAGTTTATCGGGATCGCCTTGTGCGAGTATGTCGATGATGAGCATGTCTTTTGTTACCATGGTTGTTACCTCCTGAAAGATATGTAAATTTTGATTATTCGAATTGTCCGCTCAACCAAGCCCACACAAGCAGAGCGATTACGCCGAGCGCAAGAAGCACCGCAATCGCAACTCTGATCGGCGACACGGGGGATTTGCCCGTGGATTTGCCCGTTCTTCCGTTGATGATAAAGCGGTAACCCTTTTTGCGATACATATACGCGCAAACCCAAAGAGGCAGAAGCATATAATGGAATTGTGTGCCGGAATAGGTGGTGTTTACGTTGAGATACCCCACGACATCCGCACAATAGCTATCGATAATGCGTTTGCGAATCGTATCGTCCATTTGCCCTTTCGCAACACCGAATCCGTCCTGCAAGGAGGTGTCGTACCTCTCTGCCACAAAGCCTGCGATGTAGTCTTTGTTGTATGATTCGAGATTGTCGGTGTCGTATGGCAAAATCTTGTTTAGTTCTTTTTGGTTGAGTTGAGTGCTTGCTTCGACGGCGACGTTTTCAAAAGAGTTTTGCGTATTGCCGTTGATGTTGTACCATTCTATGTACGTTTCCACGCGGCGATCTTTTCCGCTGCCCACCGTTCTTGTGCGTCTTTTGCCGACTCTTCCGTCATAAGTGGAAAAAGCATCTGTCGAAAAAGCGTAAGACGGGATGTAAACGCCTTTGAAATTTTCAACCTTGAAACTTTTTTTGAGATTCCACGGCGCAAAAAGTTTCTTTTTTATCCACTTTTTGCCTGCGGTTGACGCCTGCTGTTGCGAGAGCGCAAACGGAAGAATGCTGTCAGGTTTCAAACCTTTCATGTCATCTATCTCAACAACATTCGTCCCTCCACAATACGGACACTTGATTGCCGTATCAAACGACGAAAGTTTGACTTCTGCGCCGCAGTTCGGACATTTGTATGTCGAATCGTCAAACTTCACTTCCCCGTCCTTGACAGACGCGAGATAATCGCGTTTGAAACTTATCTTTTTATCGATCGAACGAGTTGCATCGCAATATGAACAATGAAGCGCTCCCCTTTCGGGATCATATGTCATATCCGCGCCGCAGTTTGTACATTTGACGACCGCCGTATTGTTGTAGTTGAAAACGTCTGCCATATAATAAACGCTCTTGATTGTCTATCAGTCTATTTTTGCTCCGCATTCGGGACAGAATTTCATGCCCGATTTGACTTTGACTCCGCATTTGGGGCATGTTGCACTCATGGGCTGTCCGCATTCGGGACAGAATTTCGAATTTTGAGGAACTTCGGCACCGCATTTCGAGCATTTGCAAGTGGCTTCGCCGCCCACTTTCGCTCCGCATTCGGGACAGAATTTCGCTCCTGCTTTGACGCTTGCGCCGCATTTTGCACATTTGATTTTTGCGCTTTGCGCTTCGTCGAGATTTTGAGCGAACTGATTGCCCACTCTTGCACCCATTCCGAGACCTATGCCTGCTGCGCCGAACATACCGCCCATACCGGGGTTCTTTGCCGCGTCGCGCATTGCTTGCACGGATTCGTATTGAGCGTACTCTCCCATTTTCCCGTCAAACACACCGAGCGTTGTGCGTTTGTCCATTGCCTTTTCGACCGCTTCGGGCAGTTTGAAATTGCGCACAAGCACGGAATCGATGTCAAGACCGAGCTCGTTGAATCTTGGCTTTGCCTCTTTGCAAACGGTGTCGCCGATTTCAAGATAGTTTGCCGCAAGTTCGAGCGCGGGGATTTCGCACTCGCCGAGCATGTCGGTAAGTTGCGCAAGCACGATTGATTTGAGATGTTCCTCGATGTCCTCCGTCTTGAACGAATGAATCGTGCCAAAGCACTCTTTCATAAACAATTCGGGGTTCATGACGTGGAAGGAATATTCGCCGTGGCCTGCGATACGAATCATTCCGAAATCCTTGTCGCGCATCATAACCGGATTTGGCGTACCCCACTTCATTTGCGTGAATCTGCGCAAATTGACGTAATATACGTCGATTTGTTTGGGGTTTTCAAACGCATATTTCCAGTTTGCGATTGCGGTAAGAACGGGGGTTGAACCTTCATCGAGTTTCCAGCTGCCCTCGGTGAACACGTCGCATACGCTTCCGCGGTACACAAAGATTGCGGCTTGCGAAGGACGAACGATAAGTTCCGACCCTTTCATGATCGCATATCTGTCGTCGTACTCGAATTTTTTCACTATTGTATTTTGAGAACTGTCTTCCCATTGAATGACTTTGAGGAGTTGTCTTTTGATAAGTCCCATAGGGCCCTCCGATTTTGTTTTATTATATGTATTATATCACAAGCGGTGATTTTTTCAATAAAAATTTATTATAACCGCACGTCCTTCAAAAAAACATAAACAAAATCATTGTGATTTTCGGCAATTTTGCAAATGATTTTTGCTTAGCGACAAACTTTGCCGCAATCGTCCGCTTTCCGATTTAACGAAAAAGCCTCGCTTGTTGCGAGGCTTTTTGCGATTGAGGCTTAAATCAGCCGTTGATTGTAATTGTCGCGAGGCTTGACACAACTTGCGCATCGGGAACAAGCTGTCCTTCCTTGACGATTGTGCCGTCAGCAAAGGATTCGCCTGCTTTTGCCGTTCTTGTCGTAAGAAGCGTACCGTTGCTGTCCACAACCGTTCCTATTGCCGCATAGAGTTTATAAACAATCTTGCGAGCCGAGGACGTCGGGAGTGCAAACACTTCTTCCGCTGACGAGAACGTAACCGAATATCTTGCAACCAATGTCGTCTTGCTGCTTGACGAATACACTTCCGCGACACCGAACCACACAACGTTCACTTTTTGACCGTTAACCATTGTGGTCATGTTGAGCGTTTTTGCGCTATCGTTGTACAAACCGGAAACGTTTGGCGTATATGACGTTGCGTCAACCTTTGCCGCTTGCTCAATCGGGACGGAAACGCGTTCCTGATCCGCAAACTGAACGATTGCGCTCTTGCCATCGGCATTTGTCGTAATACCGCTTGATTTCACGGTGTAAGACGTGTCTGCAGGCATTGAAACGATTGCGTAGAAGAAGTCAAGTGTTTCGTCTATGACAGCGTTGAACACTTCCTTACCGTCTTCGTCGAGCTTAATCTTGCCGGTTGAGGTGTCATACTCCGGTGTCGAAACAGTGAACGTCACGATGTAAGCAAACGGCATAGTCAGTCTTGTGGGATCGTTGGGATCGATGCTGAATGCTGTTTTTGCAACGCTGTTTTCGACTGCCGAATTGTAGACGCTCGTTGTCGTAAGGACGGTCTTTCCGCTGCTGTTCTTTGTCGTCTTTGCGGAAGTCATGTTGTTTGCCAACATTCTCTTGACGAGGAACGGAATCTTGTAGGATTGTACGTTTCCGTCCATGCCGATGAGTTTTGCGGTGACGTAGATCAATCCGCCGTTGTAAGAAGGTCTGAACTCGTCGAAGCTCCAAACAAGCAAGTGGTTTGTGTCTTTCGTCGTGTAGGTTACGACTTGCGTTGCGTCGCCGTTGCCCGTGCGTTCGTTGAATTTGAGCTCGGTAGGCATTGTGGGTTTGACGTATTCGTACGGATTGACGTATTGTTCAACGCCGCTGTTTGTGCCGTTTGCATAGCCGACGAGGGCTTTGAGCGCGCTCTCGTCCGCAATGCTCACAACGCTTCTGTCAAGCACTCTGACGGTGAATCTGATGCGTTGCGTACCTACTTCGTTGGTGCCGTAGTTGTACTCGCCACCATAGTTGACGATTGCGTATGCGGTGTATTCTCCGCCCGCATAAGTGACGTTGACGCCGCTGAAGTCCCACGTTACCGGCAACTCAACCGTTGCGCCGTTTGCAAGCGTAACGTTGAGTTTTGTCGGGAAGTTGACGTAATCTCTGTCGAGTTCCGCCGCCGTCATTGCGACGTATTCGCCGTTCACAAGCTTGTACGTGCCGTCAAGGTTGTTCTTGACGTATCCGCCGATTGCCGTGCTCGATTTCTCGTAGCGATCTCCGCTATATCCGCTCTTTCTTGCAAACACGTTTGCATTTAAGTACGGATCGATGACAAATTCTCCGTTCTTGAAGAGAGCGTCTCCGTTGCCCGTTACGAGCGTTGCGCTTTCCGTTCTGCTGTTGTTGATGTGAACGGTTACGTCAACCTTTGCGCTTGCGTCGTTGTCCTTAACTCCGCCGGTGAGCGTTGCTTCAACCGCAACGTTGCCGCCTCTGAACGTGTATTTAACGTCTTGTGCGTTCCAGGACACGTTGAGAGTTTGCGTCGTCACGTAGACGAGCAAGTAGAGGTCTTTGCCGTCCGAAGTCTTGAAGTTTTCGCCGATAGTGCTTACGTCGCCGTCGAACAAGGCATAGTTCTTGGTGTCTTGGTTGTAGACGTAGAACTTGACGCCTGCGTAATCCTTCTCATTTTCGAATCCGCCGTACACTTTGTAGATGCCGGGATAAGTCGTTCCGTCGGTATCCGTGAAGCCGTGGCGTTTCTTGTAGGTGGTGTTGTAATCGTATTGATTTGCGCCAATTGCTTCCTTGCCCTCGTTCCACCACGCATATGCTGTTACGAATTGTGCGCCGACGTAGAAGGTTGCCGTCTTGTCGTAGTTCGCCGTGTTGTAGACGGAGTTTTCACTGTCGGTGTACACGTCCTTGTTGTACTTGTACGAACCGACGGACATATCGTTGTAAGCAAGGTCACTGTTGGTGAGCATAACCTTGGATACGCGAATCTTGATCGTCATCTCGAAGGAAGGCATGACTTCGAAGTTCTTTTCTTCGCTGTCCCACACGTGGACGGTCATCTTTCTGTCGAGCGTTGAGCTGAGGTTTGCAAGATCTCTTGCCGTGGGCGCGTTCTCGTACGAAATGAAGTAGTTGCCCTTGTCGCCGTTTGCAAACGTGAGCGTCATTCTGGACGGAAGCCTGTCTGCGCCTGCGTATGCAAAGTGGTTGTAATAGACGTATTCTTCGGGCATACCGGTCGCCTTGGTGTAGACGATGTCGATATACCTGCCGTCCGCCACACCGCCGTTCATGCCGACGAGCGTATCCGTGACGGTCGAATACTTGCTTTCCGTGTACAAGTATTCGAGTCCCGTTCCGTCGAGCATGAGCTCTGCGTCAACGATCGTACGATCGAGCACCGTGACGGGTACGTTGACGCGTTGTTTTGCGAGCATATATCTTGCTTCGTCCGTCAACTTGAAGTCTTTGTTGTCTCGTTTCATGAAGTCAACGTAGTCCTCGATGGTGACGTAGGATTGGATACCGCTGCCGGTGATGTCAGCCTTGACGTAGCCGCCGTCCGCTCTTTCGATGCCGATGACTGCCGTTGCCATGTATGCGGTGTTGCTCGTGCCGCTCTTGATGAGCTTGTCAACGTCTGACCAGTCGAAGAACGCATCGAACGTGTCGCCGTTGACGGTTGTGATTCCCATCACGTTTGCAAGGTAAGACGCGTCTTTGTGGAGGAACGTGTCAACCACGATGGAGCGATTCTCGTAATCGGACATGTACATGATCGTTCTATCGACGACGTACACTTCGATTTCACCGGTTTCGGTTTGCTCGTGAGCGCCCGCGTTGTATCTGTAAGTTACGGCAACTTTATACTTCTTGCCGAAATACTTGGAGATATTTGCGTAGAACTCTTCGTTGTCGAAGTTGTATTCCACTCTGACGTCTTGCAAAACTTCGCTGCCTGCGACTTTGACCTTTTGTACGCTGCCGTTTGCAAAGAGCGTGCTTGCTTTCGCATACGGATCGAGTCTGTAAGATTGACCGTTTGCAAGTCCTTCGATGCCTGTCGTCGCAACGGTGACGTTTGCAACCACGTTGCTTGAAAGTGCGACTTTGTCGCCGTCCATGCTGGTGATTGTGAGCGTCATCTCGCCGTTGTAGCCGCTTTGAGCCGTGTAATCGTTGCTCCAAGCAAGCGTGACGGGGATTTCCTTTCCGTTGACGCGGAGCGTCGTGGATTTGAGCAAGCCCTTATAGAAGTTGTCCGCCGTCAAGTCTGTCGCGAAGCCTTCCTTATAGCTTCCGCTTATACCGTCGAGCGTGAAGTCGTTGTTGATCGTGACGGTGTAGTCAAACGTGATGTCGTTGCCTGCAACGTAGTTGCCGAGCACGTACGCCTTGCGTGTGAACGAACCATTCTTGATCTCTTCTGCCGTCGGCATGCTTGTGTCGAGCCAATGAAGCGGTACTTTGTGATAAGTCGTGCCGTCCACCGTGACGGTTGCCGTCGTTGCGAACGTGAACTTGTCGAACACGTCGTATTCGTTGCTCATACCGTCGGGCACTATATCCGCCGCTGCGTTGAAGCCGTCGAGATAAATTCTTGCAGTGAAGCCGTCGGCTTGCGGATAGCGGATTGCAAGTCCGTCGAAGAAGAAATACTTGCGTTCAACGTAAGAGCCGCTTTCGTCGGTGACGATTTCGTCTTTGCTCGGTGCCGCATAATCGATCCACTTGATTGCAACGTCGATTGCGCCCTTGCCTTCCGCAGTCTGTACGTTTGCGGATGCAGGCAACTTCCACTCGTCGTAGACGTTGTAGCCGAGGCTCAAAACTTCTGCGCCTTCGCCTGCCACTCTGCCGCCGAGGGTCGTAAGTTTGCTTTCTCTGTCGGTAAGCTTGCCGCCCGTAAACGCATAAGACGGGATATTGACGTTGATTGCAACCTTGTTGTTGCCGATCAATGCGTAGATCGTTTGCGAGATGCCGTTGTAGTTTGCATCGGACACGACGGATTCAAACGCTCTGACGTATGCGATATAGCTGTCGCCTTTGACGAGGTTGACAAGCACCGGAGTGCCGTTTGCAACGTCGCCCCAATCGCTCGTCTTGAAGTAGTCGGAACGATTTTGTGCAAAGTTGATAGGATCGATACCGAACGCTTCGCCGTCAATGACGTGCGTTTGTTGATATACGCTGCCGGTGTAGTTGTTCTTGTCGGCAAGTTTGGCTTTAAGCTCTGCCGTCATGCCGTTCACTCTGATGTACGAAGCAAGGTCGCCGATTGATTCGTCATAGAAGAAGTTGACGCTCTTGACGGTTTGTTGTTCGACACTCAAACGGAGCGTGATCTTTTGAGCTTCGTAAATCGCATTGCCGTTTTCGTCCGTTTTGCCGGTGTTGACAAGTGCGAGATCTTTGCCGTCCGCATCCTTGACTCTTGCTTCGACTTGTGCGTAAATCGTGCCGCCGTCAAAGATATTTTGCTCTGCTTTAACCTTCGTACATGCCGCATTGGTGTAGTACGTCACCGTGCTCCAATCGGGGTACATGGTGTGCGTTGCCGAACCGAAAGACACTTGATATCTCTCGTGCTCTTCACTCTCGACCCAAGTCGGGTTGAGCGTATCTTCGTGCGACACCGTCACGTTGAGCGTGGACGGAGAGAGCGCGTTGACCGCAAGCGGCACGTAAACTTCTTGCTTGCCGCTGAACTCTGTGCCTATCGTGAGTTTGACGTAGAGCGGATAGCTTCTGGAATTGCTGTATCCGTTGAACGTGATTTCGTCGGACGTAAGTTTGTGCACGCCGTTGTTGTACGCGTCGTAGTAGGTTTCGCCCGCCTTGATGAACGGAGCTTCAACTTGAAGCGCACTGCCGACGCTCAAAGTCTTTGCGACTTTGTTGCCGCTTGCGTCTTTGACGTAAATCTGATAACTGTTGCCGAGAGATTCTGCCGTTATCGTCGAGTATTGATATTGATCGAAGGTCACTTCGCTGACCATGGAATCGAACACGAAGGGTTTGACGACGATTCTGACATTGACTTCCTGTGCAAACTTGCCGACATAAGTTTCGCTCTTGCCGATAAATCCGACTTTGTCTGTCGTTGTGAGATTCTTTGTCACCGACGTGAAGATGCTGAATCTTTCGCCGCCGACTTTTGCCTTGACGGTGACGTCAATGCCCTTGTAGAAGTTGACTTTTCCATCTTGCTTAATCGCATCGATTGCCTTTGCAAGTTCGGTGGTATCCCACTCGACGTCGTAGCCCGTCATCGAGCTTTCGGTGACAAACTTACCGTTGACAAACTTGAACGAACCGAGATACGCGACAAGGTCTTGCGTGCTTGCGTTGATGGACATGGAATCGAGTTCGAGAATTGTCGTATAGTTGCCGTCTTTGTCGCGTTCGCTCTTGAATGGCACAGTCGTTGCGTCTTTTGACGTCGTCGTCATCATCGAGGTAAGTCTCGAAATCTTGTAGTTCTTTGCAGTGAGCGCAATAGTGTCCTCAACAGCCTTTCCGAGACCCCATTGATACGTGAAGCCGACTTTGACGACGTTGCTTTCGTCACCGCTCTTCCAAGACGTCGAACCTTGCCAATCGTACTTGAAGTCGTCGGTGTTCCACTCGATCGTGCCTGCCGGGAATTGTCTGCCGGTGGGCAACTTGCTGCGGTCGAGCACGTAATACGTTGCGTCGCCGACGGTGATCGTCTTGTAGACGTCTTTGCCATCCTTGCTTTCGGTCACAAGACCTGCGATATACGCCGGATAGAGCACGTACTTGTTGCCGTCTTTGTTGAGGTTTGCTGTCGCACCTTTGTCGATCTCCGCTTGCGTGGGTTGAGTGAGAATCTGATATCCGTTCTCGCTCGGAGCGCCGCTTATCGGGTTGATAACCGCGTATGCCATGTTGCCCAAGCTGTCCGTCATGTAGGTGCCGAACGTGTACTTGCCGCTGGAGAAGGCAATTCTCACAAGGTCGGGAAGCTCTGCCATATACTTGGAGCTTTCCGTGTCGATATCCACGCCGAGAGCCTTTTCGCTGTACGAACCGTCGTTGTTTCTATAGAATCCTTTGACGGTTTGCAATTCCTTGTCGTTGGTGACGTAGACGGGGATTGCGTAGAGCACCGTGTTGAGCGCATAGCCGTACACGTAGCCTGCAAGACGTCTGCCGTTTTCGTCCGCCGTTTCGGAATTTGCCGCCGTCAAATCGACGGACGCCGCATCCCAAACGATATAAGTACCCGTTGCGTCCTGATATTGACTACCCGCGTTGTAGGACGTCATTTGTCTGTCCTCAATCCAAATCGGGAAGTTTACGGTTGCTTTTTGCGGGAAGAGCGTTGCGTCAAAGAAGAAACTGTCTCTGAGTTCAAAGTCTTTTCTTGCGCCGCCGGATACCGCATATCCCTTTCTGGTTGCAGGATCTTCGATAACGATTTCCGTCGGAGGCTCAACGCCGATGTTTGCCGCACTTTCGGAGTCGTCGAATTGCAACATGCCCGACGTGAACGAACTTTCATTGAAGCTGTACGGCGTGATGCGAATCATGAAGAAGTCCCATGCCTCGTTGATGTCGGTCGTAGTGCTGTTAGAGCTGCCTGCCGCAACTGCACCGCCACCGCCTGCAACGGTCTTCATGTTGTTCTTGTCGGTGGTCTTGGCTCGGTTGTACTTCATTGCCGTGCCGATACCGTTCTTTTCACCGTTGACCTTGATTTCAATCGCTTGAATACCGGGTTTTACGGTTTTGTCGCTTGACAAACCGTACTCGCTTGCCGTCGGATTGAGATCGATGTAGATGTTGATGGACGGATCGATTTCACCGCTTGCGAACGGAATCGGAAGGATACCGCCGATGAGTTTGTTGAGGTCTTGGACGATTTCACTTGCAAGGCTTTGGATCGTTCCCCACGGGAGCGACACTTTTGCCGCGTCGAGAGCGAACATTAGCGCCCACTTGGTCAACGTTACCGGAAGCGAACGCATAAACGGTTCAACGTAGTTGACTTTTTGTTGTGTCGAAGCGTTTGCTTGCACAAGTGCGTCGAGTCCGTTATAGAACTTGGTGATTTCGTCCGTGTCGCCGATGCCGTCGATGAGATATTTGCTCAAACCGCTGCCGCCACTGCCGACTTTGTTGATATCTCCGAAATAAGGCTCGCCGTCATCGCCGTCGATCTTGTCTTTCATCAATCCCATAAGGATGCAGCTTACCATAATCATAAGTTCGTTGTAAGCGTCCTTATTGAGTTTAACTTTTAGAGAAATCTTGCCTGCGCCGCTCGAAACTGCCGTTGCGCCGTTGAAGTACGGCCAGTATTCGTGATCGTTGAACAAGTTGACGTCAACGCTCTTGATGAGGTTGTCGAGTTTGACGGGATACGAATACGAGGTCTTGTCCGCATTCCAACCGCTTGCTACTTGCGTTGAGGTATCTGCCGCAGTCTTTGCGGACGGATATTCATAGGTTGAATCATCGCCATCCGTTCCGCTGACGAGTTTGAGGAGCGGCGAGCTTCCCATCATACCACCGAGATCGAGGCAGTTGAGTGCGGAAATCAATGGGACAATCGCACCGACCAAACCGCCCGTCGGGAGCGAAAGGTTGGTGACAAAGATGTTGTTGCCGCCCACTATCGCCGAAAGACCCGTTTGAGCATTGTTACTCTTCAAGTCAAGACGAATGTTGTAGTTTCTATCGCTGTCCGTATATTCTTTAAGGTTGGTTGCCGTGAGAACCTTTCTGCCGTTAAGCGTGATGGTCGAATGATCGTATGCCGTTGATACGTTTCTTGCTTGACGCAATTGCCACACTTTGTTTTGAATTTCGATATTCAAGCCCGGCTTCAGGTTGTCGATGGCGTTTTGGACAAGGGACATCAAGCCCGACGTCTTGGAGAACGTCAAACCTGCATAACCCGTCTTGACGGAGTTGATAAGTTTTTCGCTGTCAACCTTGCTTTCGCCGAAGCCGAGAGACACGTTCTTGATTGCAACGTTAGCACCCGTGCCGACGCTGTCGAGCTGAGCGTTGAGGTTGATGGATTCAAATCCGCTTTCACCGAGATTGATATCGAGTTTGACGGACTTGATTGGCGGAAGCGTTATGTCGCCGAGATCAATGCCGAGCATGCCGATGAGCGTTGAGATAAACGCACTGTCGAATGACATGCCAAGACGTCCGTTTTCGATATCGACTTGCAAATACAACGCATTGCCTGCCGCCGCCTTTGCTTCCGCACTTGCGTCTGCGTCCGAAGTTGTTGCGTCGGAGCTTACGCTTGCGCCGGATGCGATTGCCGCATCATAGCTCGGAGTTGCGCCGAGCAATCCCGCAATGCCTTGGAACTTGATCTTTCCGAGTCCCAAGCCGGTTGCGTCGATGTAGATTGCATCCGAATAGATTTCATTCTCTGTGTAAACGGGGCTTGTTGCCGCGCCGAGTTCCCATCTGCCGTCCGATTGCTTCATAAGTCTTGAAGAACCGAGATAGTAGAGGCTGAGAATGGTTGAGTTGATAGGATCGCCTTCCTTGATGTCGACTGCGATGTCACTGAACAAGATGCCGCCGATGCCGTATGCGAGGATAGGCGCAAGATTGATGTTCGCCGCAATGTCGATTGTGAAGTTTATGGCTTCGCTTGCCATCGTGATGTTGATATCCGCAAGCGTGTACTTATAGTACGTCGTAGATGCCGAATAGGTCGTGCCCGTGTAAAGCTCGTATGCGTCGCCGTTCTTGACGTAGACTTTGCCCTCGTATTGAGTTCCGCCGTCGTAGAGCGCGCCGTTGCTGAGCGTAAGCGCGGTGAACTTGCCGAACATGGATTGTCCGCCGAGGAGGTTTTCAAACAAGGAGATAACCCATCCTGCAAGCGAATCCGAATAGCCTTCGTCACCGGGTTTGAGGTTCTTTGAAGTCATTGTGAGTTCCAAAGAAGCACTAAGACCGATTGTGGGCAGTTTGAGAGACGAGATGTCAAACGTACCCGTACCGCCGATCAGGCTGTTGAGGTCGAGCGAGAGTATCTCGATATAATCGGATTTCGTGACGCCGAATTGGGTTGCGATTCCGGTAGATATATCTTTGATTATTTCGGGTGCCGGGATATCGAGGCAGAAGTACAAACCGTCGCTGAATCTAAGATTCAGGCTGAACATCGTTCTCGTGCTTGTGCTGTCCTGATAGTAGTCGCCCTTTGTTCCGTCGGTAGCCTCAACGTATCTTATACCGATCTTATTGTAAGTCTTGCCCGCATGGCTTTCCTTCTCTGCCGCGCTTGCAAACTTGACGTATTTCTTTGCGCCTGTTTCGGAAGCGTCCATCTTGAGAAGCAAATCGCCGATGTCGGGAATCAGATTCTTTGTCGAATCGAGACCGCGGATTTGCATTACTTTCTTGTAGATTGCGTTGATAAGGTCGGCATTGAGTTGCAACAAGAGTTTTTGCGGCGTGACATTGATCATGAAGTACGCATAGTCCTTCATGGTTTGTTTGATAGTTGTGATATCGCTCTTGCTTGCCGTGCTTGCGCCTGTTGCAGACGTATCTTCGGTGTTGAGGAACTTGCCGAGTACGCCTTCGAGCAATCCGTTGAGATTGAGTCCCGTGACGGCAATCTTTGCCGAATTGCCGAGGATGCCGCTGAGGTCAACATACAATGCGTTGTCGATAAGGTATACGCCGAGGAGCTTCTTGCTTACCGTCGTGCCGCTTGTGCCTTTTGCGTTTTTATTGAGTTCGAGAGCAAGTTCGACTTTGAAGGTATTTACATCGATGTTTGCGGCAAGATCGAGCGTGAGGAACGCTTCTTTGTCGTTGCCGAATTCGTTGACGATGTTGAGTTTGAGCGTAGATCCGCTGATTGCGCTGTCGGGGCTGATAAGTCCCATAATCATATCGAGGATTTCGCTCAAATCGATAATGTTTGCGTCGCCTGCTTTGCCGCTGCCGTACAACGATACGTCAATGGACATTTCAAGATGTGCGGTTGCGTTTTGCAATCTCACGTAATTCGAATATGATGCGGCATAATGAGTCAAATCTTTGTCCGCTTCGGTTGCAAGACGATAGATTTCGCCGTCCTTGACGTACTTTCCGGTTGCAGATTCGACGTATTTGATTGTTCCGTCCGCATTCTTGTCGGCAAACTTGCTGTCTTTGTCAACCGAGAAGTCTTTGTTGACGGTTGCGTAGAGTTTGCCCAGAGAAATCGCGATTGCAAAGTCGCCTTGTTTGAGGTATGCGCCCTTGCCTGCGCCTTCGTGTTTGACAAACGTGTTGCTTGCCGCAACGTAGTCGTAGGTGTCGCCTTCCCATGCGGGATATGCGTATGCAACGAGAGCATAATCGTCGGTGGACATAAGCACGTACGTTTTGTCATTGTCTGCGCCACTGCCGACAGTGTAGTTGCCGCCTTCTTCCTTGAACGTCGTGCCCGACCATGCGCCGTACCTAGCGTTGAAGTTTGCGACGGTTTCATACACAAGCGTACCGACTTTGAAACCGAGATTTATGTCGACGCTGGGCGAGTTGCCATAGAAGTTGATTGTGATGCCGCTGGTGTCTTTGGTGTCTGTTGTGCGCAACTTGGGCAAGAATTCGCCTATGCCTTGCAGAACCGCGCTGTCGCTGTCGGCAAGCATACCGATGAGGTCCGCAACGAGAGTTTCGTTGAGGCCGACGGTGATGAAGTCGTTTGCGATGAGCAATCTGCCAAGCACGACGTTGAGGACGCTCCAGATGTTTGCGGGAATCATGCCCGTGTTGACTTCCTCGTCTGCCGCCATTGCCGCAACGGACGCTTGTGCGGAAGCGGTCGTCGCACTCGAACCGAGAATGCTTGAAAGATCGAGTCCCTCTATAACGCCGTAGGAGAAGAAGTCGCCCCAGCCCACGATGTCGCCGATTTCGCTTGCGTCGAGATTGACGTAGAGCTTGCCCTCTCTGATTTCCACCCACAACAACGCTTTGGGTTGCGCGTCGCCGTGGAAGTTGGTCACGTAGGTCAATTCGAGATAAATCTTTGCGCCTTCGAGAGCTTGCAAAATGCCGACGCTCTTGTCGCCCGCAATCATCTTGACGAGATTTGCCAGTTTGAGATACGCCTTGAGATCGACGTTCAAGCCGATAAAGCTCTCGAATTCCTTGTTGTTTTTAAGTGACGTCGCAACAAAGTAGAGGTACTCTGCAATCTGGTCGTTGTCAATGAATTTGGTGAATTGATACGTCCAGTTGATAACGTCGTCGAGCGTCATCTTGATGTTGAGGTTTGCACCGAGTTCAACGCTGTCAAGCCCCGCAAGGACGCTTGTCACGTCAAACTCACCGCCGCCGAGCAAATCGCCGAGATTGAGCGAAAGTGCCTTGGTGTAGTTGGTGAAATCGGTGACTTTCTTGTACACCGTGCCGGTGTAAGTGTCGGCCTCTTCCATATCGGTGTAGCCGTTGCCGTTTGCGTCGATTGCTTCGTATGTGCCGTCCGCAAGCTTCTTGTATTGCAAATTGCCCTCGCCCGTGAAGCCTTGCAAATTGTCCTTTGTGGTCTTGACGTAGTTGCTGTTGCTGTCAACGATATAGAGCGTGCCGGTGAACGTTGCAAATTGATTGGTCTTGACAAGTTCTCTGTAACTGCTGTTCTTGACGTTATTGTTGCCCGCGATATCGTTGAGTCTTTCGTGGACGGGCATATAGATGCCGTCAACGTCAGTGTAAACGATGCCGTCGTATGCGTATTGTCTTGCTTTTACGACTTCGCTATACACGGGCGCAGCCAACATATATCTGTCTTCCGGACCCGCAATCGAGCCGTCGTTGCTCTTGTAGATTGCATATTTGCCGCTTGCGTTTTCCGTTGCGGTGTACGTGCCGTCGCCGTTGTCGGACAAATCGTATCCGCCGTTTTCTTTTGCGTAATACTCGTTGCCGTCAACGCCTTTGTAAAGACGCACGTAATCTTTGTTTTGGAAATTCTTTCCGTAGTAGTTGGTGTAATCGTTGTTGTCGTTATCGCGATAGAAGCTTGCATAGTAGAAGATAGCGTTCGAGCCTTGTTGCATTGCCAAAATGTCTTCTTTTCTGCCGAAGTCTATGGATGACGACTCACCTGCAACGCCGTTCAAACCTTGGATGTTGAGACCGAGGTCGAACATGGGGACGTCGCCCTTCTCGTTGAAGAGAATTGCACCGATCGTAATGTCGTACGGATTGAGATTTTGTTTGATATAAACCTTGAGGTTGGGCAACATATCCGCAATGCTTGCACTGTCGGGCAAAAGTTCTGCAAGCAAAACTTTCGCAAATCCGGACGTAACGTTTATTGCGATTGCGTTTGTGAATATGTTGAGGAACAAACTCGTGGATGCCGAGCTTTGCTTGTCGGGGTTCTTGTCCGTCACTTCGTCGGATGCCACGGATGCGTCGGACGCATCGCCTTGGATGGCTTTGCCGACAATTCCCGTCAGCACGTCTTCAAGAGGATACTCGCTCATATCCACGAAGAGTTTTGCGTCTTTGCCGAGCAACGCTTCCGCATCGATATAAAGACCTGCTTTGCTTGTGTCTTTGTCGTTGTCGTAGTAGATGCCGAGAATGTGCGGTTTGGTTCCGTCAAGCAACTTGCCTTCATAGTTGTTTGCGTCTCTGTTTGCACTCGTGACGTAGTTGCCGTTTTCGAGCAAATCGTTTTGTTCGCCCCAAACGTCGATTGCGACGTCGAGGTCACGCACGTCGATGCTGAACGACGGAAGAATGTAGAGCTTGAAGCCGAGGTTCAGACGAATCGAGAAGTAGATGTTGAAGGACATATCCTCTGCAATTTGGAACTTGCCCTTCATTGCGCCGAGAATGTTGCCCAACACATCGCCGAGTGCCTCGTTGACTCCGTTGTATTTGTCGTCGAGAGTGCTGTTTACCCACACATACAAACCGCCGTTTGCTTTGAGGGTTGATATATTATCCGTAGCCGCCAACTTGACGTAGTCGCCTTGGAATTTCTTGTATGCAATGCTCTTGATGACATCTTCGGTGGGTGCAACTCCGCCGTGCAAGCTCTTGTAAAGCTCCTCGTACACGTCGTACGGGAGATAAATCTTGCCAGCTTCGAGGAAGAGTCTTCCGCTGAGCGTGAGCGAGATGTAGTAGAGATTGTCGGTGTCAACGTACTCTTTGTATTGATAATCGGAGTACTTGGCGTCGCTGAAATCGGGTTGTTTGACAGAGCTTTCTTGTTGAACCTTGACGAAGTATTGATCATCGTCTTTGACGTCGTCGTGCGCAAGAAGCACTTTCTTTTCGGTGTTGTAGGTGTACTTCTTGTAAATGAATGTTCTTTGGATGCGCACGTATGCGGTGCCCGTCCACACGTAGTACTCTGCATTGCCCTTTTCCATCTCGCCGATGTAGTCGGGAAGTTCTGCTGCGCTTGCCGCCGCCTTTTGATACTTGCCAGCCGCGTCTTTGACGAACAAAGTGTCCTCGTCGATTGGGACGTATTTCGATTTATACTCGTAATAACGCGGAGAAGCTGCGTATTTTGCGGTGTCGAACGTGCCTGCGGTGTAATAATCGAACACCCAGTTGTCAGTGCCGTCGGTCGCTTTGTCAACGCTCGTGTAGATGTCCTCGTTCGTGTTGACGTAGCGTGCGCCGGACGCGATGTTGGAAATGTCGTGATTTCTCATTGCGTCTTCGCCCGTGACGTAATTGAACTTGGTCACGCCGACCTTGGGTGCGTTGATAGCAAGCGAAACCTTGTGATTCCACAAATAGAGGTTGATCGAGATAAACTCGTTGCGCGATTTGAGCGGTGTGACAAGCCAGTATGTGAAATTGACCGCTTCGTATTCGCCGCTTGCGTTCTTGAAGTAGAGTTTGGGCACTCTGATCAAGTAATCGTTTTTGAGTTCTTCAACCTTTTCGCAGTTGTTGATTTGAGTTTGAGTTGCGTCCGCATAGAGAACGTATGCGCCGCCGTTTTGCAGTTTGACGAAAACTTCGACTTTCTTTATGTCGTAATAGCTTGCCGTGCCTGCAACGACTTTCTTGTCGTATGCTTCGCGCTCGACTTGGGACATTTCGGACTTTTGCACGTATGCGCCGTCCGCATCCTTATAATACACGCCCTTGTTTTGCGCGCCGACGCCGCTGTACTCGGTGATGTCGAACAAGTACTTGGACTTGGTGAGCGTGTTTTTGAGATCTTTTGCGAGTTTCTTGTATTCCGCAGAAGATTTGTCAAGTCCCGCTACACTGCTCTTGAACTCGTCCACGACCACGTTTGCCTGTGCATAGGAGTATCTCGTGTTGTCGGTGTAAAGCGTAACGTTGGATTGATTCTTGAATTCGTCCGCGTCGAATTGGATAGCGTTCTCGCCCATCACGAGTGAGAGAATGCTGTTGATATAATCTGCATGTGCGAGAACTTTGATGTATCTCGACGTGATTTGCAATCCGTAAACAAACGTTCTGATATAGCCGAGGATAGAATCGTCTTTGACGAGCGGGAAGGAAATCTTGTCTTTCTTGTCTTCTTCGCCCTTTCCATCGTTATCGCCGTTATCGTCCGCCGCCGTCATCGCTTCTTGGGAAGTTGCCGCGAAGATGCTGCTCACGAGCTTGCGGATTTCGTTTGCGTCAATGCGCAAAGACGGGATGTTGAAGCAGCTCAAATCCACGAACAAGCCGCCGTTTTCACGTTTGTAGTTACCCTTTTCGTTCTTGTAGCAATAGCTTGAATCGTAGGAGTATCTTGTGCCTGCAAACTCGCTTGCGCTGATGTATTTGTACGTGCCGTCCTCTGCAAGATAGTAGCTGCCGTTCTTGGTTTCGAAATAGTGATCGTATCTCTCGCTCGGATCGACGTAGTGTTCGCTGTAAACGTTGTTTCTCTCCTCGTAGGTAAGAAGCGTGAACGTGCCGCCGACCATGTAGATGCCGAGCATATCGTGATATTCGCTGTCGTTGCCGCCCTTGGTTTGCAATCTAACAGAGAGATTGACGTAGCTTGCAATGTCTGCGATGAGGTTGACAAGTTCGGAAGACTTGATGTTTTCGATGACCTTTTTGAGCAATTCGAGGACGGTAAACAAATCCATGTCGCCGTCAAATTGGTCATCGTCGCCTGCGTACTTGACAAGCTCCGTGCGCATGTAGTTGAGCAGTGCCGCAATCTGAATATCCGCGTCAACGACGAGTTGGACGGAACGATTTACGTCGCCGCCATCGTCCGCTTGCGCCTTGATGACGAGAAGTTGCTCGTCGGTGAGGCTGGGCAGGAACGCTTTAAGCACTGCGCTCAAATCGATGTCGTTTTCTTTGCCGGCCTTGAATTGCGTGGTGATGTCGATGGTTTCGCTGAGCGTAAATCTATCGACGTCGTCCATATTGGTGTACTCTGCAAGCTCGTCGCCGCTAAGCACGTACGTACGGGAGTTGGTGAATGCGATATCGAGGTTCTTGATCGCAAGGCCGAGCGTAAGCGTCGTGTCGTATTTTGCGCCGTCCGAAACGAAGGATTTGTTTGCGAGTGCGCCCGAAACGAGCTTGTAGATATATTCTGCGTCGTCGCCCGAAACGATAACTTCTTCTTTCGTCGTGCCGAGAACTTCGCTGCCGTCGCCTTTGCCGTTGTCAACTACTTTCATCGCATAGGGTTTGTTTGCGGCTTCGTCGAGCATAACTCTGTATTTTGCATAGCGAGTTACGCCGTCAAGGCTCATGTCGGGAGTGATTGCACGCACATAGCTACCGTTGCTTTCTTTGACGTAGTAGCCGTTTTCGTCCGCTCTGAACACGTAGTACGCTGCGTTCGTATCTTTGAGCTTGCCGACAAGAGCTTCTTTGTCTTGTTCGGATGCCGTATAGACGGAATCTTTGTTGTATCTGTCGCCGTCGAGTCCGAGAGCCACGTCAACGGAGAGGTTGATGCTGTCGGACGTGTTGAGCTCGACTTGCACGCCGCCGTTGATTTCCTGATAGAACAAGTCTTTGATATCGAATCCGAGCAAATCTTCGGGGATGTATTCAAGGATCGTGTCGAAGAGTTGGTCTCCGAGCTTCAAGGTGAACAAGTCTTTGTTGATGAGCATTGAAAGCGCAAGTTCCTTGTCGCTGAGATTGATATCGCTCGTTTGTGCGTCGCTTGCGACAAACGCCTCGTCGGTGGACGCCGCTTGTGCGGAAGATCCTGCCGTGAAGAGAGCTTTTTCGGTGTCGAATTCGATGATGTAATCTTTGAGAATTTCAGCGATATTAAGTCCGCCGATTGCAACCTTTTGGATGTTGAACGCATCTTCGAGGTTGAGGTAGATCGTGTTGTTGACGTAATATGCGCCGAGCCACAAACTTTCGTAACCGGTTTCGGTGACGTTGATAAGCTCGATTTTGAGTTCGGACTTGGTGAGGTCGTAGATATCCACCATGAGCGACACGTCAAGTCTGAAGTGTGCGGAAGAATAACCCTTCGTCGTAGAGGGCATTTCAACCACGATACCCGTGAGGTCGCCTATGATAGAACTCAAAATTCTGCCGAAATCGAGCGTGCCTTCGGTGATGCCGAGTTCGAGTTCGACGGAGAAACCGACGGTGATGACGGTGTCGTAGAACATGTTGGTGGGCACGTCTTGATACGCCGCTTTTTCGTCATCGGTGAGTGCGTCGGTGTATTCGATTTCTCTGTTTGTGCCGTCGCCGTTGTCAACAAGGCGAGAGTGTTCTTTACCGTCGCGTATGTATGCCGGCAACAATTCGTTGCCTGCTCCGAATCCGATATTGATGCCGCCGAGTTTAAGTCCCATGTTGACGCAACCGATTGCTATGTCGAGACCGAGATAGTATTCGTTGATTGCAGAATAGAGGTTGACGGTGCGATAGTACTTGCCGTTTACGTCTTTGACGTAACCGAACTTGCGAGTTTGCACTTCTTCGATCGGACATTCGTTGCCGTTGTAGCGGATGTAAGTGTCGCCTTTGATATACGTATCGGTGACGATTTCGTCGCCGCTTGCGTCCTTTCTGTACATTCTGTAACTACGCAAGCTGATAGGTGTTTCGCTCGTGGCAATCTTCGCATAGTAGTTTGCGTTGGAGTGCACGTACTTGCCTTCCGCTTTGTTGGTGATGTTGTGATATTCGCCAAGAGAAAGCACCGCAAAGGTCTTGCCTTCAGTGAGGTTGCCGTTCTCGAATCTTTGCTTGTTGCCGTAGGACGTACCATCTTCACTTGCGATAACTTCGTAAACGTCGGTGGTGCTTGCCTCATAGTATTCGCCGTTTGCGACGTAGTAGACGTCGTTTGCGATACCGTCGAATTTTTCGTTCTCGTAGTAGGTGTATCTGTCGTTCTTATACTCGTTGTCGAACTTCGCTTTTTCTGTTGCGTCCGTCAAGTCGTCGATCAACTTGTAGACGGGTTCGCCGAGGTCGATACCGAGCGAAATGTTGAACACGTCAAACACGTCTTCGAGCGAGCCGAGGTCGGGCATGAACGTTGCAAGCACGAATGCGATCAACGCTCTTGTGATTTGGATTTGGAATTGAGCGTCGCTGTAAGCCAAAAGGAGAACCGCGTCGCGTTCCGCAGAGCGTTGTACATCGTCGCTTGCGGTTTGTGCGCCGTTCTTTTCTTTGTCGTCTTTCTTGCCGAACTTATCTGCAACTTTCTTTGCAAAGTCAACAAAGTTTTCGATCTTGGAATAGTTTTCCGCAGTGGATACGACTTTGGTGAGGTCGAGATAGAGAGTACCGCCGCTCAAATACAGACCGCCAAGCACCTTGTCGTTGCCGTCTTTCGTGCTTCTTGCCGTGTCGTATTTTGCAAAGTAACCGTCTGGGTTGACTTCGATAAATTCGATTGCGAGTTCTATCTTGCTCAAATCGCTGTTTGCGATAAAGCTGTCGATTGCGCCTCCCGCGGCGAGTCCTTGCAAATCAAGAGCCGCAAGGTCGATGTTTGCCGACACTTTGAGGCCGATACCCGCGTTGAATGCGGACATCGTTTGCAAGTTGATTATCATATCGCGGAATACGCCGGGGAGCAATCCGCCCGCATTGACGACTTCCGCACTTGCGGAATTGAAGTAAATCAAACCGCTCACGCTCAACGAAACGTTTTGATCCTGATAGGTTTCTTGACCGCATCTTGCATAAAGTTTTACTTCGCTTGCAAGAGCGTTGCGCGTTGTGGTGTTGCCGTCCGCGTCGGTTTCCGTGATTGTGATATTGTCGTCGACTCTGGTGTAATACTCGGTGCTTATGGGAGCGTCCGCGTCGTTACGGTTGACGTAGAGATCTCTTGCGGAGTCGTAAACGTATTCGCCGTTGGGATCGAGGTCGTATCTGACGGAATATGCGTATTGCTTGCCGTCCTCGCCTGCTTTTACGGTTGCGAATGAGCGAGAATACATGCTGACGCCGCTCAAATCTTCTTTGGTGTAACGAACCGTGCCTTCGGGCAAGACTTCGCCGTCTGCGATAAGTCTGTATTCGCCAGTCGTTTCGTCAAACACGTACGCACCCTCTGCGTCGATATTGAAGTTCGGCTTGCGATACATGCCGGTTTTGAGCAAGTATTCGCCGTTTGCGTCCTCTTTGAAGGTGTAGTAAATGCCGTTGTTCTTCGGTTCGGTTTCTCTTTGATAGCTTTCGCCTCTGAATCCGCCTATGATTGCAACGATATTTGCGATGTAATCGTCAAGAGAGATAAATTCGAGTCTTTCGTCGTTGTCGAGAAGAGTTTGATACGTATCGACGCTTTCAAGATCGACTTTCGCGTCAAGACCGAGGTTGAGGTCGATGGTGTATTGTTTGTTCGTGCCGTCCTCGTTCTTTTTGATCGGATCTTTCTTGTTTGCAAGAGCGAGTTTAAGTTGCAACGCAAGAGCGTCGTTCAATCCGCAGTATGCAAACTTATCCGTTTGCGGATAGAGGTAGAGGCCGCTTTGCGATTCGTCAACCACGACGTTTTGAGAATCGATGACTTGTTTGAGGAGCATCGAAAGCACGTCGTTAATAAAGTTGGAACGCACGAATACGCCGAGATAATCTATTCTGTTGAGAGAGCCGCTTTCCCAGGGTTTTGCGGCAAGAACGAGCTTGGAAACGATTGCGCTCACGACTTTTGCGATATTCAAACTTTCGTCCTTTTCGTCCGCGGCCGTTTGAGCGTCGGAGCTAGAAGAAGAAAGTTCCACGCCGAATTTTTCAAGCACGTCGATAAGACCGATTTGAACGCGAGGACCGCCAACGCCGTTCATGTCGATGTAAACCGTGTCTTTGATGAGATAAATATTTATCTTGGTGTTGCTGCCCGGATGTTCGTAGTCGAAATCGATGCCGATGCTTGCTTCGATGCCGTTGAGCAACGTTTTGAGATTGAGTTTGCTCAGATCGAACTTTGACAGATCCTCCAATCCCATCTCTTGCAAGTTGAGTCTTGCCTTGACGTCGAGTTTTAAGCCGTCGTCCATCTTGTCCGAGAGCATAAGGTTGAGTCCCAGACGTTCGAGCAATTCGCCGACGCTGAACGCGTTTTTAATCACGTCAAAACCTATTTCCTCGTTGTCGGTGTTGATTCTGATTTGCGGAAGCATTGTTGCAAGCACGTCTTTCAAACCGTCCATGCCGAGAATGACGTTGAGCAATTCGTCAAATTCAAAACCTTCGCGGATATAATGTCCGTTGTCGTCTTGCACGAATCTGTTGTCATACAGGTTGAGAGAGTATCTGTCCTTGGGCGAGAACGCTTCGAGCGTCTTTGCGTCGTCAACGTACACATATGTGGAGCTTGCATAGTAGTCTACAATGAGGCTGAGGTCGAGCGAAACGATGTGCGCGTTGTTGAGTTCCCGATAATATCTTCTGAAATTGCCGTCCGCAGATTCGACGTACTTGCCGTCCACAAGACTGTATTTCTTGCCCGAGAAGGAAGAATCGGTGATTTCCACGAATTTGTCGATACCCTCTTTCGCTTTTGCATCGATGGTGTTGAAAGCGTTACTGCTCTTGCCCGTTGCGAGATCGATGTTGTCGATGCTCACGCCGAGAGAGAGGAGATTACTGTCGATATCGACGTTGATTGCGATAGACGGATCGAGTTGCAAATCGACGCCGACGGAGATGTCGAGGTCGAGTTTTTCGATGATGGTTGCAATGTCGGTGCTGCCTTCGCCCTTTGAAGTGAGTGCGGCAATAAGTCCGACAAGCACGTTTTGCATGACGAGAACGCCGAGTTTGCCGTCGGCGATGTCAAGCACGAGTTGCATTTGCTCGTCTGCGCTCATAGCGTTTACGGTGTCCGAAGCGGTCGATGCGCCGGAATTCTTGCTTGCAGACGAATTGAGATCACCCAAAAGTTTGGTGATTGCGTCGCAAATGATCTCGCTGATGTTGGTTTGTTCGATGTAGAACGGATCGCTGCCGAGGTTTCCGAGGTCGACATAGACGTCGCCACCGTTGACGTAAATCGCTATTATGTTCTTATTTGTTATTTTATTCTTTATTTCAAGAACAATATTGCTGTCGTTGGGTTCGTTGAGAGCGAGGTTTGCACCCACGCTGATTCCGATTTGATAATCGATGTTGTCAAACATATCCAAACCGAGTTTCAAACCGAGATCCGCAAGGAACAAATCGAGGTATTTTTCAAGGCGAACTTGCTCTTCTTGTCCTTTGAGTTGCAAGTCAAGTCCGAGTTCGACGTTGAGAGAAAGCGTATCGAGATTTTCGGCAGTCGTATAAATGGAGCTGTCGAAATCGTCGGGCATAACGCCGTCCTCTTTGCCGAGTCCGAGATTGATCTCGGAGATTTCCAAACCGAGATACACGGGATCGATTTGGAGATTGAGAGCAAGATTGTACTTCCACGTAAGAGCAAGATAGCTTCTGTCGGGATTGAGCTTGATAAACTTGTCGGGATCGATTTTCTTTCCGGCAAGCATTTGTACAAGCGTTACGACAAGAGCTTCCGCAAAGTTGATTTGCACGCCCTTCGAGTCAATGCCGATATAACCGATAATTCCGCCGAGCACCGAGCCGAGCACGCCCATAAGATCGATGCCGCCGTCATCCGCCGTCATCGCTGTGCCGCCGTTGCCGCCGTCGCCTTTGCCTTTAAGCAAACCGCCGAGCAATGCGCCGATGTTGATATTGGCAAGAGCGATGTGGAAATCGTTGCTCAAATCGAGATATACCGTGCTGACTGCGTCGCCTTGTGCGTTTTCACCCGTGCTTTGCAAACGGAGAGCGAGGATGACGCTTTGCACTTTTTCCGCATTGGTCATCTTGTCTACGTCTTTGATGCTCTTGTTGTAAATTTCGATAGCGATATCGCTGTGAGAAGCGATGTATGCAATATCGAGGAGGCTTGCCGCTGTATAGAGTTTGTCGTTTTCAAACAACACGGAGTTTTCGTCCGTTACGTTGACTTTGACGTAGTTTTCACCGACGAGAACATATCCTTCGCCGCGATAATTCGATTTGGAAACTTCGCTCAGTGCAATTCCGCCTGCAACGTATTGTTTGACGTACACGTCGCCTTCGTAAGAAGTGCGCTCTTCGTCCGTAAGAAGCGTGTATTTTGTGCCGTTGAGTTTGTACACCTCGACGAATTTGGCAAGATTTGCCAGTTCGGATGCGGCGTATTTGACAAATACCGCATTTTGAGTGAAGTCAATGGGAACGTTCGGATTGAGATGTGCGTTGAGCGCGATACGGAATCCGATTTCGGCACCTGCTTCTACAGGCACCTTATAGGTGAGAAGAAGTTGTCTGATGAAGGAGTTGAGTTCGGGATTGCTTTCGTCGAGGAAGTTTGCAATCCACTCGCCCACCGTCCAGGACTTGTTGCCCGCTTCCGCACCGACGGTAAACGTGCCTTTGAGTTCGGCAAAGATCGACGGCAATGCTATGTCGCCGTAAGCGTTGAAGAGCGTCACGTCTTCGAACACGTCGCTTGTGTCGCCTTGCAAGTAGGCTGCCATCGTTTGAGTTTCTTTGTTGTTGCGCACGATTTTAACGGGTTCTACGGAGTCGCCGCCAATCGTGATGTTGATGGGATTGAGAATAGAACCGTCCGCCGTTTTGACGGTCGTGCCGATATAAATTTCCGCTCCGCCGACAGATTGACCTGCGTCGTTGTTTACGTCAACCGCAACTCTGACGGGTTTGTTGTCGTATTTGTCTTTGACGTTTGCCCATGCGATTTGCGCCCATGCGGTGAGTTCGTTTGCGTCGAAACCGAGGAGTTGATAGATGATGTCCGTCAATCCCTTTGCGATTTGAAGTTTCAAATTGTCGGAAGAAAGCGTTGCGATAATGTCGAGAGCAAGGGCTTTTTTCGCCGCTTGATCGTTTGCGTCGCCTTCCTCGGCGGTCATTGCGTCCGCATTCGTGCCGCCGTTTACGATAACGGTGGAATCTTTTGCGAGCAATGCGAGAATGACCTCATAGAGGTCAACGTCGGTTTTTACTTTGTCAAGACCAAAATTCTTTGCGTCGATATAAAGCGAACCGCCGGTGTAGTAAACGCCGAGCAAAACTTTGCGTTCTTCGGCAAATTTCTTGCCGGTGAGTTCGACAAGCAATTCGCTTACGTTGCCTTTCGTATTGATTTGAGGCGCACCGAACAAATAGTCGATGATAGGCGACAAATCGAGTTGACCGGCAATGCGCAACTCATAGTTGAGCGACATCTTCTCGTCAAATGCGAGCGTTGCTTTGGTTATATTCTCTTCTTGGTAAGTACCGTTTGAATCTTTATAATAGAGCTTGCCCGTGTAGTCCGAGGGAACGGGATTCGAGTCGGTGATTTCAACGTATTTTCCGTCTTTGAGATAGTGTGTACCCTTGCCGAACACGAGTTCTTTTGCGCCTTGGTCCGCATTGAAGTCAAGACCGAGCGTAAGATCTATCCCAACGAACGGATATTCGAGGATTTCGGTGAAATCTTCGCTTTGACGTCCGTCGTTTGCAAGATAGTTTGTCGCCTTGTCGTTCAAACCGGCAGACAAACCGCTGAGTGCGACGTTGAGGTTGACGTTGTTGCCCAAAGACATGAACACGCCCAGTTGAAGTTCGGGCAAATTGAGTCCGTCGTTGAGAGCGATGCGTATACCGCCGTCGAAGTCGGTGCTTGCAAATTCGATTTTAACGCCGTCGATGTTGAGCAAATCGAGCACTTGTTCGAAGAGGTTGGACGCGAGCACGATTTCAAGAGCGTGATTGCCGAGATTGAAACCGTCGAGGATGCCCGCAACGAATCCGAGCACGGCGTTGATATCCATGCCGTCGCCCGTCGTGTCGTCTGCGGTGAGAGCTTGTCCGCTTCCCGAGCCGCTTGCGCCAATGCCGAGAGATGCAAGAAGCTCTTTTGCGTTAACTTTGATTTCTTTGACGTTTATGCAAAGGATGTCCGCTTTGAGATAAATCCAACCGTCTTGCAAATAGAGCGCAAGCACTTCTTCGTTGTTGGATTGCTTGGATATTGCAATCTTCGCGGAAGATTTGAGGAGCATATCGAGGATTGCGTCCGCGTTAATTCCGCCGGTGAGGTCGATATCCGCGTTGATGTCGAGTTTAAGACCGCCGTCGATGTTTCCGAGTTCGATCAATGCGGTGAGCAAAACACCCTTGAACATCGTTCCGATGTCTTGATTGGGCATGTCGACGGTGATCTTTGCAAGTTCGCCTTTGAGTGTATTGACGTCAACGGTAAGTCCCGTCGACACGTTTACGTGGAGCAAATCGGTGTTAAATTTGCCGTTTTTGAGGATGGGCAAATATGCGTCGGGATTTGCTTCGAGTTCTTCTTCGAGTTTTTCGAACGTTGCGTTAAATCCGGGCAAATTGTTGATTTTACCAAAGGTAATTCCGACGCCCAAAGCAAGTCCGACGAGCGGTTCCGCATTTTCTACGCCGAGATTTGCGGACAACGTAAGAGTCTTCTCTTGTTGTGCGCCGAGATTCTTATAAACCAAAGACGCATCCTGAATCGGAATTTTCGCACCTGCGTTCTCGCCCTTGAACACCATACCGAAAATGGTGTCGAGCAAATCTTTGGTGAGTTGAACTTCGATGCCTCTGATATTGAAGATGTCACCGTCCATATCGAGATTGATATGGTCGAGTATCATATTGATCAATGCCAAAACATCCACGCTGCCGTCGGAATCCGCCGCCGCAAACGCGCCGTGTTGAATGACGATTTCGCCGTTATCTACAAGGGTTTGTTGAATATTTTGAGTGGTTGCTCCGCCCTTGAGTCCGTCGAGTGCGCCCTTGATTGCGGCAAACGCCTTGTCTACAAGCTCGCCGAGCAGGTCATTGACGTTGATGTCGTCGATTTTAAACTTCGTTCCGTTCGAGCCGAGCAAACCGCTTGCGTCAAGATATACGCCTTCTCTTGCGCCCGTGTAGTATGCCGTGACGCGTTTTGCACCGTTTCTGCCGAGAATTTCAAGAGCGAGTCTTGTCTTTTTGGAATCTCTGGTGTTGATTTCGCCTTGGAGCTTGATCGTCAACTCAACCGTACCTTTTTCGAAGTTAATTTCCTTTGCAAAGAGCGGTTTGAGAGCTTCGAGCATCTCGGGTTTGAGATTTTTGGTGAGAAGATTTGATATGAGAGTGCCGAAAGAGCCGATTACGTTGTCAATCGACACTGTCTTTTTGTTGAAGTCGAGAGAAAAAGTTATCGCGCCGTCGAGAGTGAGGAAGGAATATTTGTTTTCGCTTTCCTTGACGGAATCGTAAAGGGACTTTTCACCGTCCTGAATGGCGGTGTTGTTTTCGTTGCGAGATTTCAAAAGCGCAACGACGTCGAGGTCGGGGGTACCTGCGAAGTCCGCTTTTGCGTGTCCGAGATCGATGCCGAATTCGGATTGGAAAGTGCCGTACTTTTCTTCGACGCCTTCAACTCCGTAAGAGTTGAGGTTGACGTCGATGTTGAAATTGACGCCTTTGAGCGCGCCGTTCATGATGTCGGCTTCCAAATAAAGAGCCATACCCGCAAGTGCGCCGAGCTTACCGAGATCGAGGCCGAGCACGTCTTTTACGAGATTGATGATGTTTTCGGGGATAAGACCTTGAACGAGCGGAATAATGCTGACGATAAGACCGAGATCGCAAGGCATACGCAACACTTGATGACCGTTGCCGTAGTCCACGATCGTGCTCTTGCTTGCGCCGAACAAAACATTGACAAGCAATTGTTCAACCGTCAAATGAGCCAAATCGATTTTGATAAGACTGTTGATGAGTCCGCCGATGTCATAACCCATAAGGGTGTCGTAAAGAACGGAAGAGAGATCGAGTTGATCGAGAGCGTCCGCAAATCTGGACACAAACTTCGTCATATCGATCGTATCGGTGTAAACGACGTGCACGCCGTCCCCTTTCTTTATTCCGCGCATGTCGGCAACCAACTTGCCTTCATAGTAGTACGCACCGAAAAGCAAAGTGCCTTCACCGTTTTTCGCCATCGTGCAGACGGTGTCTTTGTCGACAGTTCTACCGTTGATTTCGGACGTGAGCTTGCGGAACTCGACGAGGATTTGGCTCTTGGAATCGTCTTGCGAATCGATCTTGCTTGCAAAGCGCGCCACGATGAGTGAATCGTAAGAGTCCTTGGAGAAACCGAGCACAAAAGCCGTGTCGACGTTTATGTATCGTTTGTCTTTCTCCGAGTGAGCCTCTGCAAGAGCCGCCTCTTTAAAGATATTCCACGCCTCTTGAGAGCCGAGATATTCCGAGTTGTCGATATCCGGATCGGGTGTGGGCGTAGGAATAACGGGGGTATCCGTGTTCCCGTTGTTTGTCGGATTGCATGCAACCATGCCGAAAAGCATAACGCTTACCAGCACGAGCAACAATACGAGCGATAACTTTCTCATTCTCATAATCTCCTCCGAAACGCATGCTTTACGCGTGTAACGCATACGTGTAGATTATTATACAGTCCAATTATACGTTTTTTTCGCCTATTTGTCAATACTTATATGTTTAGAATATCAATAACAATACCTTGTGGTGTGCTTGATTTCAAAGCACAATCTGTTGGGGGAAATGCCGATTTTCAGCCCTTTTCGCATCCGAAAATCGCAAAAATTTAACGTTTTGCCATATTTTCCCGATTGCCGCTGTTTTTATAGACAAATACCGTGTTTTTCGACATTCTAACCGTGTTTTTTACAAATTTTTCCAAAGTTTTTCAAAATGAGTTTATGCGGATAGAATCCGCGAAAAAAGTTTTCGGAGCGGTTTTTCGCAACTTATTTTTCTTTCGACGTTTTCTTTCGTTTTTCAATCAATTTAGCGTATCTAACCTATCGTTTTTCACAATCCGTCCTCACATGAAGGTCGTCGTTTGACATTGAAAAACAATAGTGCTATATTCATTTTATGCAAAAGAGCGTAGAAAAAAATCCGTTGATAAGCGAGGACGTTCGAATCACCCTCGCGCCGAGGCGCAAGCGCAACAGAATCTGGGAAATCGACTTCCTTCGCGGCGTGTGCGTCATCCTTATGATTCTCGACCATCTGGCAATCTTGCTGGGGTCGTATTTCGGCAATCAATGGTACGGATTCGGCTTTGCCCAAAGAGGCGTCGGGGACTCTTTCACCACGTTTTGCTACAACTGGATAAACGGAAGCGCAAGCAGCGTGAGAGATGTCATACACCCGATAGTTCTGTTTATTTTCTTCTCCATATCCGGCATATCCTGCACTTTTTCGCGCAACAACGCAAAGCGCGGATTTCAACTGCTCGTCGTTGCATTGATTTACACGTTGGGCTCGTATATCGCACAAAACCAAATGGGAATAAGCGGCGTATTCGTTGCGTTCGGCGTGCTTGACTTCCTTGCCGTATCCATGCTCTTATACGCTTTGATTTCCTTTCTGACGCGCGACAATCGGCTTGCAATGATTATCGCAAGCATAGTGCTAATCGTGCTTACGCTGTGTCTGTATTTTTGCTACACACCGCCGGCGACGACACCGAAAATCTTTGCGATTATCTTCCCGCCTCACGATTTTTGGGGCAACCCGTCCTTATTCTACTCTCAATACGAGTTTTCACCCGGCGATTTGTTCACCATGATACCCTACACCGCTTTCTATTTTGCAGGCGTGCTCGTAGGCGAACTGTTTTATTACGAACGTCTTTCTCTCGTGCGTTTCGACCTGACGAAAGCTCTCTACAAAAAAACCTGCGACGCCCTTTACGCAAACGTCGAAGCGGAAAAGAAATCCCTGCGCGATTTTTCGATAGACGCCTTGAAGTTCATGCTCGGCGCAGGCAAGGTTACGACGGCAATCGCAAAAGCGATAGAAAAAGCGGTTTGTTTCTTCGGCAAGCACGCTCTCATCGTCTACGTCGTTCACGTGGTGATGCTGGCTGCGATTTTAAGCCTTATCAGCGGTCTGTTCATCACTCCCGGCAACTTCGGTTTTTAAGCATCCAACACTTATTCAAGGCGCACTTATTAACGGAATGTGCTTATTCGAAGTGCGAGCCGCATTGCTCAAACGGCATTGCGGTTATGACAATCGCCCCGAATGTCATTCCGAGGAGCAAAGCGACGTGGGTATCCCTTAAATAGAAACGCAATCCAAGTAACGATTGCCATTGACCGCACTTGTTTTCGCAATCACTAACCGCGCAACCACTCTTCACTCTCAAAATGAGATGGACAAAAACTCAAACCGCAACTCCGTGCGAGTGCTTGCTTGGTGTTTAGCGTGCAAAGCACGCAAGTGGATAAACGAACACTTATTCAAGGCGCACTTATAAACGGTATGTGCCTATTCAAAGTGCGAGCCGCAACAGCAATGCAAGTGATATGCACGCATAGCGTGCGTGATATTGTTGCTTTTTGCAACAGTGATATTTGCGCTTTGCGCAAGTGATATTGCAATTTCGTTGCAGTTATGGGTGGGATACCCACACCCAAACGGACACCAATTCAGGGCGTTCTTATAAACGGTATGTGCCTATTCGAAGTGCGAGCCGCAAAGCGGCGAGAATATGAGCGCCGAGCTTGACGGTTGTACCGTCCGACTGCGCCGTGTTGTTGCGTAGCTGGCGCACAAAGGACGGTGGCACAATGAGAGAATTGCCCATATCTATGCGAGTGCCGACTGTCTCCCCCGCGAACGATGAATATTCTTGTAGAGAATTGTCCCTAACTGAGTGGTGGGAGAAATACCGGCGTGTCCGGAAAGAGGGGGCACATCTGTTTTAGAGTACACACCATTCAACTCTTGTAGAGGAAGAACAAAAGCCCGAAAGGGAAAGAGGGGGCACATCTAATTTAGGGTACACGACGAAAAACTCTATCGTTTTAATGCGAAAACGCGAGCGTTTTCGCATTAAAAAAGCCGTTTTGCTTTTCAAACAAAACGGCTTTCTTTACTCTCGTCTTTTGTCACTTTGCATATCCCGCAAACTTCAATGCGACTCTCCCTCCGCTTCTCGCCGCCTCGTTTGCATCTGCCGCCTGGCGCATGATTCTGCGCGAAAGACGGTCGGGAGATTTGACGTTTTTGACAAGATAAGGTTGTTCCGCGTCGGACACGATAAGGATGCTGCCCACACCGACTATTCTTCCGAAAAAGTTTTGTTTTGTTTCAACCATCTTGATTTCGCAAAGGGGAATCACAACCGAACGCATGCTGAATACGCCCTCTCTGAACACGACTTTGTCGGGAGTGAGCACCAGCTCTTTGGAGTTGAGGCGAATCGTTTCTACGATCAAGCCGAACAACACGACTACACCCACACCCAAAAGCACCCATCTCATCACGTCGTCCGTGAGATATTGCGCCGGTTCGGTTTTTGTAAACAAGCCCTCGATTTTGTCCTTAAAAATCCAAATAACCGCGGTTAAGCCGCCCAGTATCGCGCCAAGAAAAACGGTGCGCAGATACACCCAAGCGGAAAACTTGCCTTTTGCCACCACTCTTTCGATTTTCGAATACTTTTTTTCAAGCGTTTTCATACTTCACCTTCTTATTTGGTGCATTTGGGAAATTTTGCTATTCTCGTGAGCGTACATCCGAAAGGAACGTACGTTCTTTCAAGACTTTCTTCCGAAAACACGCATTTTTTCGGGAATTGCTCGAAGCCGTCTGTGTCGTACTCCCAGTTAGACACGTTTTTGGAGCGGATTTTAAGCTCGAACGGCGGTTGCTCTTGCCTGAACGGCACGTTTGATATTTCGTTGACGACAACCCTCTCTTCTTCAAAGAGCTTTTTGCTCGATTTCTTCGAAAGAACGGGAGCTATATTCCACTTTTTCGTACATTTTACCACAAGCGTGCGACGATCGCTTACGTCTTGCTTGATTTCGCACGGAAGCTTGAGCGACATCAAAAGATTGCCCTTAAACAAACTGCGCGAGCCGTCCGCGTTTTCCTCGACGGTGAGCGGAATGTTCATTTTGAGCATAAACGTGCTGCCTGCTTTTAGGATGCACTTGACGGAGATTTCCCTCGTTCCGCTCGCGACGATTTGTCCGCCCGAGATGAGCTGCATAAACGTGTTTTTCGGCACGCGGAAATTGATTTTGACTTCGGGTTCGCCGTCCGCTTGTTCCACTTTGAACACGACGGCGTTTCTGAACGGATATCCCGTGCGTTCGGATACGGTGAGATTGCAACCGCCCACGCAAATATCCATCGTGCAAGGCGTGTACGTAAGGAAATTCAACTCGTCGTCTTTGACCATGCACGCCGTTTGCATATAGAGCGGATACGCACTCAAAAGCGCAATCGCGCCCCTCGACGCCTTTTTCGTATAGAAAGCGTTGTCGCCCTCCGAATAAGGCATTTTTCTTGCTTGCGACGCTTCCGTCTGATTGATATAAACGGTGTCTTGCACCGCCGAACAGTCCTCGAAACTCGCCCCTGCGACAAGATTGAACACGATGCGTTCGATGCTGTCCACAAGCGAATAATCCTTCGTTTCCTTGACGACTTCCACGAGGGATTCCAAAAGCTCGACGCCTGCCTCTACGTCCACCGCGCCCACGCCTTTTACGCCTGCGATTTTGGGTGCGCACGAAAATGCGCCCAGCGGCGTTCCGTGATATTTTTCAAGCGCGTTTACAAGTTTGAGCGACAGGTTTTTGAGGTTGTCGTCACCTATAAATCTTCCGTATGTGGCAGGATATTTCACCGCTTTTGCAAGGTTGACGCCGCTTGTTTCAACCGCCACTCTGTGCTTCTTTTTATGCCACTGTTTGTCTATGTCGTCGGGAGTGAGCACTCTGCGCTTTTTGTCCTCGCTTTGCACCGATTCGAAACTTAAAACTTGCTTTTGAATATGTTTAAGTGCCGTTTGCGATATATAGCGATGATAGGGTTTCTTGTAAACGAAATGCGTTGCAAGCTTGAACCAGTCGTTTGAACTGTCGCGCAATTTTTCTCCGAGGTCTTGCAACCATTCGAGGTCGGTTTCTCTGTACACCGCCTCTATCGCGCCGATTTCTTCAAGCAATCTCGCGCGCGAATCGAACCAACAAGAACTTATCGAATAGGTGTTGAATTGACTCTTGAAAAACTTTTTCAAAAACGGCAAAACTCTCTCGTTGCCCGTTGCTTCGTAGTAGGTGAGCAGCGTTTTGACAGCTTCGATTTTCGGCGTAAGGGACAAGGTATTTTTTGGTCCGAAATCTCCGCCCTCGTTCGCGCTCGAAAAGATTGGCGCCATATAACTCGCAACCTTTTCTTTGAGCGTTTTGTCGTCAAGAGCGCAAGAGAGCAAAATCAAACCGCGGACGTAGCGCGGCAGGCTTTCGCCGCCGTTCCATTCTCCGTCCTTCACAAGCCCCGAAAGCGAGCCGATACGCTTTTGCAAATTGCTTGCAAGCAACATCTCGTCAAGCAACCAGCCTTGCGGTTTTATCGCGCCGAGGGGCAGTTTTTTGAGGTTTTTATCCACGGATTTTGCCAAAATTTCTCCTTGCCGTATGGCTATGCCATACACCTTGCTTATTATTATAAGTTAGCACATAAATTTGACAAATGCAAGTGAAAGAATTATCATAAGCCCAAAGGAGAGTCAAAAATGAAATACGTTCTCGTACTCTGCGACGGCATGGCGGATTATCCCGTGAAATCATTAAACGGCAAAACGCCTCTCGAAGCGGCAAAAACTCCCAATATGGATGCCTTGGCGCAAACGGCTCAAATAGGACTTGTCAAAACCGTTCCCGACGGTTTCAAACCGGGCAGCGATGTTGCAAATCTCGGCGTGCTGGGCTTTGACGCACGCACTTGCTACACGGGCAGAAGTCCCTTGGAAGCCCTTTCAATCGGCATCGACCTCAGAGCCGACGACCTTGCCATGCGCGCAAACCTCGTCACACTCTCGGACGACGAGCCGTTCGAGGACAAAATCATGCTGGATTACAGTTCGGGCGAGATAGACGCGGACGAAGCGCGCGAGCTTATGGACTGCGTAAAGGACAATTTCAACTGCGACAAATTCCGTTTCTACACGGGCACGAGTTATCGCAACTGCCTTGTGGTGTCCCGCGCAAAGCCCGAAGAGGACTTGACTCCTCCCCACGATATAAGCGGTCTTCGCATAGGCGAGTATCTGCCAAAAGGTACGCTCGGCAAAGATTTGACGTCCTTCGTTGTCAATTCGTACGAAATTCTGAAAGACCATCCCGTCAACGTTCGCCGCACAGAGCGCGGAGAAAACCCGGCAAACGCCGTTTGGTTTTGGGGAGAAGGCACAAAACCCTCGATCCCGAATTTTGAGGAAAAATACGGCAAAAAAGGCGCAATGATAAGCGCGGTCGATTTGCTCAAAGGCATTGCGATAGGCAGCGGCATGAACTCTATTGACGTAGAGGGCGCAAACGGCACGCTCACCACCAACTTCGACGGAAAGGCGCAAGCGGCGATAGACGCTCTTGAAAACGGAGAAGATTTTTGTTTTGTACATATCGAAGCCACCGACGAATGCGGTCATCAAGGGGACGCGCAAGGCAAGATAAAAGCAATCGAACTTATCGATGAAAAAATCATCTCTCCCATCGTTTCGCACTTTGCCGAAAAGGGCGACGATTTCGCGATGTTGATAATGCCCGACCACTACACCCCGATTGCGTTGCGCACTCATTCGAGCGAGCCTGTCCCGTTTATGCTTTTCTCAACGAAAACCGCTCTTGCGTACGACTCGCTTTGCGGTGAAAATCAAAGCATCGAAACACGTGTTTACAGCGAAAAATCCGCCGCGGAAAGCGGTGTGTATTTCGACAAACCGTGGGAGCTTATCGACAAGTTTTTTGCGATAAAATAAGCACTTTGAGATTGCGATAAAAGCAACTTAAAATATCGAAAAAACACACAAAACCGACTTTATCAGTCGGTTTTGCTTTTATAAAACGTCGATTTTGCAAAAATATTCGTTTGTATTATTCTTTATTTATTGTTATAATCGTGCTCGGTTACGCTGTCGGCAATCGACTTCTTTTTCTTCTTGCCGTCAACGAATTTGTGTATCTCTACTTTAAATTTCTTGCCGACCGCTTTGCGTACTTGCTTCATTACAAACTTCGTTATTTTTAGCACTAGTTGCATAAGCGCGACAAAGAACGTTACGCCGAACACAATCCACTTTACAAGGCTTGTTTCGCCCGTTGCGATACCTGCCATTGACACTGCCGATATCGCAAGGAAAAACACGTTGACAAACGCTTTGAATATACCGAGAACTTTCTTGTAATTCTTCACGTTGGTTTTCAGTTTTTTCTTGTCCTTGAACGTTAGAACGACAAGCACTACAAACGTTATCACCAGCACCGCCAGCATGGGAATGAGTATGTACGTATAAATCGAATCCACCCATTTTTTTGCCACAAACATGCATGTAGACGCTATCGCATACAGCGTTGAAACAATCGTCCAGACGACGTTCAGTTTCTGCACAACGGACATTCCCTTGTCCTTTTCTTCCTGTTCGACAATTGCCTGTGCTTTTTCAACGTCTTCTTGCGAGTACTTTTCGTCAATCGGCGCAACTTCTTGCGCTTTCGGCACAAACATAGCTTTCTTCTCTTTTGCCATAAACTTCCTTTTGAAAACAATATATTATCTTTTCATGCCAAACGTTTGGCGTAAAAATGTTCATGCGCGTGCGTTGAGTAGTGATTCAACGCACGCGCATGTTTTTTTGTGCCGAATTAAACTTCTTTGTTGACGACCCTCTTCAAAAAGTCGTCGCAAAGGCGGATGTTTTCGATTGCCGCGCCCTTGTTCCAGTTGAGCGGATAGCAATGGTTGTCAAAGAACTTAGTGCTGTGATGTTCCTCGACGTGTACGCCGAGATCTTGAAGTTTTTTGACGAGTTTTTGTCCTTGTCCTTTGCAGAACATATCTTTCTCCGCATAGGTGATGAAACTTATCGGGAATTGCTCGTTGACGTATCCGAACGGAGCAAGCACGTCTACGTATTGATACTTGTCAAGCTCTTTTACGTGAATACCGCTGAAATCGAACAGCACTTTATCCGTAAGATTGAAGGGCATTTTTTGTCCGAGAGCTTCGCCGATGTCGTAGATGCCGCAATCGAGCATTGCCGTGCGGAATTTGAGGTCGGTCGACACCCCGAATCTCGCTTGCAAATCCTTGTTTGTGGCAACGCAAGCGAGCATTGCGGAATAATAACCGCCTGCCGAGTCGCCCGAAACGCACATATTGTCAAGGTCGAGATTGTACTTTTGCGCATTTTCGCCAACCCAGTTGAGCGCGTTTACGAGATGTTGCAATCCCTTCGGGAAGAGGTATTCCGGTCCCAGACCGTAGTTGACGTTGACAACAAAGAAACCTTTGTTTGCCGCCCATTTTGCAAGGCCTCTGCGGTAGTGCTTGTCGCCTGCCACAAAACCGCCGCCGTGGATGTAGAAGAACACGGGATATTTTTCGTTTCCGTCTTTTTTGACGAAATAAGTGTCGAGCTTTTCGGCATCGTCTTTTCCGTAGGCGATATCGGTTTCCACTTCAAATTTTACGTCTTTAAAGCGGAGCATTTTCTTGTTGTTTTGAGCACCGTCGAACAATTTGTCGATTGCCAAGAACAAAAATTGCGCAAATGTCATAATGTACACCCCTTAAGAATGATATTTGTTATAAAGCTATTTTAGCACATATCCTACACGTGTGCAATAAGCAAACTCGACTTATTTCACGAAAAATCCGGCAAATCCGCACAAAAAATCTTTTGTTGACATACTTTGCAAATTATGTTATAACCTCTATGAAAACTTATGTGGACTTTTCCGGGCCCAAGCCACCTTTTCGCCACACAACGCTATGCGCTGTGTTTTTTTATGGCAAAAAACACTCGAGGTATTATGAAAAAGCTGAAACTTCCGAGCGAAGTCGTCTATCTTGCGGCAATAGTGCTGCTTGCGTTTTCCGTCGCCATGCTCACGAGCGTGGATTTCGGCATATCGATGATAGTTGCGCCCGCATACATTTTGAGTCTGGTCGTACCAATCACTTTCGGTCAGGCGGAATATGTGATTCAAGCGATACTCTTCGTGATATTCTGCATCGTGATGAAAAATTTTCGCATCTCCTACTTGTCGTCGTTTATAACCTGCCTGCTTTACGGTGCGGTGCTAGATCTTTTCAGACTTATCCCGATTTTCAACCCTGCCGTTACACCGCCGGGAAGCATGGATCTTTGGGTAAGAATCGTGATGTTTATCCTCGGCGTGCCGATGTCGGCGTTTTCTATCGCCTTGTTTTCAAAGACGTACCTGTATCCCGAAGTGTATGATTTATTCTTTATGGGCATCAGCAAAAAATACTGCATAAAAACCGCGGTTTTCAAAACTTGTTTCGACGCTTTTATGCTCGTTCTCGGCACGACGATGACGCTTGCGTTTTTCAAAAAATTCGTAGGAATCAACTGGGGCACGCTCGTTATGACGGTGTGCAACGGAACTTTGATAAGTCTGTTTTCAAAGCTGCTCGACAAGTGTATAGACGTTAAACCAATATTCAAACGCTTTGCGTCGCATTTCGCTCTCGACGAGCCTATACCGACAAGAATCAAACATTCTGCTTATGTTCGAGAAATATGATTCGCCGCCATCGGTTTGTTTGAATGAAAAAATCGCTCGTTCAAGCGATTTTTTAATTCAAGCCTATTTCGGTCAAGCGATGTTTGCATGCAAAGATATAACACGAACAAAGCGCCTCATCGGCAGCCACGACTTTCTATGCGCAACTGCGCGAATAAATCTTAACTGCCCGACTCTGTTTAGCGATTTAGAGTTCGATTGCGTTGAATTCTTTTATGTTTTTCATAACGAGGTCGAAATAGCGGTTTGCGATGTCAACGTCTTTTTGATTGCCTCTGATTGCGGTTGAGAGCGTAACTCTGCCCAGAAGCGTCGTCACGGACATGAGGAAGAACGGCTTGTACTTCACTGCGCCCGAGATAAATCCGTCCACGAGTTTCATGCCGTCAAAGGTGAGTTTTTGGTCGTTCAAAAGCCCCATATTGCTCACTGCGATGAGCGGATTGGTATAGCCCGCCTTGATTGCAAATTCCGCTATGTCTTGCGGGAAAATCGTGTAGGCAAGTTTCAAAAGCGGCAAGGAATAAAGTCCCATAAACTTGTCGCGTTTAAATCCCTTCGTCGAGCGAATGACGTTGACGATTGTGTCTTGTATGCTTTCGCCCTTGCTCATCGTGCGCACCGCCATCCACGCCGTGTGATTGGTAAGTCCGCCTTGCAAACCGCCCTCGACGATATGCTTTCTCAAATCGATCGCGCAAGAAACGGTGAGGCTGTCGGTGTCTTTAAGGCCGCACATCTCGTACAGCGAACGGAACACCGCCGCCATAATCGCGTCGTTGACGGTGATTCCCATCTTTTTTGCGAGCGCGCGGAGTTTGTCGAAATCTTCTTCGTTTATAACTCTTTTGATGATTTTGTTGGTGTCCTCGGGCACGCTTTCGCTCCAGGGAAACGCAACTTTGTCTTCGGTTTTGGAGATGTTTTTGTAGAGGTTTTTTGCGTGTTTCAAGTCCTCGCCTTCGAGCTTGGAATACACTTGGTCGTAACTTCTGGAACCGCTCTTCATATGAAGCGCGGAATAGTTGCCGGCTTTAAGATTCGTATAGTTTTCACAAAGCGTCGCAAGGAAGTATTTGAGGTCGCCGCCGTCCATGCACATATGGTTGTTGCGCAACGCAAGAACGGAGTGCTTGTCGTCCTCGAACACTGCGATTTTGATTTGCACGTTGTTGTCGTAAGGAATAACGCCCAAAAGCCACTCGTCCGCAACCTTGTCCGCGTCCTCGACTTTTTCATAGGAAACGATATCGTCTATCGTGTAGTTTTCTTCCTTCCAATACGGCTCTATGACGGTGGTGTTGAAACTCGAATGAAGCACCGGGGCTTTTTCAACCATAAAAAGCACGACGTTCTTCAAAACTTCCATATCGAAGCTACCCTCGTAGGTGAGCTTTGCATGCACCATTCTGTCGTAATAGTTGCGGAACAAAAACTGCATTCTATCCCACATTTCAGCCTTCAATGTCGTTGCCATAAATCTCTCCTATCTGTCAAAACAGACACTTTATCAATGCAAAACGATATATTAATCGTCCCATTCAGTCCAATACTTTTGGTCTTCTTTCTCGTTTTTGTCTTCGAGTTCGGCTCTTTCTTTCTTGTTTTTCGCGTTTGCTTTCTTGATGACGAACACGATGAGTTCGACAAGCGCGCACACGACGCCGATGAGGCACAACAACCAACCCGGATGCCATACGCCGTTGACGGTGAGTCCCAAAATCACGTAAAGCATGACGCCGAAAATCTCAACGAAAACGGGCAATTCGAACCACTTGATTTTGCTGTTCGTTCCAAACGCGATTGCCGTATCAACGCCCAAAAGCACAACGGGCATTGCGAGGAAACTCATCCATGCGCCTTCGATTTTGAACACGAGACGGAGGAGCAAAAACACGAACACGGTAAACAAAACTTCGCAGATAGCAACAAATATTCTGACGGGAACGTATTTCTTTTTCTTTGCGAATTTGACCGCTCCGTATGAAAGCAACACGCTTACGCCCGCAAACACACCGCCCACCATAATGAGCCATGCCGGGTGCCAAATCTTCGCAACGCCGCCTACGATGAGATACACGATTGTGAGCAATGCCACGATTGCCGCCGCACAAATGCTTGCGGCACTGATTTTGCGTTTGACTTCACCGCTCTTTATTTGTCTTTTTTCAAACTGTTCGAGAGTTTGATCGATATCGCCGAGTTCGGAAATCGCCATATCGTAAATGAGATTGTCGTCGCTCACGCCTTTGATACGCAACTCCTGCTCTCTGTCAAGAAGTTGACGAAGCAACGCTTTGCGGTATTCCATCGCCGCTTGCGTGGGTGCGATTTTTCTGAAATGCTCTTCAAGATACTTCTTGAATCTTTCTTTCATAACGTACTCTCCTTTGCGCGATTGCGCTTGATGTTTACACGAAATATACGCGCGTATCGGCGTTTGGTTACATTGTATCACAATTTTTTTTGCTTGCATACGGTATATGGAAAATCATTCTTTGTCACGCAACGAAACAAACTCGCAAAAAACTCTTTCCGCATGCGTTTTACATAACAAACAAGGAGGAATGCTTATGCTTTTCAATTTTTTCAATCCGTGCTGTCAAAACACGCCTATGCGCTACTGCAATCAACCGTCGATTGAATATGTCAGAGGTCCGATGGGGCCGGTGGGAGCGACGGGCCCCAGAGGGCCTATGGGTCCGCAAGGCGCACAAGGTCCGCAAGGTCCGCAAGGCGCAACGGGCGCGACAGGAGCTACAGGTCCCGTCGGTGCAACGGGAGCAACGGGTGCAACCGGGCCGCAAGGGCCTCAAGGCATCCAAGGCGAAACCGGTGCGACGGGCGCAACCGGACCGCAAGGTCCTGCCGGGCCTCAAGGCGCGCAAGGAATACAGGGTGAAACGGGTGCGACCGGTCCTCAAGGTCCCGTCGGTCCGCAAGGTCCGCAAGGAGAGCCGGGCACAAGCGCATTGCAAGACGCATTGTATGCCTACGGCGGTACGCAAACGGTTGCGACGGGCGCGATAATTCCGCTTGCCAACTCAACATCCACGCCTACGACCACAATGACTTTGACGGACAACGCAATCGTTTTGCCGGCAGGCACTTATCTCGTAACCTACGGGGCAACCGGCACGAGAACGACGGACGGAAATCTGTCGGCGCAATTGTATTCAAACGGCTCGGCACTCGCAAACGAAATCGTCAGTGACAACGCCACCTCCGCAAACTCGGCAAATCTGTCCAAAACCATTCTTTACACCGCCGCCGCAGACGGAACGACTCTTTCTTTGTACAACACGTCGGGTGAAAGCGTAAATCTCACGGGAGCAAACATCACTGCTGTCAGAATTCTATAATAGCCGGAGTTTATCAACCAAAAACGCACACTTAAAGTGTGCGTTTTTGCATTTTTATCGTATTTTTATTTGCATTTACATCATTCGATACCGTCGAAAAAGTCTATGAGTTTTGCAAGTTTTTGCTCGGCGGTAAGTTTGTTGACTTCAAATATCATTGAGGGCGGAATGGTGGTTGTAAGCACCACGCTGCCGCTGTTTTTGGCAACCGCGTTCATAAGACTTTCGTTTTTGAAGATGTCGGCGTCATAGAAATTTACACCCGCTCCGTTGCGGTTGATGACGATTCTCGACACGTCGTAATTGGACGCAAGATTTTTCAAAAGTGCGATATTGATAAGATTTTCAAGCGGCAAATCCACTTCGCCGTACACCTCGCCGAGTTCCTTGACGAGCGAATCTCTTGCGCTCTTTGACGCAACCTTTGATATTTGCTTGTACACCCTCAACTTGTCGCGACCGGATATATAGCTGTCGCTGATGAACGCCGCCGCGTCCACCTTCATTTCCACGTCGCGTTCGGGCTTCTTGACGACGCCCGTCTTTATCTCTTGCACCGCTTCGTCAAGCAATTCCAGATACATCTCGTAACCGACTTTTTCGATATGCCCGCTTTGCTCCGCGCCCAAAATGTTACCCGCGCCTCTTATGGACAAGTCGGCAAGCGCAACTCTGAATCCGCTGCCTATCTCGGTGTTTTCAAGCAGCGAATCCAACCTCTTTTGCGCGTTTTCGGTGATAGTACCGTTTTCGGGAACGGTGAAATATGCGTGTGCCAAAACGCCCCGTCTGCCCACTCTTCCCCTCAACTGGTAGAGCTGCGAAAGTCCGAAGCGACCGCTGTCTATGACGATGAGCGTGTTTGCGTCGGGAAGGTCTATTCCGTTTTCGATAATCGTGGTTGACACAAGCACGTCGAATTCTTTGTCGTAAAATGCGCTTATGCGTTGTTCGAGTTGACCGGGAGCCATTTGTCCGTGAGCGGTGATAACCCTTGCGCCCTCGCACATTTGACGGATTCTGCTTGCAAATGCGTCGAGCGCGTCTATATCGTTGAGAAGCACGAGCGTTTGTCCGCCCCTTGCAAGTTCTCTTGTGATTGCGTCCTTGCAAAGCGCGTCGCTGTAACCCACCACGTATGTTTGAATCGGTAGCCTGCCTCTCGGTGCGGTTTCCAGCATGGATATATCTCTGACGCCCGTGAGCGACATATTCAGCGTGCGCGGAATTGGCGTTGCCGAGAGCGTAAGCACGTTGACGAGCGGATATTTTTCTTTCAGTTTCTCTTTGTGTTCAACGCCGAAACGCTGCTCTTCGTCAAGCACCAACAGCCCCAAATCGTGAAATTCGACGTCTTTTGCAAGCACTTTGTGCGTTGCGATAACCATGTGCGTGGTGCCGTCTTTTAGTTCTTTGAGAAGTTGTTCGTTTTCCTTTGACGATTGAAGTCTTGTGAGCAATCCGCATTTTATGCCGAAAGGTTCGAGGCGTTTGACAAGATTTTCATAATGCTGTCTTGCAAGTATCGTAGTCGGCGCAAGCAACACCGCCTGTTTCGAGTCGAGAACGGTTTTGAACATCGCTCTGAACGCAACTTCCGTCTTGCCAAAGCCCACGTCGCCAACAAGCAACCTGTCCATAATTCGTCCGCTTTCCATATCGTTTTTGATATCGGCAATCGCTTTGAGCTGGTCGGGAGTTTCCTCGTATTCGAAATTGTCCTCGAATTCCTTTTGCCACACGGTGTCGGGACTGTATTTAAATCCGCGTTGCTTTTCGCGCTTTGCGTATAGTTCGACAAGGTTGATTGCGAGCTTGCGCACGGATTTGCGCACCTTTTCCTTTTCTCTCTCGAACTCTTTGCCGCCGAGCTTGTTGAGTTTGGGGTGCTCCTCTCCGACAAACTTTTGCAGATTGTTCATCTGGTCGGTTGCAACGTAAAGCGTATCGCCGTCGCGATATTTAAGGACGATGTATTCCTTTTCGAAATCGCCCGTTTTGAGAATGGTCGTCCCCTCGCAAATGCCCACGCCGTGAATTTTGTGCACGACGTAATCGCCGGGCTTGGGCGAAAGAGCTTGCTCGGTTGCTTTGACGGCAATCTCGCTCGTGCGGCGTTTGCCTATGCACTCGCTCGTGCCTATAAAACAAGCTTTGACCGCCGGATATATAAATCCGGTTTCCACTTGAAGCGGAGTTGCCAAAACGCTGCCTTCGTCGTTGCCGTCCTCGCTGTAAGTTGCGTATATCTCGTATTCTCTGAGGCTCTCGACGATGTTTTTCGCCTGTTCTCTGCCGCCGCACGCCATAACTACCTTCGTGCCGTTGAGGATAAAGTTTTTCAGATCCTGAACGATGGTGTTGGGATCGAGATAATATTTCGTTACGGGACGAGTTTTAGGCTCGATGATATATTTCGGCTCGAACAGTCTGTTGTCGAGAGAAAGCGAGGCAAATCCCATTTTTCTCAAAAAGATGAGTTGGCGTTTGACCTCGTGCGCGGTTATGCACACATCTTTATGCTCGGGCAAAATCTCTGCGCCTTCGCACAACGTTTTTATGCGCCCGGCAAACTCTTTTTCGAGAATTTGCAACTTGTCGGCAACAACTCTCGGCTCGTCGAAAATCACAAGCGTCGGCTTGTCGTCGTCAAAAAAGTCGAAAAGACTTTGCGTGCAACTCTTCAAAAAGGGCAACGCCCAAACGCTCGACGCGTCGCATGCGCCCACGCTCAACAATTCTTTTGCTTGCTGCGCGTTTTTGTTTTCGGGATGCAAAGAGAGCTTTTCCCTTGCAAATTCATAGCCCTTTTCGTCAAGCAATATATCGCTTGCAGGCGCAAAATTTACGCTTTGCACCTCGTTGGACGCAAGCATGCTTTCAACGTCTATAACCTTGATGTTTTCAACAAGCTCGTCAAAGAAATTGATTCTGTACGCAACGCCCGAAATATCGCAAACGTCCACAATATCGCCTCTGACGGCAAAATCGCCGGCGTCTTGCACCATCGCCTGACGTTTGTACCCGGCAAGCGCAAGTTTGTCGGCAAGAACTTGCGGAGAAATCACGTCTTCTTTTTTTACGCAAACGGTGTATTTTTCGACAAGCTCTCTTTTGGGGAAAAGCTGCAACAAACTGTCCGCCGCAGTAACCACGACGTCAACCTCGCCGCACGCAATATCTTTAAGCGCACAAATACGCTCGCGCATACCCTGCGCCGAAAAGCCTTTTCTTGCAATCAACACGTCGTCGCGATAGGGCAAATAATCGACTTTTACCCCCCAGCTTTCAATTTTTCTCGCAAGACTTTTCGCGCCCAGTGCGTCGGACGCAACGATGAGTTTTCTCACGGGAAGTTGGGACATAATATGGATTTTCGCACCCTCGCAAACTCGCAAAACGCAAACTGCCGACAGTTTGTCGTCGGCAAGTTTTTTTGCGCCTATACCTTGCAAAGAAGCAAGTTTTTCGCCCATATTTTGAAGTTGAAAAATCTTCGGTGTTTCCATTTTCAATATATAAAATCGTAAATTGTCAAATCACTTTTTTCTGTTTACACACTCTTGTATGCGTTGAATATCGTCGCCCTCGATTATCATTTCAAACGCTTCGACGGCAGTGTCGATTGACTGCTGCAAAACCTGCTTGTTTGCAAAATCGACCTTTGACAGTACAAAATCGATAAGTTCAACCTCGTGATTGGCAAGTTCATCGGTTTTTGTACCGATGCGCACGCGCGCAAATTGCTCGGTGTTAAGTTCCTTGACAATATTACGCATGCCGTTGTGAGTGCCTGCGCTTCCTTCCTCGCGTATGCGCAATTTTCCGATAGGCAAATCTATATCGTCATAGCAAACGACAAGCTCCCTTGCCGCGTCCACGTCGTAGGCGCGCACCAGCTTTTTGACCGCTTCGCCCGAAAGATTCATATACGTTTGCGGTTTTGCAATCACAAATTCCACGCCCTTGTAGACCGCCTTGCAAGTGAGTGCGTCGCACTCGGATTTGGCAATCTTCACTTTGCACTTTTTTGCCAAAGCGTCCACCGCCATAAAGCCGACGTTGTGATATGTGTTTTTGTACTTCATGCCGGGGTTGCCCAGTCCTACGATGAGTATCATATTGTCCTCTTAAACATCGATATTCTTGATGCTTTTATTGCGATTTTTATGTGCTTTTATGCGATTTTTTGCACGTTTTTACGTGTTTTTTTGCGTGTTTTTTGCGTGCTTTTCGACGACTTTTCGACGACTTTTCACCGCTCGAATTGTCCTGTGCAATCGATGTCTTGCATATTGGCGCACACGGTTTCGTTTGCCGATTGTCAATCTTGTTTGGGTTTGGTGTCTTGTCGCACTCGTCCGATTGTAAACGAGCCGTCCTCGACGTCACGCGTAACCGTCGTGCCTGCCGCGATAAACGCATGATCGCCCACAACTAGCGGAGCGACAAGATTGGTGTTCGCACCCAAAAAGCACTCCGCGCCAACGGTGGTTTTGTGTTTTTGATGCCCGTCGTAATTGCAAAATACCGTTCCGCAACCGACGTTCGTGCGCTCGCCCACGTCCGCATCGCCGACGTAGCTCAAATGCGCGCATTTGACTCCTTCTCGAAGCCTCGAAGCCTTGACCTCGACAAAGTCGCCCACTCGGCAGTCTTCGTCCACAACCGCATGCCGAAGCCTTGCAAACGGTCCGACATTCGCGCGCGTGCGCACGTGCGAGCATATGACGTGCGAACAGCTTACGTCCGCGCCGTCTATCACGCTGTCGCGGATATACGATGCAAAAACGGTGCTTCCGTTCAATATCGTACTTTCACCCTCGATTGTGCAAAACGGCTTGATAATTACGCCGCTTTCGACGTTTACGGTGTCGTCGATAAACGTTGTCGCTTTGTCGATTATTTGCACTCCGCGATGCAAAAGCCCGTCCAAAATCTCGTCTTTGAGAAGATTATACACTATATTATAGCTTTTTGCATCACCAATCTTCAAAAAAGCGTCCTGCTTGCAAAAAACGCCCTCGTCAACGCCTTTGCCTATGCATATTTTGGCAAGAGAATCCTTTGCGCCAAGGCGGATAAGCGAGATATTTTTCTGCTTCATTTGCCTGACGAGCGTTTCGATATCCTTCTTTTTGACAAGCGGCATGTCAAGCGTCAACACGACGTTTACACAGCCGTCAAGCAATGCGTTCTCCTCCTTGTACGCCTCCGTTTTTGCGATACGGCACTTTTTTGCCGAGAAATCCGCAAATTCGCGCAAAACGTAATCCTCCGCACGCCGCCCCAACAATTCTTTTTCGCCGTTTTCGGTTTTTATAAAAACAATATTATATTTATCCATACCATACTATATTCGTTTTGCAAAAAAACTTTTCATACGGTGACATAATAATTTGCAAACGGCAAAAATCGAGGCGTATATTGTGCGTGTTCGGGCAGGCAAATCTTCGCGGTGGCAAAATAAAACTTCGGAGAGAACCTATGGATAACAAAACCAAAAAGATTGTATTTGTCATTGTTGCTTCAATCATTTCGCTTATATCGACCGTTGTCGGAATTGTGTTCGGCGTGCCGCAGGACGCAATCAAGGACGCGGTTGACATCGACACGGGCATTGTCGAAACGCTGTAATCTTCATCGCGCGTTTTCTCCTTTTTATCGCGCAAATATGAGCGTCGCCCCCAAAATGCCGAGGCGACGCAAAATCAAGATTGCAACGAAAATGCTCTTTTTAAAACCTATCCTGCAACACTCGCTCTCTAAATGACCGACCGGCGCCTGCCCGACAACAAATATGCGCGGACGAAACCGTCCGCGATAATTAGATAAATCAACTTAAAAATACTTCTGTGTAAAATCGTTTTGTGCAAACCTTACGATTGTCTTTGAAAACAGCCGTATCGTTTACTTGTTTTTTCGCTTTTGCTTGAAAAAATCGGATAGGAGTTGCGAACAGGTTTCTTGCTCGTGACCGCCTTCGACGGTGACAAGGTGGTTGAAAAGCCCCGGTTCGAAAAGGTTGAGTTTTGAGCCGCACGCTCCCGTTTTGTCATCGTATGCGCCAAAGTAAAGCGCGCGGATTCGAGAATGAATCATCGCTCCCGCGCACATCGCGCAAGGTTCAAGAGTGACGTACACATCGCAATTTTCAAGCCACCAGTTGCCGACGGCTTTGGTCGCCTCGGACAGTGCCAAAATCTCGGCGTGACAGATTGCATTGTTTTCTCTCTCCTTGCGATTGCCGCTTGCGCCGACCACCTTGCCGTCCTTTACGACAACGCACCCGACGGGCACTTCGTCTTGCAAAGCGCACCCTTTTGCCAGCTCAATCGCCATATCCATAAATTGTTTGTCGTATGCCATAAATCACCTTTATCGTACGGCGTGTACCCTAAATTAGATTTGAAGTTGCACATTCCGAGTATAAGTACGCCTTGAATGAGTGAAGATTCTTCCTATACAAGAGTTGAACGACGTGTACTCTAATTGCACTTTCCCCTTTCCTCACGTGTTTGGACTTCGGCGTTTGCGCACCGCAATCCGCCTCGTTCGCTTTGGCTACAACACATTCACTGGATGTGTTGCTTAACGCGTCGCGCCCATACCGCCGTTCCCATTTCGGGCTTCTCTGTTTGCGTGCAAAGCACGCTAAATACCAAGCAAACATTCGCACGGAATTGCGGTTTGAGTTTTTATCCGTCTCATTTTGAGAGTGAAGAGTGGTTGCGCGGTTAGTGATTGCGAAAACAAATGCGGTCAATGGCAATCGCCACTGTGTTTTCATTTCTATTTAGGGGATTCCCACGTCGCTTCACTCCTCGGAATGACATTCGGGGCGATTGCCATAACCGCGATGCCGTTTGAGCAATGCTCGGCGTTCGCTTTCTCGCCGCCTTGCGGCTCGTGTTCCGTCTTTTAAGTTGCACATACCGTGTATAAGAACGCTTCGAATTGGTGTCCGTTCGGGTGTGGGTGTCCCACCCATAACTGCAACGAAATTGCAATATCACTTGCGCAAAGCGCAAATATCACTGTTGCAAAAAGCAACAATATCACGCACGCTATGCGTGCATATCACTTGCATTGCTGTTGCGGCTCGCACTTTGAATAGGCACATACCGTTTATAAGTGCGCCTTGAATAAGTTTTCGTTTATCCGCTTGCGCCGAAGGCACACCCACCAAGCAGACAATCTTGCGAAATTGTGGCAGGAGTTTTTATCCCTGCTCGAACTGATAGCAAAGATTTTCTGCGCGGTAGAAATTGCGAGAACAAGCGAGGCTCTCGGCAATACGCCATTGAGGTTTGCGTTTCTATTTAGGGGATTCCCACGCTTACGCTCGGAATGACATTTGAGGCGTGTTGCCGTTGCCTATGCGTAGTTTGAGCAATGCTATTCGCCAAATAGGCCGTCATGTAATGACGAGGATATTTGGATGAAGAGCAAGGAAAGTGCGTCTTGAACCAGCACCCAGCGTACTCGAAGTACGTGGTGGTGGGACAAGTCGTGCTTGACGACGCTATTCGCCAAATAGCCTCGTCATTTGTGATAGGGCAACGAATTGTTGATGGTGAGCACCCTGTACACTTGCTCGCAAAGCATCACCCTGAACAGTTGATGAGGGAACGTCGGCTTGCCGAAAGACAAGACGAAATCGGCTTTCGAGCGAAGCTCGTCGGTGTGACCGTGGCTGCCGCCGATAAGAAAAGAAAACTCGCTTTCGCCGTCGTTGCACTTTGTCTTTATCAAATCAGCAAGGGCTTCGCTTGACAATTCCTTGCCCCGAAAATCCATTGCGATTATATACCCTTTTGCTTTTGACAAAAGCTCGTCGCTTTCTATGCGTTGCTGTTCCGAGGGCGTTTTGCCTTGAGGTGCGTCGGGAAGCTCGACGACTTTTACGTCGGCAAAGCGCGAGGCGCGTTTGACATACTCGGCTATTGCGTCCGCAAAATATTTCTCTTTGATTTTGCCTATTGCGATAACGTTGATTTTCATCTTGTCATCCCCCACACGAAACTGAATATCGTGGCGCATACTCCGACCGCAAGCGTAAGCAAAAACGGAACGTCAACGTAACCTTTTGCAAGGTTGCCCGAATCGAAAGGAGTGTCGGATATACGCTCTTTTTTCACCGCGTCTTTGCGCATCAAAAAGAAGAACAGCACAAGCAAGCACGCGCAAAGCACCACCACGCCCGCCGCCACGGCAAAGCCGAGATTTGAGGAATATACCCAGTCGCTGATTTTGTTGATGAAATCAAACGCTCCGCCGTTTTGCGAAACATACTCGGAAAACACGCTGAACGCATTGTTGACAAAGTGAATCAATATTCCGCCCCAAATCGAGCCCGTATAATAGGTGATAAGTGCGAGCGTCGCTCCGAAAAAGAAGGTGTAACCCGTCTGCACTATATTTTGGTGCATGAGCGAAAACAGCAACGCGGATACTATGACAAACTTCCACTTGCACTCCGCATAGCCTGCACGAATGAGTCCTCTGTGCGCGACTTCTTCACACACGCCCGGCAATACCGCAACCAGAAACAGTTCTTTGAAAAGCACACCTATGCTCGAATAATCCGTTCTCGAGGAAACGTGGGTGAAACCTATCATGCGCAACACCGTTTGCCAGACGTACGAGATACCGCTCGACACAACGATTGCGCACACGCATATGCCTATTATCAAAAGCCAGTTCTTTGCGGAAATCTTTTTGAAACCGAAATCGGAAATAATGTCCTTTGCGTTTTCTCCCCTTCCTTTTGCGCCGAGAGAGTACAAAAACACGCTCAAAAACGCAAATATCGCAATCTGCACCACGCAAGAGAAAAATGCGTCCGAATCGGCAATGCCCAGCACGGAATAGATGTCTAAACTCGACGCGATACGCAAAAGCAAAGTGCATATCACAACGACAAAATATATCCAACCTACACTCGCGCGCTTTGTCATACCATACCTACGATGAAAGCGTAAAGCCAGTATATGCACACAAGCGCAAGTGCAATCCACACGCCGGACATATGCTGATTTTTGCCGAGATATTCAACTTCGTTGCGCTCTTCAAGCTCGTATTGTACGCGCTTCCAGCCCTGCTTCGTAAACAGCGATTTGAAAAAGCGGAACATACCCTTGAACACGTTTTCGCTTTTTGTCGTGACGTTTGCCGTTGCCACGATCGTGAATCCGTCCTCTTCGTACACGTTGCTGACCTCGCCCGCTCTTTGACGTTTATTGCCGGCGCGGTAGAATAAATAGATCAAGCATACAAGCAGCGCAAGTCCTACGATTACGCTCGCAACTCCCGTTAGCCAGTTGAAATAACCGAGTTTCAGGTATATTTCGTCCACTTGCGGCAAATACGCCGTGAGCGTGAGGGATATAAAGTTGTTGACAAAGTGGACTATGACGCTTGCCCATATCGAGCCAGAAAGTGCGACCACGAGCGCAAGCACTACGCCCAACCCGAATTGATGCACCGTTTGAACGGGATTTGCGTGCATAAGAGAGAAAAACAACCCCGACATAAGCACGCCGAACCATATATTGCGCGTGGCAAGACCGGGAAAAACCGTGCCGCGCATAAATATTTCTTCTCCTATTGCAGGCATAATTGCCATGACGAAAATCGCAAGAAAATAGAATCCTACATTTGAAAAAGACGGCATGGACACTCCCGCTCCGTGATATCCGATGATGCCCAAAAACGCACTCCATGCGTTTGCAAGCGGCAAAAATACGAGTATGGTTGCGATTGCGATAAACGGCAAAATTGCGATTTGAACGGGATTGAGTTTGCCTTTGATTTTTGCGACGCGCACGACGTCCACTTTGCGCACGCGCGTATAAACGAATACGGTTGCAATAAAACCGACTTGCATGATTGCATAGCCGCACCAACTGTACACGCTCATGCCGTCGAGCGTTGCGGATACGTTGCGGAGAGCAAGGGACAAAAACAGCGAAAGCAAACTGCCGACGCATATGCCCAAAAGATAAATTGACGAACTTTCGCTTGCGCCTATCGTTCTTCTCATAATATTTCGAAAACCTCGCTTCTTCTCGATTGATGCGCAACATATAATTCGATGTCGCTGTCTTTTGCTTTCAATGCGTTTTCCACGGCATCGTACGCTTTTTGCTCGGTGTTGTTGTTTTCGCTTATATGCCCCAAAACAAGCTGTTTTATGCGCGAATCGTCGCACAAAATCGAGGCGATTCTCGCCGCCGCGTCGTTGGAAAGATGTCCTTGATTTGACATTATCCTAGCTTTGAGGACGGGCGGATATTTGCCGTTTTTGAGCATTTCGAAGTCGTGATTGGACTCCAAAAGCACCACTTCGCTGTCTTTTACGTTTTTGACGACGCCCCTTGTCGGTACGCCGATGTCGGTTGCCACGCTGCACCTTGCGCCTTGACAATCGAACGTATATGCAAGCGGATACGCCGCATCGTGCGGAATTCTGAACGGTTCTACGCTTATATCGCCGATTTTGAATCCGCTCTCGTAATCGTCGTTGCTCACCACGTTTTTGATGTCGTACTTTTGACACATTGCCATTGCGGTGAGCGGATGCGCGTACACTTTGGTGTACGGTGAAAGTTTGCAAAGCCCTGCGATATGGTCGCTGTGCTCGTGCGTAACCACAACGCCGTCGATGTCGCTCGGTTTCAAGCCGAAAGGCACAAGCTCGCTTGCAATTCGAGTGTAGGACACGCCTGCGTCAACCAAAATTGCCGTTGAATTTGACAGTATGAGCGTTGAATTGCCCTTGCTTCCGCTTGCGAGCGACACGAGTTTGAGCGACATGTTTTCCTCTTTTGAACAAGAAACGAATCGCAAAAAGCAATTCGTTCCCCTATATACCGTTTGATTTGCTCTTTATTTTGCCGAAATTAAATCTCTCTCGACATGTTTTGCATGTTTTCCACCTTGTCGTCGAGCTTATTCATAAGGATTGCGAACACGATGGTCAACACCAAGTTGACAAGGCACAGCACGAGCACGATGAGGAATGCGATTTTCTCGCTTACGACGAATGTCTTTGTAACCAGCCACTTAATGAGCAAAGCAAGCATTGCTCCCGAGGACGCAAGCGCAAAGATGAAGTTGAACGCGCGCGGGTATTTCCCCACGATGACGGATATGAGCGAGGCAATCGTCATAACCGCACTGACCACTGCAACACCGATGTACGCAATGTTGGAAAGCGGACGAAGCGCAAAACCGTTGTCAATCCAGTTTTTTATCACACCGATGACGTTGAGTTTTTCTATCGACACACTGCCCACGCTCGGCATAAAGTAGGAAAGAATGAACGGAAGCACCGTGAGCGCGGAAAGAAGGAAAGTGACAAGTGCGAAAATTCTGGGTTGCACTTTGCCTTTCTTTTTGACCTTGCGCGCGGAAACCGTTTCGAAATCGGTTGCCTCGTCGTTCTCGACGGTGGCTTGCGCATATACGTTTTGTCCCCTGCCGTCAGTTCTCAAAACGTTGCTGTCCTGCGTCATATAGGGCACGACGGCAAGCGGAACGACGATGGGTTGGAGTTGGATTGTGTTGTGCTTGGGCGCAACGATAGGCACGGGGCCGCCCGTTCCCACCGGTTTGAGCACCGTGACGTCCGAACCTGCTTCGGGTTGCGGAGCGGCGTACGCTTCCGACTCGAACATCGGTTCGTCTTCCAATTTGATTTCCCCGTTGTCAGGCGTCATAACAATCTCTTGTTTTTTGTCCTTCTTTGACATATTTCCTCCTGGCGATTATTTGAGATAACCGCATTTGTCGCGATTTATAATTGCGCTCACCGTACACAAAACGACGTATGCCGCGCCAAACACGACCAACGTAAACAGTTCGCTGCTTGCATAGCCGTGGATAAAGTCGTTGATGAAATCTATTTGTTCTATGCCGATTGCGCTTGCGCCTGCCAAACTTGCGACAAATATTGCAAGCACGCAAAGCAAATTGACGATTGCTCCTCTTGCGAATTTGACGGGTTTCACCGCACCGAATATCGCAAAACAGGACTTAATCGCATTGATAAGCACGCATAAAATGCCGATTGTGAGAATAAGCGAGGGTACGGCACTCACCCAGATCGCGCCGACTTCGCTGCCGCTCCAACCAAGTTGCGCCGTATTTTTAAAAGCGGAAACCAAGTTTGACACGACGTTGAATTTGTCAAACACCATCTTGAACGGCGCGTTGAAACTTGCTCCGACCGCCGCAAAAACGTACGGCAAAAGCACGGCAACGGACGCCACGAGAGCGATTATTCCGCTTGCCATATTCTTTGCGCGTTTGCCTCTTTTCCACTTTTTGTTGACCTCTTCGCGCTTTGGTTGCACGTCGTCAACGGTGGAAACGATGCGTCTGGAATCGGAGTCGGGCGTCTCCTTGTTGACAATCGTCGGTTCTATCACGTACTCCTGCATAACCGTCGGCATAACGTGATAGGCGGCGTTGTTAATAGGAGGCGGCGCGAGCCTTATGCCCGCATCGTCAACGCTTCGATTTTTGTTTTTGTTGAATTTGTCTGCCATGATAACTCAACCGTCGATATATCGGTTTTTCTTGTTCTGCACGGGTTGCGCTTTGATGGGTTGCTCTTTGATAGGCTGCGCCTTGACGGGTGCGACTTGCTCGACTTGCGGAACATATTGCATGAGCGGTTGCTCTTGCGTCACGTACGGCACGAACGCCACCGGTTGTACGATGGGCGGCATTTGATAAGGCTTGCCGTCCTCTCCGACAAGGTATGCCGGCACTCCCGGATATTGCGGGGGCATTGCCGACTGTTGCGGAGCATACGGATAAGGATAAGGCGGATAGGGGTACGGCGCATAACCGTTTTGATAAGGCGTACGTCCGGGACCGGAGAAATCCGCTTGCTGTTCCTTTTCGGGCTCTTTTTCGGGAGCGGGTTGTTCCTCTTGAACGGGAGCGTTCAACTCGTCCACAAACTCGTCTAGCGTCGGAACTTTTTTCACTTCCAAATCGGCTTGGGGCGCAGGAATAATCTGTTGCTTGCGCTTGACGGGCGGACTTTGTTTGATTTTGTTTTTTGCAAGGAGCAAAAGCGCGCGCGCTTTGTTGCGTCCGCAATGAGTACACGCCGTTGCCGTAAGCGGATTTATCGTTCCGCAAGCGGGGCAAACGTAAGTGTCGCCCTCAATGTCGTCCTCGTCGATTTGAGTGTAGGGGTCGGCATAATATTTCGAATAAGTTTTGAGCGCGGTTGACATTTTCTTCAAAAGTTCCACGTCCTCCGAACCGAGTTCGTTGAGCTTTTGACGATATTTTTCAAGATTTTCCGCTTTTTCGCGGTACTCTTCCTCGCTCTTTTTGCGATACTCTTCAACCTGTTCGAGAGCCTTTTCTCTCTCGTCGTCGGCTTTGGCGCGCTTTTCGGCAATCTCTTTGTCGACCGCCGCCATTCTGTCGCGCTCCATATTGTCAAGACGCAACTTTGCCTTGCGTGCGTCGAGCATATCGTCGTCGCTGTGCGTTTCGCTCTCAACCACTATGGGAGCGCCGCAAGACACGCAAAATTTCGCGCCCGGAAGATTTTGAGTTCCGCACACGGCGCATACGGGTTTGCGCATAACTTGCAAAATGCCTCCGCACTTTGCGCAGTATCTGCTGCCCGCGCTGTTTTTTGCGTGGCAAACGGGACAGACGGTCTGATAATTTTCAACTACGTCCGCTCCGCACGTGGGGCAAAAGGCTTGTCCCGGTTTCACTTCGTTTCCGCATATCTTGCAAACAAACATATTTCACCTGCGAATATCTTTGTGTTGTGATTTGGCATTGTCAATATACGCTTGTATATTGTGTGATTGCTCTCCCCGAAAAACGATTAGTTTTGGGTTTGTAGCTGTCTTTAAAATCTCGTTTTTCTCGCCGCCGTTGCGGCTCGCGTTCCGTCCTGCACGATTATTTGGCTTTGTAACTGTCTTTGAGTCCCACTATGCTGTTGAACTCGTTTTGCTCGTTGCGTTTGATAAAGTAGCCCTCGCGCAAGAATTGGAATCTTGTGTGAACGGGTGCTTCCGCAACGATTTTTTCCGCCTTGCCGTGCAAAACGGTGAGAGAATCGCGGTTGACTCTGTCCATATAATCGCCGTCGCCGTCGTTGATGAGATAGTCGAACATATTGAGCGTCACGTCGGCGCAATCGTTGGCGTTCACCCAGTGAATCGTGCCTTTGACCTTCATATTTGCGCCCTCTTCGCCGCTCTTCGTACCTTCGAGATATTCCACGTGCACTGCGGTGACGTTGCCGTCCGTATCTTGCTCGCAACCGACGTACTTGACGATGTACGCGCCTTTAAGACGCACGATTCCGTCCGGCTTCAAACGGAAATATTTGGGCGGAGGATTGAGCGCGAAATCGTCTTGTTCGATATACAATTCTCTGCCGAAAGTGGTTTCGTGCACGCCTGCGTTTTCCGCTTGCGGATTGTTTTCGATATAAACGGGTTCGCTCTTGCCCTCGGGATAGTTGTCGACGATGAGTTTGAGCGGTTTGGTGACAACCATTGCACGTTGCGCGCGGTTGTTCAAATCCTCTCTAACGCAATGTTCCAAAATGGAAATATCCACTTCGCTGTCCGCTTTTGCAACACCGATACGCGAGCAGAAATCGCGGATTGCTTCGGGCGTGTAGCCTCTCTCTCTTATGCCCGAAAGCGTGGAAAGACGAGGATCGTCCCAGCCCCAAACCACTTTTTCGTCGACAAGACGTTTGATGAAACGTTTGCTCATGACAGTGTGCGTGAGGTTGAGCCTTGCAAACTCGATTTGTCTGGGACGAGGATCGAATCCGCAATTGAGCGTAACCCAGTCGTAAAGAGGACGATGGTTTTCAAATTCAAGCGAGCAAAGCGAGTGCGTGATGCCCTCGATTGCGTCCTCGATGGGATGTGCAAAATCGTACATGGGATATATCACCCATTGATCGCCGGTGTGCGGATGCGTTGCGTGGCAAATACGATAGATGACCGGATCGCGCATGTTGATGTTGGGCGACGCCATGTCTATCTTTGCGCGCAAAACCTTTTCGCCGTCTGCAAATTCACCGTTTTTCATGCGCTCGAAAAGGTCGAGATTTTCTTCGACGGAGCGGTTTCTGTACGGACTTTCCGTGCCGGGCACGCCGAAGCTGCCGCGCGTCGCGCTTATCTCTTCCGCGCTCAAATCGCAAACGTACGCCTTGCCCTCTTTGATGAGCTTGATTGCGCACTCGTACATTTTGGGGAAATAATCGCTTGCGTTGTGAAGTTCGTCCCAGTCGAAGCCCAGCCACTTGATGTCGGCTTTGATGCTTTCCATATACTCCACGTCTTCTTTTGCGGGGTTGGTGTCGTCAAAACGCAAGTTGCACGCGCCGTGATACTTTTCTTTCATTCCGAAGTTGATGCACAACGCTTTTGCGTGACCGATGTGCAAATATCCGTTCGGCTCGGGCGGAAAACGCGTAATGATTTTGTTCACCTTGCCGGAAGCAAGGTCTTCGTCAATGATTTCTTCGATAAAGTTTCTTGAATTGTCTTCCATGTAGGTAATGCCTTTGCGTGAGTACGTGCGCAATGCGCACACGCAGTACGCATAAAATTATTATAATTTATAATAAAACGAAATTCAAGTTATGTCAATACAATGAAAATGTGAAATTATATGGATTAATAAATAACTTGGATGAGATGCAGTCCCTTTGCGGACAAAGTTTTGCCGGCAAGTTTTCTGTCACCGCTCTCCAAAATCGTGCGGACGTCGTCGGGAGTGAGTTTTCCTATGCCGACGTACAGCAACGTGCCCGCGATTATGCGCACCATGTTGTATAAAAAACCGTTGCCGGTGACATATACGTTCATTACGGAATTCGTCAGCAATCCGTCTTTTTCCGTAGCGGAATCCTCGCTCGAATACGTTTGCAACGGAGCTGTTTCCACCTCGATTGAATATATCGTGCGGACGGTGTTTTTGATTATGCTGCCGCTTGCTTCGAAACACTTGAAATCGTGCGTGCCCTCTATGATTTTGCACGCCTCTTTGATTTTGTCGAGATCGACGGGCACGATGATATGTTCGTGCGTGGGTTCGAGCACGGGACGGCGATGTTTCGAGATATACGTTTTGTAGCAATAAGTCTTGCGTTTTGCATTGAAACGCGCGTTGAAATCGTCGGATACGACTTCGCAAGAAAGCATGCTCACGTCGTTAGGAAGATGCGTGTTGACGGCAAAAGGAATCTTGTCGACGGGGATCGAAGTGTCTGCGTCGAAATGCACGACTTGTCCCTCTGCGTGAACGCCTGCGTCCGTGCGACCGCTTGCGGTTGCGGCGGTTTTCGTGCCGAAAGTTTTTTCGAGAGCTTTTTCAAAGACCTCTTGAACGCTCAATCCGTTGAGCTGTCTTTGCCAGCCGACGTACCTTGCTCCGAAATAGGAAATCACCGCGCGATATCTCATAACACCAAACCTCCGAAAATCATTTGGTCGATGTTGATGCCTATCGTCGGAAAATAGTATCTTTCAAGCAAAATCACCACAAAGAAAGCACACATAAAAACGGTTGCGATGAGGTCGCCTACACCGAGTTTTGCCTGTTTCATTTTGGTGCGTTTTTCGGTTGCGTTGTAGCACCTTGCGTCCATTGCGAAAGCAAGCTCGTCCGCGCGTCTGAACGAGTTGACGAAAAGCGGAATAAGCACGGGCAAAAGAGCCTTTGCTCTTGAAAATAGTCCGCCCGTATCGAAACTTGCGCCGCGCGCTTTTTGAGCCGAAATAATCTTGTTGGTTTCCTCAAACAGCGTGGGAATAAAGCGAAGCGCGATGCTCATAATCATTGCTATGTCGCGCACGGGAACTTTGACGAGTTTGAGCGGCGACATAAGCGATTCCACACCGTCTGCAAGCTCAACCGGCGTTGTCGTGAGCGAAAGCAAAGATGCGCCTGAAATCAACAAAACGAGCCTTAAAACCATCTTTATGGTTGTATGAACTCCCGTTTTGGTGATTGTGAAGATTTGCCAATGCACCAAAACTTCGCCGTCTTTTATCAAAAACAGATTGAGAATTGCGGTGAATAAAACGATAAACAGCACGCCTTTTACGCTTTTCAAAACCGACGCCATGGGAAGTTTTGCAAGCATGATTATCGCAATAAGGACAACCGCCGTAAGCATAAATCCGAAATAAGATTTGACAAAGAAAATGCCTATGACGTACATGAGCGTAAGCAAAAGTTTCACCCTTGCATCAAGGCGATGGACGGGAGAATTCGTGGGATAATATTGTCCGAAGGAAACGTCTTTAAACATGCTCGTTCCCTCCTTTTTTTGCCTTGATTTCGGCAAGTTTTTCACAAAGCTCGTCCATTGAAATAATATCGCGAGGAAGGTCTATTCCCCTTTCGATAAGCATATCCGAAATTCTCGTCGCGCACGGCACGTCAAGCCCTGCTTCCTCAATGAGTTTTCTGTTTGAAAACACCTCTTTTGGTGTGCCGTCAGCAATAAGTTTTCCGTCTTTGAGCGCAACGATTCTGTCAGCGATCACCGCAATGTCGTCCATGTTGTGCGACACCATAATCACCGTCGGAGAAACCTCTTTTTGAAGTTTTTTGACAAGGGCGAGAATCTCCTCTCTGCCTTGCGGATCCAGCCCTGCAACCGGCTCGTCGAGGACGAGAATTTTGGGCTCCATGGCAATGACGCCGGCAATTGCGACACGGCGTTTTTCTCCGCCGCTCAACTCAAAAGGACTGCGATGTGCAAACGTGTCGTAATCGAGACCGACCACCTCGATTGCGCGTCTTACTCGTCTGTCGATTTCGTCCTTTTCGAGTTTCATGTTTTTCGGACCGAACGCAACGTCCTTTTCGACGGTATCTGCAAAAAGCTGATATTCGGGATATTGAAACACCATGCCGACTTCGAAACGCAAATTTTTGAGCGTCTTTTTGTCGGTTGCGCTCATGCCGTTGACGACGACGGACGATTTCTTTTTGTCCTGAACCTTGACAAGTCCGTTCAAATGCTGAATGAGAGTGGATTTTCCGCTGCCCGTCGCGCCGACGATGCCCACGAATTGTCCCTCTTCTATGGTCAGATTTATATCCGAAAGCGCCACCTTTTCAAAAGGCGTTTTGGGAGAATAAACGTACGTGAGATTTTTTATTTCAATTGCCGACATACGCCCTCCGCAAGTTCCTCTTCGGTGAGTGCCGCCGAGTCGAAAACGAAACCTTTGCTCTCAAGCGATTTGCAAAGCGCGTATACGGGCGGCAGCGTGAGTCCGCACGCTTCCAAAAGTCCCGATGCAAATACCTCTTTGGGCGTGCCGTCGATTGCGACTCTGCCCTTGCGCAAAACGATAATTCTGTCCGCAAGCACCGCCTCGTCCATGTTGTGCGTGATGTTGATGACGGTTATGCCCTGCTCGTTGAGCTTTTTGGCGATTGCCATAATCTCTTTTCGTCCGTTGGGATCGAGCATGGAAGTGGACTCGTCCAAAATCAGAATTTGCGGACGCATTGCAAGCACGCCTGCGATTGCGATGCGCTGTTTTTGTCCGCCGCTGAGCTTTGACGCGGAGCGTTTTCTATACTCGCTCATGCCCACGGCTTCGAGTGCTTCGTTCACTCGTTCGATAATCTCTTCTCTGGGAACACCGATATTTTCGGGGCCGAACGCAACGTCGTCCTCGATGATGGTTGCAACCATCTGATTGTCGGGATTTTGGAAAACCATACCCGCTTTTTTGCGGATTTCAAAGGTGTTTTTCTCGTCGGAAGTGGACAAGCCGTCAATCAAAATCTCGCCGCTTGAGGGTATAAAAAGACCGTTGAGAAGTTTTGCAAGCGTCGATTTGCCGCTGCCGTTCATGCCGGCGAGCGCGACAAATTCGCCTTTCTCAACGGAAAAAGACAGGTTTTTGAGGGCTTTTAGACTGCTGCCCTCCCCTAATGAGTAGCTATAACTTACTCCTTTGAGGACGATTTGTGACATACCGAGAGTATAACACAGCGCTTTTGGTTTGGCAAACGATAATAGGTTTTTGCCAAAGTAATAAATATATTTAGAACGAAACATAGCCGTGCGCGAGCATTGCGTCTTGACTTTAAAGCCGTATCATATTAAAATATTTAGCGAAAAAAGGAGCTTTTTATGTTCAAACTTATCGTTTTCGATCTTGACAAAACTCTCGCCGACCTCGGCAAAGGTATGAGCGCACGCAACACCGCAAAACTTCGCCGCCTTGAAAAATCGGGCGCGAGAATTGCGATATGCTCGGGAAAGCCGACGTATTATCTTTGCGGCTTTATGCGGCAAGCGGGATTGAAAGCTCCGATTCTTATCGGCGAAAACGGCGCGACGATTCAATTCGGCGTCGATTTGCCTCCGTCGGATTTTTACGTTCTGACAAAAGACGAACGTGCAAAACGCGTCCTCAAAAAAGTGTACGACGACATCGACGCAACGTTCGAGGGCAAGATGTGGTTTCAGCCGAATTCGGTGTGCGTAACGCCCTTCCCAAAAACACAAGAGGACTTTGACAAGATACAAAACTACGTTGATAAAAACAAAGACCTTCTTTCTTGCTTGAAAGTGTACAGGCACGTCGATTCCTTCGATTTTATCCCTTGCGGAATTGACAAGGAAATCGCCCTCGAATATCTTGCGAACATGCTGAATATAACCAAGGAAGAAACGATTGCCGTCGGCGACGGCGTAAACGACTACCCCATGTTTCGCTTTGCAAAGCTGTCCGTGGGCGTAAACGTAAAAGACGAAAGCAAAGTAAATTTCAATTTCAAATCCACAAGCGATGCGCTTGATTTTCTGGCGCAAACGTTGAAGGAGCAAACATGCTGACAAGCTACAAAAAAATATCCGTCATATACGGCGGCAACGGCAGAAAATATGCATCGCAAATCAAGGACAAACTTCAAGATTTGCACGAAAAAGAGTTTTATCCTATCAAAATCGAAGATTTAAATACCGATTGGGTTGGGCACGACGTTTTGGGTACGGTTGTCAAAACCATACGAAACAGCGATTTGATATACATTGTTTTTACCCTTGACGATATCGGCGCAAGCAAACGCGCATACGAGCAAAACGGCGATGATGCGCTTGTCGGCAGACTTCGCCAAAACGTCCTTATCGAGCTTGGTATGGCTCTCGTGGTGTGCGACAACACCGAAAAAATCAAAATTGTCGCCGACTTCAACAAGAACGAATTGGGAGAGGATTTTCCCAGCGATATACGCAACGCTCTGTCTATACGTGAATTTTCAAACGGCAATTTCGACGAGGTTTTGGATTCCATTTGCCGTTTTATACGCAACGATTTCGACGTCGCACCTACGAAAAATTTGCTTCACGACGAACACGGCATTGTGGACTTTGAAAACGTTTTCGACGAATTCGAAAAACTGAACAGATACGGCGGAAAGAAAATCAAACGCCTTTGGGATATCCTCGATTTGTGGCTACCGACGCTAGACTCTTTCGACTACGTTGAAGAAAGATTGCTCTACACTCTCGAAAGACTCAAATCCTTCCCCGTGTTCGGTTCGGGTGAAAAATTGATAGACTGGATAAAGAAATTCCGCGACGCTTGCCTTGACCCGCACCTGCCGATAACTTCGGACAGAGAGTTTATACGTTTCACGCAAGACGTGGTGAACGCAAGCCTCGACTACACTCTCGTAAAAACCGACGAATCCACCGAAACGAGCTTGCAGGCATACAAAGACGTGGCGTCCGACTTTGCAGACCTTTACGACGACTACAAGGACATGGAAGCTCGCGGCGTGCAATTCCATCCGGTGATCAGCTTCGTTTTGCTGGAATACTACGGCTTGACGCTGATGCGAATCTACAACCTCACGAAAGACTCGTCTTTGCTTGACAGAGTGATTGCACTCTATCAAGAAGGCGCGGAGGTTGCGCTCAAACTCGACACGAGATTCCGTCTTTATCAAGGCTACGTTTCATTCAACCTCGGAAGAGCGTATTATTACAGATATCGCGAATTCGGCAACGAAGAGGATTGCACAACATTCCACGAACAAATGGAAAAAACGCTCAAAATCCGCAAAAGATGGACGGATCACACCCACTTTTTGCCGTGCTATGCCAACGCGCTCTCCTACGAATATTTTTACGCGCTCAGCGAATACGTAAAAATGCAGTACGCAACGGGCGAGTTATCGGGCGAGATGTTCGACGCGACTCTCGATCGGATAATTTCGGACATCGACGACTACATATGCAACGACTCCGAACTTCAAAAGCTCTACAAAATCAAAAACGTGTGCTTGAAAATGTACGAGAGTTGATTTCTCAAATTTTATACGCAATATTCGGCGGGACAAAACCTCGCCTTTTTTTTGCAAAATCGTAATTATTGGCAAAAAACAAAATCGCCCTTTTTATTGACTATTAATTTTTATCAATGTATAATATCTAATTGATTATACGCCTTGCACACCCGCTCGTGCGCGTAATGCAACAAAACACTCAAAGATATTTATTTGGAGGACTATCCGATATGAAAAAAATGACCATTGACGGCAATACCGCTGCGGCGCACATCGCTTATGCTTTCTCGGACGTAGCGGCTATTTACCCTATCACACCGTCATCACCCATGGCAGAAAACTGCGACGACTGGGCAGGCCAAGGCAGAAAGAATCTTTTTGGCAACGTTCTTAAAATTGCCGAAATGCAATCCGAAGCAGGCGCTGCAGGTGCGGTTCACGGTTCTTTGGCGGCAGGTGCTTTGACGAGCACGTTCACGGCAAGCCAAGGCTTGTTGCTCATGATCCCCAACATGTACAAAATTGCGGGCGAATTGCTTCCTTGCGTGTTTAACGTATCCGCAAGAAGCGTAGCGGGTCACGCACTCAACATCTTCGGCGATCACTCGGACGTTATGGCATGCCGTCAAACCGGTTTTGCTATGCTCGCTGCAAACAGCGTGCAAGAAGTTATGGACCTCACTCTCGTGTCCTATCTTTCCACAATCGAATCCAGCGTTCCTTTCCTCAACTTCTTCGACGGTTTCCGCACCTCTCACGAAGTTGACAAAATCGACGTCATCGAATACGACGAAATCAAGCCTCTCGTCAATTTCAAGAAAGTGGACGAGTTCCGCGCACGCGCTCTCAACCCCGAGCATCCTCATCAACAAGGCACAGCTCAAAACCCCGACATCTACTTCCAAAACAGAGAAGCAAGCAACAAATACTATGACGCTGTCCCCGCAATCGTTCAAGCGCAAATGGACAAAGTCAGCGCGCTCACAGGAAGAAAATACAACCTCGTCGACTACTACGGCGCACCCGATGCGGATCGCGTGATCGTCATCATGGGTTCGGGCGCGGAAGCCGTTGAAGAAACCGTTGACTACCTCAACGCAAGAGGACACAAAGTCGGCCTTTTGAAAGTCAGACTTTATCGCCCCTTCCCGCAAGACGCATTCGTCAAAGCCATCCCCGCAACCGCAAAAGTTGTCACGGTTATGGACAGAACCAAAGAGCCGGGCGCACAAGGCGAACCTCTCTACCTCGACGTCGTGTCCGCACTCAACGAAGCAGGCGTACAAAAAGAAGTGCTCTGCGGTCGTTACGGTCTCGGCAGCAAGGAATTCAATCCCTCCATGGTCAACGCAATCTACGAGAACATGAGCGGCGAAAAGAAAGACAGATTCACCGTCGGCATCAACGACGACGTCACTTTCCATTCCTTGAACGTCACCGAAAAGATCGACGCATCCGACGCAAGCGCAATCTCTTGCAAGTTCTACGGTCTCGGCTCTGACGGCACCGTCGGCGCAAACAAGAACTCCATCAAGATCATCGGCGACCACACCGACAAATACGCGCAAGCATACTTTGCATACGACTCCAAGAAGTCGGGCGGCATCACAATCTCCCACTTGCGTTTCAGCGACAAGCCCATCAGAAGCACTTACCTCATCGACCAAGCCGACTTCGTGGCTTGCCACAACGAATCATACGTGCTTCGTTACGACATGCTCTCCGACCTTAAAGACGGCGGCACGTTCCTTCTCAACTCTCAATGGGAACCCGAAGAGATGGACGCAAAACTTCCTGCGGCAATGAAGAACATGATTGCAAAGAAACACGTCAAGTTCTACACTCTCGACGGTCTCAAAGTCATCCAAGAAATCGGCACGAAAAAAGGCGTCAACACCGTCATGCAAGCCGCATTCTTCAAACTTGCAAACGTCATTCCTTACGAAGACGCAGAGCGTTATATGAAGGAAATGATCAAAAAGTCCTACGGCAAGAAAGGCGACGCGGTCGTTGCAATGAACAACGCATGCGTTGACAACGCAATCGCACACCTCAAAGAAGTCAAATATCCGCAAAGCTGGGAAACCACAACCAACGGCGCAGCTCCGCTCCCCGTCCCCAACGACGAATATTTCAAGAACTTCATCGCACCCATCACCGCACAAGAAGGCGACAAACTCCCCGTTTCCGCATTCAACCCCAACGGGTACGTACCCACCGGCACGACCAAGTTTGAAAAACGCGGTATCGCAGTGTCCGTTCCTATGTGGGACAAAGACAAGTGCATCCAATGCAACCGCTGCGCTCTCGTTTGCCCGCACGCAACCATTCGTCCGACTCTCGCAACGGCGGAAGAGCTTGCAGACAAACCCGCAACGTTTGAAACCAAACCCGCTATCGGCGTGAAAGGCTACGAATTCCGTATGCAAGTCAGCCCCTTCGACTGCACGGGTTGCTCCAACTGCGTGGCTGTTTGCCCCGCAAAAGAGAAAGCTCTCACTATGGTTCCCCTCGACGAAGCAATCGCAAAAGAGGAAGAAAACTGGGACTATGCTGCAAACCTCAAAGAAACCAGCGCGGAACTCAAATCCGTCAACGTCAAGAACAGCCAATTCAAGAAGCCGCTCTTCGAGTTCTCGGGTGCATGCGCAGGCTGCGGCGAAACTCCGTACGTTAAACTTATGACTCAACTCTTCGGTGACAGAATGCTCATTGCAAACGCAACGGGTTGCTCCTCCATCTACGGCGGCAGCGCACCGACTTGCCCCTACACCAAGAACGACAAAGGTCGCGGTCCCGCATGGGCAAACTCCTTGTTCGAGGACAACGCAGAGTTCGGTTACGGCATGCACCTTGCTTACGACACTCGTCGCAACGTGCTTGCAAACAACATCACGAGCCTTATCGGTCTCGACGCAATCTCCGAGGATATGAAAGCCGCTCTCAACAGCTGGCTCGAAAACAGAGAGGACGCTCAAAAGAGCGAAGAAGCAACCAACGCTATCCTTGCTCTCCTCCCCGAAGAAAAGAAGACCGCAAACGGCTTGAGCCTAGAATTGCTCGAAAGCATCGAAGCAAGAAAAGATTGCCTCATCAAGAAATCCGTGTGGATTGTCGGCGGCGACGGATGGGCATACGATATCGGTTACAACGGCGTTGACCACGTTCTCGCAAGCGGCGAAGACGTCAACATCCTCGTTCTCGACACCGAAGTGTACTCCAACACCGGCGGACAAGCATCCAAGTCCACTCCTACCGGCGCAATCGCAAAATTTGCGGCAACCGGCAAACGCACCAAGAAGAAAGACCTTGCTCTTCTCGCAATGGACTATGGTTATGTCTACGTCGCACAAGTTTCTATGGGCGCGGACATGAACCAAGTCGTCAAAGCGTTTGCAGAGGCAGAGGCATATCACGGCCCGTCCATCATAATCGCTTACGCACCGTGCATCAACCACGGCATCAAGGGCGGTATGGACAACTCTCAAATGGAAATGAAGAAGGCTGTTGACTGCGGATATTGGCAACTCTTCCGCTACAACCCGACCCTAGTGGGCACGGACAAAGCTCCTCTTGCAATCGACAGCAAAGAGCCTACGGACGACTATCAAGCGTTCCTTATGAACGAAACCAGATACGCATCCCTCGCAAAGATGAATCCGGATGCGGCAAAAGTTTTGTTTGCAAAGAACGAAGAAGACGCGGCAAAGAAACGTGCATTCTACGTCAAGAAAGCCGCTTCTTACACCGAGGAATAATCGATATTATCCCAAAGCAAGCCAAAACCCCTCCGAATCGCTCGGAGGGGTTTTTGTTTGCGTTTTAAAACAAGATATTGTATTTATTTTGATTCTATCAGTGACAATAAAACTTTTTTGCCGTCGTTCAAAACTATATAAAACATATACCCCATTTCTTTATCCACGTATTCTATATCGTTCACTTTGTTTATTTCGGTTGAGATAAGTTCTCCGATTGTTGTCAATAATTCTTCCATAAAAGCTCCTTTTTGCATACAAAAAACACCATCACTATACGATGTTTTACATTTTTTATTAAGTATTGATACCTTGGAAATCAATTCCCCTTATAAGCGTTTACGCTCCTTATATTCTACTAGATATTTTATCTAGTGTCAAGACAAAATGTCTAGTTGCGTTACATAATATGCGTATGGACAAAAAATTCTGCCAAAACTTAAAAGCCGCAAGAGCACAATCGGGCATGACGCAAAAGCAAATTGCGACGCTTTTGGGTGTTGTGGAAAGTTGTTACGCAAATTGGGAACAAGGACGCACCGAACCGAGTGTGACCATGTTAAGAGCGTTGTGCAACACTCTAAACGTGACTGCGGACGAGCTTTTAAACGGCGAGCTTTAACATTTCCGTAAAAGGAATTCCCCTCCGAATCGCTCGGAGGGGTTTTTGTTTTCGCTCGGTTTTATTTTAGATTTCTGAAATAAACGATTTTGGTGTCGGGAGCAAAAGGTTCGGACAGGTCGGGATTTTGCGCGAGGATGTCGGCAGGCATTGCGGACAGCGCAGAACACACGTCAAGCATCGTATCCGACTCGGAGGCAACGTAAACGGACAATGCGGAGTTGTTTTGCGGCCGCTCTTCGCCGACGTTCACTGCCGAGATATACGTTGCTTCGAGAGGAGAAAATCCGCACACCGCTATGGCAACGTCGAAAGTAATGTCAAATTCTCGCTCTCTGCGAACAACGGCGTCAATACGCTGAATTCGACATTCTACCCGCACATCTTTTGAGAAAGGAATATCGCTCGGCGCAGAAACCGCAAAAGGTATTTCGGCGCGCACTGAGTTGAACCCGTTTTCGTCCCGATAGATTATGTCGGTGTTTGCAACTCCCTCAACAACCAAATTGTTGTCCTCGCTGACATACGCTCGGGTGGTGTAACACCTTGCATAAGGCAGAGCGCACACTTCGATTGCCGCCGGTTTGTTGTCCGAAAGCGTTGCGCTTCCGCTCACGCCCTTGACAAAATATCCGCACCCGTCAAAGCAAGTGTAATTTGCGGTTTTGCGCTCGATTTCCGTTTGGTTGGACAGCATAAACAAATCGGACACAATCTCGGTTTTCGAGCATCTGAACGCTTGAACTTTGATCTGAACTTCACCTTCGACTCTGATAGTATTGTCGTCCGTCACGCCTTGCAAAACGATTTTGGACGATTTGGTTTGAGCATAAAGTTTGATTGCGTCCCCTTCCTGAACTCCGTCGAGATTGAACTCTTCTTCAAGTGGGATTTCAAACGAATGCTGTTTGATTTCTCCTCCTTCTACGTAAGTTACGAACGCATAGACCGCCAGTTTTGCATTTGCGCCGCCGTCGGTTGCGATTGATTTTAAGGGAACTACGGTTGTTGACAAGCCGAGCACGGACTCGATTTCTCCGCCCACGTTTTTCTCGTCGTCAAACGGCACGACGACGGATTTTTGTGCAATAAAAGTCGGCATATAAATCTCTTTTTTCGTAACGAAACAATCGTCCGCGTTTGTCAACGCCTCGATTTCATCTCGTTTGATTGCCGAAACCGTAACTTCGAGCACCGCCGTAAGCGTGAGCGTATCGCCTGCGTTAACGTCGGATTCGGATATAACGACGTCCGCCCAAACGTTGTCGCCCTCGACAAACACACCGTCCACTCTTGCGGTGAAATCGGCATTGTAATCCACGCCTTTCGGCATGCCGTCTTTGCTCAAATATGCAAGGCGAAAATTCACTCTTCCGCCCACTTGCGCATATCCGTCTTGCGCCTCGACGCTCGTAGCTCTTGCGTCCACCGCCACCGACAATACCTTTGCAACGTTTGTCATATCGACGTCGGACGGCGAAAACTCAACGACACGCTCCGACGTCGGCGCAACGTAAAATTTGCTGGCACTTAATTTTTCAAAATCGAACATAGCATTCCTCCGTTTCACCAAAACATATTCTCAACCATTTTGAATTATGACGAATAAGTTTTGATTTTCGGGCAATAATCCTGCTATGAGAGAAATCGGTCAATCACTTTGCGAGGCGAAAGCGCGCGTACAACAAATCATCGGCGTCCCCGTGCTTGTCAAAATCAACAGCGGCAGAGGCAAATCCGCACTCTATCACGGCAAAGTCACGGCGATATTTCCCTCTATCTTCACCGTCGAACTGGACGGCGGCGAAAAGCGCACTTTCTCGTACAGCGACGTGCATACAAAAAACGTGCTGTTCTTGAAAAACAAGGAATAAATCTCAAACTACACGCTCCTCATAATACTCCCCTTATCACAACAAGCGACTGTCCTCGGGCGGTCGTTTGTTGTTTCACGTATCTTTTGCGCGTCGTCCGATTGTTTTTTATATTGTTATTTCTTTTATAATACATAATCCATTATATCTTTATAAAAGGTCGAAATACCTTTCCTCTTGCATCGAAATCCGCCGCATCGGTGCGTGCCACTACATATTGTGGTGCGCTGCTTCGCACTGCGGAAAACGGCAAAAACAATATAGAGCGTTAGAATACGGATTGCGATTTTACATAGGCGGTTACATATCCAAAAACCGCACTTTTCGATACACGAAACATAGACTTTGCAATTTTCGGCATTTTGTGACAAAAACACAATATGTAGTGTTTCGCAAAAAAGTTTCACACTTTATTTTGCGTTTTGTCCTTGACATATCCGCTCTGCTTGCTATAATAAAGAGGCACATTTTCCAAGGGGGTTCAATAGATATGTTGAACATCAAAAAAAGAGACGGGAGTATAGTTCCATTCAATCTGAACAAAATCAAGGTCGCAATCGAAAAAGCGTTTACGGCAGTGAACAAAAGTTACAGCGACGACATCATCGATATGCTTGCGCTCAGAGTCACCGCAACCTTCAACGACAAGGTTAAAGGCGACGTCGTAAGCGTCGAGGATATTCAAGACTCCGTTGAGGTCGTCCTCATTCAATCGGGCTACGTCGAAGTGGCAAAAGCCTACATTCTTTACAGAAAACAACACGAAAAACTCCGCGAGATGAACTCCACCATGCTCGACTACAAGAACACGGTGAACAACTATCTCAAAATCAACGACTGGCGCGTCAAGGAAAACTCTACGGTCACCTACTCGGTGGGCGGCCTTATCCTTTCCAACTCGGGCGCGGTGACGGCAAACTACTGGCTTAGCGAAATCTACGACGATGAAATCGCAAAAGCTCACCGCGAGGCTCAAATTCATATCCACGATTTGTCCATGCTCACCGGTTATTGCGCAGGTTGGTCGCTCAAACAACTCATCAAGGAAGGCCTTGGCGGAATCCCCGGCAAAATCACCTCTTCGCCGGCAGGACACCTTTCCACGCTCTGCAACCAAATGGTCAACTTCCTCGGCATCATGCAAAACGAATGGGCAGGCGCACAAGCGTTCAGTTCTTTCGACACATATCTCGCACCGTTCGTAAAGGTTGACAACCTCTCTTACAAAGAAGTCAAACAATGCATCCAATCTTTCATTTACGGCGTCAACACGCCTTCTCGTTGGGGTACGCAAGCACCGTTCACCAACATCACGCTCGACTGGGTTGTGCCAAACGATTTGGCGGAACTTCCCGCAATCGTCGGCGGCAAGGAAATGGACTTCAAGTATAAAGACTGCGTCAAAGAAATGGCGATGGTCAACAAGGCGTTTATCGAGATCATGATCGAGGGCGACGCCAACGGCAGAGGCTTCCAATACCCCATCCCCACCTACTCCATCACGAGAGACTTCGACTGGTCGAACACCGAAAACAACCGCCTTCTCTTCACGATGACGGCAAAATACGGCACGCCGTACTTCTCCAACTACATCAACTCCGACATGGAGCCCAGCGACGTGCGCAGTATGTGCTGCCGCTTGCGTCTTGACTTGCGCGAACTCCGCAAAAAATCGGGCGGCTTCTTCGGCAGCGGCGAATCTACGGGTTCAATCGGCGTCGTAACCATCAATATGCCGCGCATCGCGTACGTGAGCAAAACCGAAGACGAATTCTTCAAAGAGCTCGAACGCCTTATGAACGTGTCCGCTCGCTCGCTCAAAATCAAGAGAAACGTCATCACCAAACTTCTCGACGAAGGACTTTATCCCTACACCAAGAGATACCTCGGCACGTTCGAAAACCACTTCTCCACAATCGGTCTTGTGGGCATGAACGAGGCCTGCCTCAACGCAAACTGGGTCGGAAAGGATATGACGCACAAAGAAGCGCAAGAATTCACCAAGAAAGTGCTCAACTTCATGCGTGAAAAACTCAGCGACTATCAAGAAGAATACGGTGATTTGTACAACCTCGAAGCAACGCCGGCAGAATCCACTTCCTATCGTCTTGCAAAACACGACAGAGAAAGATATCCCGACATCATCTGTGCAAGCAATATGGACAACGTGCCCTACTACACCAACAGTTCGCACCTTCCCGTCGGATACACGAGCGACATCTTCTCCGCTCTCGACATCCAAGACGAGTTGCAAACTCTCTATACGTCCGGCACGGTGTTCCACGCGTTCCTCGGTCAACGCCTTGACAGCTGGCAAGCTGCGGCAAACCTTGTGAGAAAGATTGCCGAAAACTACAAACTGCCCTACTATACGCTCTCTCCGACCTACTCCATTTGCCAAGAGCACGGCTATCTCGAAGGCGAGCAATACACCTGCCCCATATGCGGAAAGAAGACGGAAGTTTACAGTCGTATCACAGGCTACTATCGTCCCGTTCAAAACTGGAACGACGGTAAGCGCGCGGAATTTAAAGAGCGCAAAGTGTACGACATCGCACACTCTCAATATCACGGCAAACAAGTGGAAGAGTTCGTTTGCGACGACCAAGCTAGAAGCGACGTCAAGATGATGCAAAAAGACGAGCCTCAAAAAGAGTGCGCTTGCTGCCAAAAGGACGATGACGAAGGTCTTTTGATATTCACCACAAAGACTTGCCCCAACTGCAAAATGGCAAAAGCGATGCTCGACAAAGCAGGCATCTCCTACACCGTCATCGACGCGGAGGACAACAAAGATCAAACTCTTGCCTTCGGCGTCAAAAAAGCTCCGACGCTCCTCGTCTCCAACGGAAACGGATACGACGTGTACGACAACGCAAGCAAAATCAAAGGCTATATCGAGTCGAGAAAATAATTTAAACCAACGCGGCGGTATGGCAAAAGCCATACCGCATTTCTTTTAATCGAAAGAGGTAACCAATGGATAGATACGACATAATCGTTGTGGGCGCAGGCCCTGCCGGAATGACCGCTGCACTCAATTGTTTGAGAGCGGGCAAAAGCGTGCTGGTGCTCGAAGGCGACAGTTTCGGCGGACAAATATCCTTCTCGCCCAGAGTGGAAAACTTCCCGTCCTATCAAAAAATTTCGGGGGCGGAATTGATGGACAAACTCTATGAACAAATCTCGGAATGGGGCGCGCAAATCGAGCTTGAAAAAGCACAATCGATAGTTAAAACTCCCTTCGGATTTGAATTAACCACCGATTACAACACATACGAGTGCAAATCCGTGATTTTGGCAACGGGTGTAAAACCCCGCAAAATCGGCGTTGAGCGCGAGGACGAATTGGTGGGAAACGGCGTAAGTTACTGCGCTCTTTGCGACGGCGCGTTCTATTCGGGCGAAGACGTCTGCGTCATAGGCGACGCAAACACGGCACTTCAATATGCGCTAGTTTTGAGCGGCTATTGCAAGAGCGTACACATCTGCACTTTGTTTGACAAATTCTTCGGCGACAAAGCGCTTTTGGATCTCGTGCTTGCTCGTTCCAACGTAAGATACACGCACAATCTCGCTCTCAAAGAGTTTATCGGCGAGGACGAGCTTTCCGCTCTCCGCTTTGAAAACACGCAAACCCATGAAAACGTGATCGTGGACGCAAAATGCGCTTTCATTTGCATCGGACAAGTGCCGAACAACACCGCATTTGCAAATCTCGTCGAGCTTGACAAGGCAGGCTATATCGTTGCGGACGAAAACTGCACGACCTCTTGCGAAGGCATCTTTGTCGCAGGCGACTGCCGCACGAAGAAAATACGCCAACTCGTTACGGCGGCTTCCGACGGTTCGATTGCGGCCTTCAACGCATGCGCCTACGCGGACAAAGTATCCAACCGCTAAGCACTCGGGCGCGGAAAATTCCGCGCCTTTCTTTTCTCAACGTATGACGATATTTATTGACGTAGACAACACGATTTTGGATTTTGACAAGTGCGCAAACCAAAGCATAACCGAGGCTTGCGACTTTTTCGGTATCCCGAAAGCGCAAGAACTCTGCAAAATATTTCATCCCTACAACCTTTCTTTGTGGCAACAGCTCGAAAGAAAAGAACTGACTCTCGACGGGCTTTTGGAAAAGAGATTCAACACCCTTTTCGATATGCTGGGCATACGTGCCGACGGACACGCTTTTGAAGATTATTTCCACAAAGGGCTGGCTTCGGCGGCAGTTGCCGTTGACGGCGCAAAAGATTTGCTGGAATATCTTTCGGGCAAGTACGACCTGTACGTCGCAAGCAACGCACCTCTTTCACAACAAAAAAATCGACTCGCAAAAGCCGATTTAGACCGGTATATAAAAGGATATTTCGTGTCTGCGGAAATAGGACACTTAAAACCCGAAAAAGAATTTTTCGACGCTTGCTTCAAAGTCGTAAAAGACAAACCGCAAGACGTCTGCATGATAGGCGATTCGATAACCGCAGACATAAACGGCGCGCGCAATTACGGCATGAAAACAATATGGTTTGACAAATACCAAACCGGCAAAAGCGCGGATTGCGACTTTTGCGTCACGTCGCTTGCGCAAATCAAAGATATTTTGTAATCTTCGGCGCAAACCTACCAAAGTTTTTCAAAAATACAAAAAGACCGCGGATGCGGTCTTTTTTTACATTTGGCTGTCCACCAACGAAAGCAAAACTTTTCGTCCGTCCTCGAGGTTTATATAGAACATATATCCCATTTCTTTGTCGAGATATTCAACGTCTTTCACTTCGTCGATTTCCATTGATACCAATTCTCCGATTTTTGTCAACAGTTCTTCCATGGCGTTTCTCCTATGATTGATAAGCACATTATATGACCCCTTTTGGACAAAAACAAGCCTTTGGGGACAAATAGGGGCATACTATTTTTGTAGAATTATGTAGGAGATTGTCGCATTATGTCGGAAATTGACAATAAATTGACAGACGGCTTTGCGGAACGACTTTGCGACCTTATGCAAGAAAACAAGACTTGCGCCGACGCTCTCGCGCAAGAATTGAACCTCAGTTCGTCCGCAATTTACAAATGGTTGAGAAAGGCTTCCCTTCCCGAATTTGAAAACGCAATCGCGCTTGCGGACTTTTTCGATTGCTCGCTTGACTACCTTTTCGCATTGGATGAAATCGACGCACAATATACGCCGCATCATCCCGCATTGCCGTTTTGCGAGCAGTTTTCAAACGTCCTCACCGAAAAGAAAATGTCCGAATATCGCCTTGTCAAGCTCACCGGCATATCCCGAAGCAAAATAGCTTCCTGGCGAAAAGGCAAAAGTCTGCCCGGCATACATAGCCTCATCACCGTCGCGGACGTTTTGGATTTGACGCTTGACGGACTGGTTGGAAGGTATTGATTGCTCAAACGGCATTGCGGTGGTATCAATCGCCACAATCTGTCTTTTCTTTCTTTTTCACGTCATCCTGAGCTTGCCGAAGGATCTAGGCGTACCGCATATCCCCCCTGTCATTGCGAGCGAAAGCGTGGCAATCTCCGGGGACGGAAACGAGAACTCTTTTGGCGATTGACAAACGCCGCATTTGTTTTCGCAATCACTACCGCGCAGAGAATTTGCGCTATCAGCTCAAGCACGGACAAAAGCTCCCACCACAGTTTCGCCAAATTATCTGCTTGGTGAAGCGCACTTTGTGCGGTGATATCGAGCCTATAGCTCGGTGATATCGCAACTGCGTTGCGGATAAACGTTCAAACAATATTGCAATAGAGCAATCATGCGATTTTATTTTCTCCTACTTTTTAATGTTTTTGTACAGAATTTGTACATTTTTATTCATTGTAGTACACAATTTGTACAATGTCAAGCATGAAGCATCAAATCGGAGAAAATTTAAAGCTATTGCGAACAGGTGCAAACCTCACGCAACAACAGGTTGCCGATGCGTTGGGTATTTCGCGCGTCAACTATACCCGGTACGAAAACAATACCGTAAATCCCGACTTTGACACACTCGTTGCGTTGGCGGACTTTTTCGACGTTACGTTGGATTTCCTGTTCAACCGAGATTAAATCCAAAATCGAACCATACGAAAAACACCTGCAAAGCGCAGGTGTTTTTAATAATTACTGAAGTTATCTTACGATGATTGCGTCGCGTTCCGCGCCGACGGAAACGTACTTGATGTTGCACTCAACCGCTTTTTCGATAAATTCGATATACTTGCGCGCGTTGAGGGGCAAATCTTCGTAGCGGCGGCAATTTGCGGTGGAGCAATTCCAGCCGTCAAGATAAATAACGTTGGGCTTTGCGACGTTGAGAGCTTCGCCGGAGGGGAATTCCGTGACGGTTTCGCCGTTGACGTCGTAGCTTACGCATACGGGGATTTTTTCCATTGTGTCGAGAATATCGAGTTTGGTAAGCGCAATTTCGGTTGCCGCTTGCACCATACAGCCGTACTTCGACGCAACCACGTCAAATCCGCCGACTCTGCGAGGACGTCCGGTTGCCGCGCCGTATTCGCCGCCTGCCTTGCGGAGTTGCTCCGCCTCCTTACCGAACATCTCTGCCGTGAACGGGCCTTCGCCGACGCACGTTGAATACGCTTTCATAACGCCGATTGCGTTTTCCACTTTGTGATTGGGGATGCCTGCTCCCACAGGGCCGTAAGCCGTGATTGTGGACGAGCTTGTAGTGTACGGATAAATGCCGAAATCGATGTCGCGCAATGCGCCGAGTTGTGCTTCGAGCATGACGTTTTTGCCTGCTTTGAGCGCTTTGTCGAGATAGTAACCCGTGTCGCAGATGTAGTCTTTGAGCGGCGTGCCGTACTTGTCAAACCATTCGAGCAAACCTTCAACGGTGTAACCTTGCGCATGATACGAGCCTTCGATCGTGAGGTTTTTCCATTCGACGATGGTTTCGAGGCGAGAGCGCAAATATTCGGGATGGAGAATATCGCCCATGCGGATTGCCTTTTTCATATACTTGTCCGCATAAATAGGAGAGATACCTCTTCTTGTCGAACCGAACTTCTTGTCGCCGAGTCTGTCTTCTTCGAGGCAGTCTTGCGCGACGTTGTAGGGGCAGCACACAACCGCTTTGTCGCTTATTTTGAGGTTTTGGGGAGTGATGACGATTCCGCCCTCTCTGAGTTTTGCGATTTCTTTGCAAAGATGCTCGATGTCAACGACCATACCGTTTCCCATGACGTTGACTTTGTCCTCGCGCAAAATTGCCGACGGCAAAAGATTGAGCACGAATTTGCCTTTGTCGTTGATGACGGTGTGTCCTGCGTTGTTGCCGCCTTGATAGCGCACCACGACGTCTTGTTTTTCGGAAAGCAAATCGACCATTCTGCCCTTGCCTTCGTCACCCCAGTTGATACCAACAATCGATGTAAGCATACTTATACCTCTAAAATTTAATCCTTATTATATTTCGTCTGTCAGACGTTTATTGCGTTTGTGCCGCCGATGCGGTCTTTGTTGCTTTCAAGAAGAGGATCGACCACTTCGCTTATATACTCTTCGACTTGCTTTTCCGCCCTACCGGTAAAGGCTTTTACGTCGAGGATGGAATCAAGCTCTTCTTTTGAAAGACCGAACGTTGCGTCTTTCAAAATTCTGTCGAGCAAGTCGTTTTCTTTGCCTTCGAGCTTGACGGCTTTGGACGCGGCAACGGAGTGTTGTCTTATCGCCTCGTGCAAAACTTGTCTGTCGCCGCCCTTCTTCGACACGCAGTACATCAAGATGTTTTCGGTTGCCATAAACGGCAATTCGTCACTCAAATGTTTGGCGATAATGCGCGGATAAAGGGTTAAACCTCCGATTATGTTGTTGTAAAGTGCCAATATTGCATCAACAGCCAAAAACGCTTCGGGGATTGCGATGCGTCTGTTCGCGCTGTCATCGAGCGTCCTTTCAAACCATTGCGCAGACGCCGTGATTGCAGGATTCATACTGTCGCAGATGACGTATCTTGCAAGGGACGCCATGCGTTCGCTCCTCATGGGATTGCGTTTGTACGCCATTGCGGACGAGCCGATTTGTTTGGATTCGAACGGCTCTTCCACCTCTTTGAGATGAGAGAGCAATCTGATATCGTTTGAAAATTTGGTTGCGCTTTGCGCAATGGAGCAAAGCACCGAAAGCACGTTGTAATCGACCTTTCTCGAATACGTCTGACCGCTCACCGCATACGTGCCGTCGAAGCCCGTTTTTTGCGCTATCGCCTTGTCGAGAGCTTTGACTTTTTCATCGTCTCCCTCGAACAATTCGAGGAAACTCGCAGCCGTACCCGTCGTGCCTTTGCAGCCGAGCAAACGAAGTCTCGAAAGTTGAAAATCGAGGTTGTCGAGGTCGTTTATAAGATCTTGAATATAGAGCGTCGCGCGCTTGCCGACGGTGGTGGGTTGCGCCGCTTGAAAATGCGTAAACGCAAGCGTCGCAAGAGCCTTGTTTTTCATTGCGAAATCGCGCAAAGTTTTTATACAAGCAAGCAACTCTTCTCTCAGAACAAGCAAACCTTCGCGCATCTGAATGATGTCTGTGTTGTCGCCGACAAAGCAGCTGGTTGCGCCGAGGTGAATAATCGGTTTTGCCTTTGGACACGCTTCGCCGAAAGTGAGGACGTGCGCCATAACGTCGTGGCGAACTTCCTTTTCTTTTTGCGCCGCCATATCGTAGTCGATGTCGTCGACGTGCGCTTTCATCTCGTCGATTTGCTCGTCGGTGATGTCGATACCCAGCTCCTTTTCGGCCTCGGCAAGCGCAATCCAAAGTTTGCGCCAAGTGCCGAACTTGAAATCGGGCGAGAAAACGTATTGCATCTTTTTGCTTGCATATCTTTGGCAAAGCGGAGATACGTAAGAGTCCATACAAACCTCAAACAAACAAAAAGTGCTCAATTCTTTTTCAACCGAATGGTTAAAAAAAAATATGAACACTTGCGTTTGCTTATTTATTTTCTAAAACTATATTATCATCGCACGCGCCTTTTGTCAACTTAAATATAGCGGTTGACAAAGCACAAAATCATATTTCGCGGCAATCTTTTTCACAACGCACAAAAACGGGAAGTCGTAAGAACCACGACCTGAAATCATTTTTTGCTAAAAGTATAATTTTTGCGGTATGCTTATAATTCGATATAGTTGATGTATAAATATCCGAATATGCTGCATAAATATTGCAAATATTGTGTATATTTATCCATTTTGTTTATAGTCGAATTTTTTTGTCGAAATCTTTTGACATTTGGAATATTATGTCTATAATCGAATCTATAAAAACTTTTGGAGATGCACTTTTATGTTGATGTCGGATTTGTACGGAAGCATGGTTTTCGACGACAGAGTGATGAGCAAGAGATTGCCCAAAGACACTTATCGCGAACTCAAAAGATGTTGCGCTCTCGATTTGCCTCTCTCAAGAGAAACGGCAAACATCGTCGCCAACGAAATGAAAGATTGGGCAGTTGAAAAAGGCGTAACGCACTTCACACACTGGTTTCAACCTCTCACCGGAATCACCGCCGAAAAGCACGATTCTTTCATAGCTCCGACAAAGAACGGCGGCGTCATCATGGAGCTTAGCGGCAAAGAACTTATAAAAGGCGAACCCGACGCAAGCTCTTTCCCCAGCGGCGGCTTGCGCTCCACTTTCGAGGCAAGAGGCTACACCGCATGGGATCCAACGTCGTACGCATTCATAAAAGACGGTATCCTTTGCATTCCGACCGCGTTTTGCTCCTACAACGGCGACGCTCTCGACAAAAAAACACCGCTTTTGCGCTCTATGGAAGCAATCAACCGTCAAGGCACAAGACTGCTTGCCATACTAGGCAAAAAAACCGAGCGCATAAACGTATCCGTAGGTCCCGAACAGGAATACTTTCTCATCGACACGGCAATGTATGAAAAAAGAAAGGACCTGTTTTACACCGGACGCACGCTTTTCGGAGCGCGCCCGCCAAAGGGACAAGAACTTTCCGACCACTATTTCGGAGCCATCAAACCCCGCGTGGTCAAATATATGAAAGAGCTTGACGAGGAACTTTGGAAACTCGGCATTTTGGCAAAAACCAAACACAACGAAGTCGCTCCCGCTCAACACGAATTTGCGCCTATCTTCACCACCGTCAACGTTGCCACCGACCAAAACCAGCTCACCATGGAAATCATGAAAAAGGTTGCGGCAAAGCACAATATGACCTGCCTTCTTCACGAAAAGCCTTTCGACGGCGTAAACGGAAGCGGCAAACACAACAACTGGTCTATTTCGACGGACTCGGGCAACCTTCTCGACCCCGGCAAAAGTCCGCAAGACAACGCGCAATTTTTGCTTATACTTGCGGCGGTCATCGCGGCGGTTGACACACATCAGGATCTGTTGCGCATTGCGGTTGCATCCGCGTCCAACGACCATCGTCTCGGCGCAAACGAAGCGCCGCCCGCAATCGTGAGTATGTTCCTGGGCGAAGAACTCACCGGCATCATGCAAGCAATCGCAGACGGACGCACTTATTCCAGACGCGCAAAATGCGAAGTGGAAATCGGTGTACACGTACTGCCAAAATTCTCTATGGACTCCTCCGACCGCAACCGTACTTCACCGTTTGCGTTCACGGGAAACAAATTTGAGTTTCGTATGCCCGGCTCGTCGCAATCTATCGCAAGCGTCAACGTCATTCTCAACACCATTATGGCGGAGCAGTTCGAACTATTTGCCGACGAGCTTGAAAAAGCAAGCGATATAAATCAAGGCATCACGGATATAATCAAGCGAGTGATGAAGGACCACGGCAAAATCATCTTCAACGGCAACAACTACTCCGACGAGTGGACGAAAGAAGCCGAAAGAAGAGGCTTGCTCAACCTGCCTTCGACAATTGACGCCCTGCCCTATCTCACAAGCCCAAAAAACGTCGATATGTTCAAACGCTTGCACGTTTTCAGCGAGGCGGAACTCAAATCGAGAGAGGACATCTACGTCCAAAACTACTGCAAACTGCTCAACATCGAAGCAATGACGATGCTGGATATGGCAACGATGGACATCATCCCGGCAGTCATCAAATACAAAGGCGACGTTGCGAAATCCGCAAACGCAAGCATTGCGCTCGGCGTTGACGCAGACGAAGAAAAAGAGATTTGCAAAGACCTTGCATCGCATATAAAAGACGCAACAGAGTGCGTCAATGCTCTCAAATCCGCTTTGCAAAAAGCGCACTCTTTGGGCGAAAACGTAACCGGCGGCCGTTGCTATCACGACGAAGTGCTTGTCGCAATGGCAAATCTCCGCAAAGTTGTGGACGAGATGGAATTGCTCACCGCAAAAGAGTATTGGCCCGTGCCTTCATACGGAGACCTACTCTTCTCCGTGCATTGATAACCTCTCGATTTTACACAAAACAAACTTTTACATATACAAAAGCGACGGAAAAACCGTCGCTTTTGTTATAATTGCTTTGTTGTTGTCTTTTGTGTTTCGATTGTTTAGGAGAGTTTTCCCTGCTCGAATCAACAGCTTATCTCTTGTTTTTGACAAGCTCTCTTGCCGCGTCCGCAATATCTTTTGCGGTGAGATGATACTGCTCGCTCAAATACGCATTCTTGCCAACTTGTCCGAACTCGTCTTGCACGCCCACGAGCTTCATCGGAACGGGAGCGTTTTGACACACCACTTCGGCAACCGCGCTGCCTAGTCCGTTGCACACGTTGTGATTTTCACACGTGACGATCGCGCCCGTTTCTTTTGCACACTTGATGATCTCGTCTTTGTCGATAGGTTTCCAAGTGTGGATATTCACGACTCTTGCGTCAATACCTTCTTGTTTCAATGTTTGCGCCGCCTCGACGGCTCTTGCAACCATAATCCCGCTTGCAATCAAAGTGACGTCTTTGCCGCCCTTTATCTCGACTGCTTTGCCAAGTTCGAAGTTCAACGATTCGTCAAAAACCTTTTCCGCTTTTTTGCGTTGCATACGGATGTACACCGCGCCGGGATAATCGACGATTTGGTCAACCGCTTTTTCAAGCATGGTTGCGTCGGTAGGTTCGAAACACACCATGTGCGGTACGGCTCTCATAAGTGCCATATCCTCAAACGACATATGCGTGCCGCCGTTGTACTCTGCCGTAACGCCGGGATCCGATCCGACTATTTTCACGTTTTGATGCGCGTATGCCACGGATATGAAAATCTGATCGTAGCATCTGCGAGTTGCAAACGGGCCGAAACTATACGCAAACGGAATTTTGCCCATCGTGGACATGCCTGCCGCTATGCCGATCATGTTTTGTTCGGCAATACCGACGTTGACAAATCTTTCGGGAAATTCCTGTTTAAAATCTTTTGTTGCGTGGCAACTCATAAGATCCGCCTCGATGACGACGATACGATCATCGGTTTTTGCTCTTTGAACGAGTGCGTTTGCAAGCGTCTGACGCATTTCTCTTTCATCTGTCATAGCTCAATACCTCCCCGTTTCCTTTCTCCACATTTCTTCGGAGATGCTCATGCTGTGGCAGTTTGCCGCCGCCTCCGCAAAAGACGCGCCCTTGCCTTTTATGGTGTTTAACACAATCATATTTGCTCTTTCGTGTTGAGATTTCGCATTGTCGATCGCATCGGATATAGCCTCTATATCGTGCCCGTCTATGCTTTGCACGTAGAAGCCGAACGCTCTCCACTTGTCCTCGACGGGAGCGATGTCGTTTATATCGCAAACCGCGCCGTCGAGCTGCATCTTATTGTAGTCCAAAAGCAAAATTAAATTGTCAAGACGGTGAGAGCCTGCAAACATACTCGCTTCCCAAACCTGACCTTCCTGGCTTTCGCCGTCACCGATAAAGCAATATACGGTGGCGGGATTATTATCCGTTTTTGCCGCAAGAGCCATACCGACCGCACACGAAACACCTTGTCCGAGCGAGCCTGCCGTCATATCGATGCCGGGGGTTTTGTTCATGTCGCAGTGCGATGGAAGATTGGTGCCGTTTTGATTGAGAGTTTGAAGCCACTCTTTTGGGAAGTACCCTTTGTCTGCAAGCACGGCGTACATCGCAGGGCCTGCGTGGCCTTTCGACATAACGATTCTGTCGCGGTCAAATTTCTTGGGATTTTTAGGGTCGACGTTTGCTTTTGCATAATAAATGACCGTCAAAGCATCCATAACCGACATTGCGCCGCCGATGTGTCCCGAACCGAATCTGCCGATGGTTTCGATGACGTCGTCGCGGAGCTGTCTTGCCTTGGCGGTCAAAAATTGTTTTTGAGTAGTGTCCATGCTACGCCTCCTGACTGATGACAACAGTATAGCATTTACGACGGCTCTTTTCAAGCGTTGATTACTTTTTGTTACAATCTTATTCCGATGAGTTCGCTTGCCCTCTGTTTGAGCCTCGCTTTCTCGCCGGGAGGAAGAGTTGAAGAAAAAATTTCTCCCCTTTGCTTTGCAAAAGCAAGCATTTTAAATTCGCTCATTTTCGCGATGTCCGGGAAATCTATGCCGCCGCCCGTCCTATTTGCCAAATCGAAAAGCAAAATCGCACATCTTGCCTTTTGCTCGTCTATGCCGAATCTTGCGGCAATCGCCCTGACGTTTTCGCCGCTCTTGTTTGACAAAACCGCCTCTTTTGCAATTTCTTCTTCATAAAATTCGACGATTTCGTCGGACAACAAATCGCAAAGCCCTGCCTGCGCAACCTTGCTCGGAGCAAAGGCTCCGCATATCGCAAACAGTGCTATTACCGTCAAAATTCCGCTTGTCGCCAGCACAATAAGTCTTTTTGAAAGCTGCATATTTCACCTCCGCAATAGTTTGCAAAGATTTTTCGAGAATATACAGCGTTTTTACGTTTTTTATAAAAAGTCAAACACGCCTACCGTCAAAATTGATTTTGCATGCATAGACCTTAAATTGTTTAGATCAAATCTTCTATGCCGAACAGTCCTCTTTCTTTTTTTACTATAAAGTGCATCGCCCTCATTGCGCCTTCTGCATACACCGCGCGTGAAAACGTTTCGTGCACAACGGTTATGCGCTCTTTTCCCGTGTCGATGACGATTGCGTGTTCGCCAAGCGACCGCCCAAGCCGCAAAGAGTGTACGTTTACCTCGCCCCTTACGCGTTCGCCCCCTCTGCCGACAACCACTTTGCCGAAGTTTCGCTCCTTTACTATGCCGTTTGCAATCGACAATGCCGTTCCGCTTGGAGAATCCAATTTTTTTGAATGATGCGCCTCAATAATTTCTATGTCGGCGTCGGGGAAAACCGTCGCCAGTTTTGCGCAAAACGTTTTGATATGTGCGATTGCAATCGACATGTTGCTTGCCATAAAAACGGGTATATCCTCGCTTGCGCGCACCGCGCACGCCCTCTCGTCATCGGTATGCCCCGTGGTTGCCAAAACAAGCGGAATATGCTTTCTCAGAGCAAAATTTACAACTTCGTTTGTTGCGGTATGCAAGGAAAAATCCACGATTACGTCCGCGTTTTCTTCAACGTCCGCAATAGTGCCGTACTTCATAATCGCATTTAATCCGCGCTCGGCGCAATCCGTGCGATACGCATTGTCTACGGCAACGACTTCGATATTTTCCGCCGCCTGCAAAAGCGCAAGCATTTGCGCTCCCATACGTCCCGTCGCTCCGACAAGAATAACTTTCATACAAAAGCATATTTTATATGGTATTTTTTTATACTATTTCACGCAACTTACATGCCGAAAACAGAGAAATCCGCATATTGCGGATTTCCGTTTTTTGTTTTCTTCGTCGATGTTATCTTGTGCGTATTATCAATCGATTTCGTCGGCTAAACGCTTGCAACGTCAAAACAGTCCTACTATTTTGCCGTCGTCGGTCACGTCGATACGCTCGGCGGCAGGGGATTTAGGAAGCCCCGGCATCGTCATAATCTCACCCGTAAGCACAACGATAAAGCCTGCTCCGGCACTGACTTTTACGTTTTTGACGTTGACGGTGAAATGCTCGGGCGCGCCCAAAAGCGATGCGTCGTCCGAAAAACTATATTGAGTTTTTGCAATGCAGACAGGCAAATTCGAAAAGCCGAGTTTTTCGAGGTTTGCAATTTGTTTTTGCGCTGTGGACGTAACGGATATGCCGTCGCCGCCGTAAACTTTGCGCACGATTTTTTCGATTTTTTGAGATATGGAATCGCTGTCCTCATACGCAAAAGAGAAATCGCCTTTTTCTTGTTCGCAAAGTCGCACGACTTCTTTTGCAAGCGCTTCGCCGCCCTTGCCGCCGTCCGCCCACACGGTAGACAAAACGGTGTTTACGCCAAGCTCTTTGCATTTTGCGATGATAAAATCAATCTCTTTGTCCGTGTCTGTCGGGAAGCGGTTGATTGCCACGACGCACGGCAATTTGTAAACGTTTTTGACGTTTGAAACGTGGCGCAAAAGGTTTGGCACGCCCTTTTCGAGAGCCTCTATATTTTCGTTTGCAAGGTCTTGTTTTTGCATACCGCCGTGCATCTTCAACGCACGCACGGTTGCCACCACTACCACTGCGTCGGGTGTGAGATTTGCCTTGCGACACTTGATGTCAAAAAACTTCTCTGCGCCGAGGTCTGCGCCGAAACCTGCCTCTGTAACTGCATAATCGGCAAGATAAAGTGCCGTTTTGGTTGCAATCACGCTGTTGCATCCGTGCGCGATGTTTGCAAACGGGCCGCCGTGAACAAGTGCGGGCGTACCTTCCAAAGTTTGCACGAGATTGGGTTTCAACGCGTCTTTCAACAGTGCGGTCATTGCTCCTTGCGCCTTCAAGTCCGCACAAGTTACGGGCTTATCGTCGTAGGTGTACGCAACTATAATTTTGGAAAGTCTTTCCTTCAAATCGGCAAGCGAATTTGCAAGACAAAGCACCGCCATAACCTCGCTTGCGACGGTGATGTCGAAACCATCCTCTCTCGGCGTTCCGTTCGCTTTTCCGCCGAGACCGTCCACCACGAAGCGCAATTGTCTGTCATTCATATCCACGCATCTTTTCCACGTTATTTTGCGCGGATCTATGCCGAGAGCGTTGCCTTGTTGAATATGATTGTCAAGCATAGCGGCAAGCAAATTGTTTGCTGCGCCGATTGCGTGGAAATCGCCCGTAAAGTGCAAATTTATATCTTCCATAGGCACGACTTGCGCATATCCGCCGCCTGCCGCACCGCCTTTCACGCCGAACACGGGGCCGAGTGACGGCTCGCGCAAAGCAACCATTGCGTTTTTGCCTATACGTCTGAGTCCGTCGGCAAGTCCTATCGTCGTTGTGGTTTTCCCCTCTCCGGCGGGTGTGGGCGTTATTGCCGTGACAAGCACGAGTTTCCCCTTTTCGCCACCCTTTTCCAAAACAGGCGCATAGTCGATTTTCGCCTTGTATTTGCCGTAATTTTCAATCAAATCGAGGTCGATACCGCATTGTTTTGCAACCTCGCAAATTGGAAGCATTTTTGCGCTTTGCGCAATTTCGATGTCCGATTTATACGTCCCGTTCGCCATATTGTCACCGCCGTGTTTGTAGATATAAAAAGTATAGCACTTCAATCATGTTTTCACAACAAGATATTTCGGATGCGGTTCGGCATGCCTGAAAAACTCTTTCTGTCGAAAATCAAAAACATCTTTGAGTTGCATATACTTGACTTTGTGTCAAATAAGTGATACAACATTCGACGAAAAAAATATGGAGGAATCCAAAAATGAAAGATTTTGCAAAAAAGTATATCGATTGGTATCAAGGTCTTGACAAAGTCGTGAAGATTTTGCTCTGCATCCTTTGGGACGTCCCGGCAAACCTCTATCGTCTTGCCAAGAGCGCACAAAAAGACAGCGTGGTGGGCATCGTGCTTGCAATCGTCCTTATGATCTTCGGCGGCTGGGTGTTGTTTCTCATCGACATCGTATCCCTTGTGCTCAAAGACAAGATTTATTGGATTGACGATTTGAGCGACAGCGCATGCGATTCAAACTGCTCTTGCTGCTCCTCTTCCGATTCTTGCGACAAGAAATCGAACGATGCAAAAGACGGAACGGTTGAATAATCCGACGCAATTTACAAAAGATGCACCGACAAGATGTTAAGTCAAATCGGTGCATTTTTTTCTTGCATCGCAAGCATTAATGCTTTATCATTATAAACACAAAGCGACGTCGTATAAATTAGACAGGCGACGTCGCCGAAAATATTTAAAGAGGTAAACGCTATAAAAAAAATATTTGCAATCACGATTTGTCTTATAATCGCCGTTGCCGCCTGCTTCGGTCTTGTTGCGTGCGGCGATACCGACGATAACGAAGGCGGACAAAACACTCCGACGAGAAACGACAACGCTTGGTTTTCCGATCAGGAACTTGCCGATCGCGGTTTGAGCGGATTCACTGCTCCTCAAAATCTCACCGGAGATATTTACACAACCGTAACGTGGTTCAACAACGGATACTTCTTCTCTCAACCCTGTCCGAGCAAAGAAGTTTTTGAAGAGAACGCACAAGTGTATATCGAATATTTCAAAGACAATTACGACGGCAGATTCGGCGTGACAAGCATCAAGGCAATGGGCGTGGACACGGATGAAACGTGGTATTATATCACTCAAAAATCCGAATTGTCCGACTATTTCAGCGACAATCCCAGCGCTCGATACACCCTCTATTACGTCACCGACAACACCCTTGACGAAGACGGCAACATCGTTGCAAACTCCGTATATATGTTTGACGTCAGATACGAATTTGACACCACCGCGAACGGATACCTTTTGAAGATAATCGTCGAAAGCGCAGACAAGTCGAGAAACGGCGCATACACCTATCACTACGTGATGAGATAATCAAAATCAATCGACTTAAAAAGCGTACCTCGATGGGTGCGCTTTTCTTTTTTTTCGATTTGCTCTTATTATACTTTTTCAACCAAAACATAAAGGCTATCACTCGTCGAACTGTAATTTGACCAATTAACTCTTATTGTATATTTGCTTCCGCTATAACAATATTTTGTCCCGGATATAGAATAATTCGATCCGTTTGTAATCATCGTTCCGTCAATGTAAATATATATCGACGCACCGTTGTCGTTTGACGACACGGTTATTCTGTACGTACCGCTTGATGTCGGAGTGAAATAATATGTTTTATTACTGCTTTCGTTTGCTCGAACCGACATCGATTCATAATACCCAGTGCTAATCGTGCCGGCCGAAGAAGATGATGATGACGAAGAACTGTGAGGAGGTCTTAACTCAACGTCTCTAAGTCCGATTCCGAGTCCCAATCCCACATAAAACACTCCGAGCAAAACTGTAACCGTCAAAATGATTGCAATGGTTTCGGCGGATGCGTCCTCTTCCAAATGCGCACTGCAATCAGTTGACGCTTCAAAAATGAATGGTTGGAATTTAATTCCGCCAAAGCCGTATATATATGCAAACAGCATAAAGAAGAAGTACATCACAAAGAACTCGACGCTGAAAACGGAAAGTGCGATTTTCATGAGGAATACCGTAGGATATCCCACAAAATAAACAACCGCTTTAACAGGAGTGCTTTGTCCCTCGTTTCTTATGGCTTGAAGAAGATAATCCGCAGGTGCGCTAACCATCTTATAGCAAAATTGCAAGATGTAAAACGCAGGAATCATCGCTATCACCGCAAGCAAAAACGGCGACATAAGAATACCTGCACAAACGGCAAGTCCTACATGTATTCTTTTAAATTGTTTAAAAGCAAAAAACTCTTTTATCGTATTTGTTATTACTCTCATAAAGCTATCGCTGTCATTGTTTTTTTCAGCGCATTTTGCTTCATTGGATTTTTTTGCTTTTGTGTCTTTGGTATCTTTCGTTTGCTGCTCTTCAACGCCGATTTGTTTGCCGTCAACGCTTTCGTCCGCAACTTCGTTGTTTGTAGGTTCTTCCGTTTCTTGTTCTACGGATGAAGAATCATTCTGTTCTTGTTCTTGCGCACCTGCCATATTGTCAAAAAACGGATTTTTGTACTTTTTTCCGCAATTGGCGCATTCGAGAAATTCATTGTCAACGTTGTCGAAAATTTGTCCGCAATTGGGACATTTGATAGTTTTGTCCATAAAGGCCTCCCTTTTTTTTATATACACGATACTCCCGTTTCGCTTATGCAAAGCGAATTATCGTGCATTTATTTTCTTTTCTTTTTCTTTGCTTTTTGCTCGTCGTATTGCTTGATTGCACTCTCGAAGTCGATTTCTTCGAGGTTTCCCTTCGTTGCGAGATAACAATGCTTGCCAAGAGCAAATATGTATCTGTCGTGATCGATGCTGTCGCTATACACGTTTTCCACCTCGACGTTTGGCAAAATCTCGTTAAGGCGGCGCACTTTTTCCTCTTTTCTGCACACTTTGCCAAGCAAACGCCCGTTCTTTTTGCTGTGCGGAGATGCGATGCAATAGTCGATTTTCATACGCTTTGCAATCTCTTCGATGAGAAAATCGGGGCTTGCGCTTATGAGAACGACTTTTCTGTTCGGATCGCGATTTTCGGGCTTAAAGAAATCGTAGATGTCGTTTTGGTGCTTATCCCAGTATTTTTTGACGGTTTTGTCGGTGTTTATAAGGCTTACGAAATTGAACGCTATTTTTTTGAATACGGGAACGGGCAATATCTTTGTGACCATCAAAAATCCCCAAAACAGTTGGAACGGAAGCAGCACCAGCGTCCACGGACAGTGCGCCATGCTCCAAAACCAATAGTGCAACGCGCTGTCGTAAGGGATTGCCGTTTTGTCGAAATCATAAATGTCAACTTTCATTTTGCCGTCGTTTTCCATATTGTTTTAAGTATATCATATATATGTATAAAAAGAAAGACCGTATTTTTAATAAAAAGGGTTTAATTTAATAAAAGTTTAAGATACAATTTGTAATATAGGTTTGAAAATAGTAAAATACCCTTTTATTTGACGGAGGTGCGTATGAGAATACTGCTTGTAGAGGATGAAAAGGAACTGTCAAGAGCACTCGCTCAGATGTTGATGAAGGACGGCTACGACGTCGATTGTGTATATGACGGCTCTGACGGCTTGAACTTTGCATCGACGGGAATGTACGACATGATTTTGCTTGACGTAATCATGCCCAAAATGAACGGTTTTGAAGTGCTTGCCACTTTGCGCCAAAGAAAACTCGAAACGCCCGTGATTATGCTCACGGCTCTCACCGACGAGAACGACAAAATATCGGGACTTGACAAGGGTGCGGACGATTACGTGTCAAAGCCCTTCTCTTTCAACGAACTCTCCGCTCGTATCCGCGCGGTGCTCCGCAGAAGAGGCAAACTGCTTTCGGACAACAAGCTCGAATATCAAAACGCGTCGCTCGACCTAACCACGTTTACGCTTTCAACGCAAAACGGAAGCATCAACCTCACAGGCAAGGAATTCGAGCTTTTGAGATACCTGTTCGAATACCCCAACTTCGTTGCGACAAAGGAAAATCTTATCCTCAAAGCATGGGGACTCAACAGCGAGTTCGAATCCAACAATCTCGAAGTGTATATGTCCTTTTTGCGCAAGAAGCTCACTCATCTGGGCGCAAATTTCACGATAGAATCGGTGCGCGGAGTCGGATACAAACTCTCCCAATCCAAAATGTAAAATTCAAGGCGCGCAGGTCGCGCCTTTTTATTTGCGCAAAAACAACTTTTATCGCTTGATTTTGCACATGTAAACACCTTATAATGTGATATATGGAAATCATCAGAAAACAACGTATAAACTACACCGTGACAACCACTGTCATTGCGGCAATCTTTTTGCTTGTGGTGTTGGGCGGTCTTTTCGGCGTTGTGTACGGCTCGAACGATATGTTTATCAACAAGGCTCTTGACAAGGCTCTCGAAGATCCCGAAAACTACAACAATGCCGTTGCCAACGATTTGCGTTGTATCTTTATCTACAAATACGACGACGGGCGCAATCCCTACATCGACGGCAAAGTGGACGTTTACGGCGACGACGCAACGGATATCGTGCTCAAAGCAATATTCGTGGGCAAAGGCAAGTTCAAATACAACGATCGGTATTTCATCGTGGCAAACAGAGAGTATCCGAACGGCACGCTCTATGCGCTTATCGACCGCACAAGCTATCACAAACAGCTTACCAACACTGCCGTCATGGTGACATTGCTGTATTGTTGCTCCGTCGTGTTCGTCGCGCTTCTTGCGCTGTTGTCGTCCGCAAGACTGCTCTTCCCGGTTGCCTCAGCAATGACAAAACAACGCGATCTTATAGCAAACGCTTCGCACGAGCTAAAAACCCCGCTCACCATAATAGCGACCAATCTGAGCGTCATCAAGAGCGAGCCGGACTCCACCGTCAAGGACAACGAAAAATGGATTGCGTCCATATCGACGCAACTCGTGCGCATGCGCGACCTTATCAACAGCATGCTTGAACTGAGCAAGCTCGAACAGAGCGAATTGCCCAAACAAGACGTGAATTTCAGCGAAATATTCGAGGGCGCATGCCTTGAATTTGAAGCTACGTGCTTTGAAAAAGACGTCAAACTCATCACCGAAATCCAGCCCGATTTGCACGTGTACGGCGAACCTAAATCTCTTGAACGCCTTGCGGTGATCCTTTTGGACAACGCAATCAAATATTCGGGCGACAAAGGCAAAGTCGGCGCAAGGCTTTTTGCGGACGGAAAGCGAGTGCATTTGTCGGTTATGAACACAGGCGAGTGCATATCCAAGGAGGATGCAAAGCACGTTTTTGACCGCTTCTACCGCACTGACGGCGCAAGACAAAACAAAGACAACCAAAGTTTCGGACTCGGATTGTCGATCGCGGCTGCGACAGTCAAAGCGCATTGCGGTGAAATCGACTGCCACGGTATAGAGGGCAAAGGCACCGTTTTCGACGTGTATCTGCCCACTCTCAAACTCAAAAAAGACGGCACGCCTGTTGAACCGAGAAAGAAGAAAAAACTGTTTGAACTATGAAAAAACGCGTCGAAAGACGCGTTTTGTTTTTTTGTTGTTTTTATTAGCTCTCTAATTTTTGGTCACCGAATTTGATTGCGCCGGTTTTGCGCATAAGCTCGCTCACGCCGTAGGATATTGCGGCAGGAAGGATAAACAAACAAAGCACAATTCCTACGCCAAGTTGCCAGTCGGGTATCACCCCTTGCGATGCGTCTATCGTGCCGAATACACCCACAAGTCCGCTTGTACCCATGCCGCCGCCGGATGCGTTGCAACGAAGCCCCATAATCACGGCAACCAGTCCGCAGACCGCACTTGCCACGATTTCGGGCACCATAATTGCAGGTTTTCTCATTATATTGGGGATTTGAAGCATGCTTGTGCCGATGCCTTGCGAGATAAGACCGCCGACGCCGTTTTCTCTGAAACTCGCAACGGCAAAACCAATCATATGCGCCGAACAACCCGCAACTGCCGCACCGCCCGCGATTGCGAATACGTCGGGGTTTTCTATTGCGGTTGCGCTTGTTGCGATTGCAACCCAGATTGCCGCCGACGACGTGGGCATAGTGAGCAAAATACCCATAACCACCGCAACGAACACACCGACGATGATTTTGACCGCCGCGCCTGCCTCGATTGCCAAAACGATGAGCTTTGCAAGCAAATCGATGAGTTTGATAAACGGCCATGCAAGGAATATCCCCGCAAGGCACAAAAGCATCATACCGAGCGGAATGAGGATTATGTCGAGTTTGGTTTTGCCTGCGTACAACGATGCGATTTCAACGGTGAGCAAAGACACGACGTATGCGCCGACGGGATTGCCGACCGCTCCGAACGCAATCGTAAACGATGCGCCACCACAGAGTGCGCCCACGAGATTGCCTGCAAATGCGCCTACAAGTCCCGTAACCGCCGCCGTAAAAATAACAAGCGGTTTTGCGCCGAGTTTGTGAGCGATTCCTATGCCGATGCCTGCGCCCATGAGCATCTTTGCAATGCTTGCGATATATCCGAGCACTTTTGCAAACGAGTTGTCACCGCACCAAGACGCAATTTGCGCAAGAATAGTGCCTGCGATGAGCGTGCAGAAAAGTCCTTGCGCCATGCCTGAAAAAGCATCTATAAAGTAACGTTTGCAATACTTTTTTACAACCGCAAGAGCGATTTTGCCTTTGCTTTGACGCGTAGCGTAGTCGGCAAGAATACCACCCGTTTTCTCTTCGTCGACGTTGTCGACGTTTTTTTCGTCGCAATCGTCGTCAAGTCGGACAATTTGTGCGTTGTCCACGTCCCGTTCGTCTTCTTGAACGCCGTTTTTTTCGTCGAAAACATCGACGTTTTCAACAGTTTTTTCTAAATTTTTGTCGTTGTTTTTTTGCATTTTTACATCCGTTTTGCATTGTAAAATGCCGTTTTTATTTTATCGCAAAAATATGCGGTCATTTGCTTTCTACGTCCACGATTTTCATTTCGGACGACGGGGCGACAACCTCAACTTCGTCGTGCTTGTCGTCATCGGGAATATTGTTTTTTGCCATAATCTTCATTGCCGCACCCACACAAAGCGAAAACATATTTTCCAAATCGGTTTTGGTGAGTGATTTTTCATGATGCGCATAATCCTTTGACACAATAGTTGCGGTGGGATTGCCGTTTTTGGCAAACGCATTCGAGATGAAACCGTGCAGCGAATTGAACTTGTGCGCAAACGTATCGTGGGGCATTGTGGACACGGTGATGCCCTGCTCTATCGCGCTTGCGTGAACGCTGGACACAACGTCGAGAGAAAAGTCGATATTGCGGATTGCGTCGCACTCGGCAACTTTGAAATTGCCGCTCAGAATATCCCCTATTGCAAGCACCGTTGCCGAAGCAAATTCCGGGTGAGCCTCGACGAACGCGCGCGAGCCGCAATGCCCGGCGTTTTCCGCACCGAAGGAAACGTACACAATCTTTGCGTCGTCCGCAAGGAGTTCGGGTTGTTCGGCAAAATATGCGTACGTTGCCATTGCGATTGACGTTGCAACGCCGTTGTTTTCGCGCGCAAATTTTTCAAAGGGCGAGAAATGTATCACAAACGCCGCAATGCCGAAAATGCCCGATACAAACGGCAAAATGGTAAATGCGCTTATCTTTGCAGCAACGTTTGCACCCTCCGTGCCGATTGCCATCTTCAAGATGCAAAACAGAATGAAAATAAACACTGACACCGGCGCGACAATCATGCAAAGTTTTCTGACAAGATTGAAATCCTTGACGGGACTGCCGAGCGTTGCGTCGTGATTGTCGCAGACGATGAGAACGTTTTTGGCATTTTTGGCGTCGTTGCAACTTTCGCTGACGACGTTGTACGACACTTTTTTAGGCAAAACCTTGCCGAGTTTGCTATTGCCCAGATACATAAGCAAAAACACGCTGCCGCCGCCGAGGAACATCACAAGGGACAAGAGCGTGAGCATTGCACCCGTCACCCTGCCGCCTGCAAAAGATACAAAATACATCACGTAGCAAATCGCATACCAAATGCCGATAAGCAAAAACGACCCTCTGCCCAAAAGCGGCGAGGCGTCAAATGCTTCGAGACGAGTTTTTGCGTCCGTTTCGTCGTGCAAGCGATTGCGGATTGCTCTTGCGCAAGCGGTTTCGTCCTTGCTTGCGGCTATGCGATGCGGATACTTTTCAAGCTCATGCGAAAAGTCCTCGACGAAATCCATCGCACTTTGCATGTCTTCCTTGCTTATTACGCTGTGTTTCTCTTCAAGACCTGTCATGTTTCTATTATAGCATGCTTTTTGAATTTATCAACCTTAATCCCTCACACAAAACGGCAAAAAGAAAAGGCGCGACCGCGCCTTCTCTTTTTATGCCTTTATTTTGCAATTATGATTTATGCCGCAAAGGTGTACACAAACCAACCGTCTGTTTCGACATCGGGTGCAAGATTTGTATATTGTGTAGCGTCATAAGCCTTTGCGCCGAGTTTGACGGATACGCCAACGCCTGCGCTTGCGTTTACGTCTGCCTTGACGCCGAGTTCAAAGCCGTTTGCTTCGCTGATATCGAGAGTGACTTCTGCGGTGCAAGCAAACATTTCGTTGAGGAATGTTTTAACTTTTTCTGCATCCGCTTTGTCGCCGTAGGTTGTGCCTGCAACTTTGAGTGCGTTTGCAAATACGGGGAGCCAACCGCCTTTATCGTTTTCGATGAGAGTGTCGGTAAACGGTTTTGCATCCTTAACCCACCAGATCTTGCCGATTGTGGTGACTGCGTTGCCAACGGTTGCATAGTTGCCCTTGAATGCCTTGTTGTCGTTGGTTGCAACAACGAGTTTGCCTTTTGTGGACTTGATGAGAGGAAGCGCTGCAACGACTGTGTCTGCAACCTTGGTGATGATAGAATCGGTTGCAACGGCTGTACCTGCATTGCCATCGGTCTTGGGCGGGAACAATTTGTTCAGCACTTGTTTGATGAGACCTTGTACCAATTGAGGAACGTCAATGCCATTCCATACAGCACCTTGGAAGCTCTCGTTGAGCGGGACGACTCTTTCTTGAGGATCTTTTGCAAGTTCCGCTTCGATATCGCAACCGAAGAATTTGGTCGCAAATGCTTTCAAAGCCGCGTCTTCCGCATTGCCCTTGAAGAATGTGGTCTTCACAAAGCTGTATGCATAGTCGCCGAACAGTCTGACAAGCGTGTCGAGGATCTTAACGTCACCGATTTTTGCTTCTTGGTTCACTTTGACTGCCAATGTGCCGTTTACGAATGATGCTTCGACAATATTGACGCCTTTGTATGTCAATGCCGCATTTGCAACAGTGCCGTTGTTTTCCTTGTTTTTGAGATCGAGTTTGCCGTTCAACGTGAGTGCGAGAGTGCCGTCGAGAACGATGTTGTCAAGTCCGCCGCCGATTGCAGTGTTGACTTTGGAGAATCTTGCATAACCTTCTTTGTCGAAAGCAAGAGCGTTGAGCGTGATGCCTTTGAGGTCGATTGCAACTTCTGCATCGAGAACAACGTCTTGGGTGTAGTTGCTCTTTGCGGTTGCCATGGAGTTTTCAATTTCACCCTTGCTTGCTTTTGCAAAGTCAAGATCGGTGATTGTGATTGCAACGACGGGATGTACGTCAACTACGTTTGCGTTTTCACCTTCGATTGCGGGAAGACCTGCTCTGATGGTGAAAGAATCGATTGCGTCGTTCTTGGTTGTGAATTCAAGAGCGAGATCCAAACCGTCGATCACATCGAGGAGTCCTTTGGGAAGGCTGCCGCCAAGCATGCTGAGCATATCGAGAACGGAAGGAGCGAGTTTGGTCACGTAAGTGGTGACACCGTTTTCGGTCGTTGTGGTCGTTTCATCGTTGACAAAGAATTCTGCAACGGTGTCGTTTGTCAAAATGTTTTTGATGTTGATGTTGCCTTGTGCGTCGAACGCGTCGTCTGCTTTGATGCCAATCATTTCAAGCACACCGCTTATCGTATCTTTTGCGGATTTGATGTCGATGTCGAACACTTTCAAAACGTCGCCGATGAGGACGTTGAGATCCCAACTGCTACCCATGTTCTCGGTGAGAGCCGTGATGATTTGAGCCATGGTCTTTCCCTCTTTGGTGACTTGTCCTTTATCGTCTACCTTGTCCTTTATAACCTTGTCGTTGAACACGAAGTTGTAGAAGTTCTTGTTGTAGGTATCGTTGAGATAGCTGAACGGAATTTGAACGTGTTGACCTGCGTAGTCGATATAGAGGTTGTCCACATCGTTGAAGAAGTAGTACGCAGAGAACCAGTTTTCACCGCTGGTGGGATCGTAGAACTTCGCCTTGATCGCGGTGTTGGTGCTTGAGTCTTTGCTTGATCTGTCAAGCACTACGTCGAGCAAAATGCCGAGGTCGATGCTGTCTTTCACGCTTCCGTTGCTGTCTGCGAAATCAAGAGCTACGGTAAGACCGAGGCTGACTTTGAGATCGTCTGTTTCGCCGATCTTTTCGCCGCCGATGCCGGTGGATTTTTCCCAAAGCGTGTTAAAATAGTTCTTCACATTCGCGGTTGTGTCGGGCGGTGTGGGGGGCGTATTGTTGCCACCGTTGTTTCCACCTTTGTCCTTATCGCCGCAAGCGACGAGAGAGAACACCAAAACCAACGCAAGAACCACGATGAGAAGTGATCTGATGCTGAGTTTTTTCATAATTGCCTCCTAATAATTTGCCATCGTTTGAAACACATCCTCACGCACGCATACGTGTAGTGTGGATATATTTGTGTATTTAATTATATTATATTTGAAAACCAAAGTCAACACACAAAAAAACTTTCCCGCTTTCGCATGTATTTGTTCTTCCTCTACAAGAGTTGAACGGCGTGAACTCTAATTGCAATTTCCCCCTTCCTCACGTGTTTGGACTTCGGCGTTTGCGCACCGCAATCCGCCTCGTTCGCTTTGGCTACAACACATTCACTGGATGTGTTGCTTAACGCGTCGCGCCCATACCGCCGTTCCCATTTCGGGCTTCTCTGTTTGCGTGCAAAGCACGCTAAATACCAAGCAAACATTCGCACGGAATTGCGGTTTGAGTTTTTATCCGTCTCATTTTGAGAGTGAAGAGTGGTTGCGCGGTTAGTGATTGCGAAAACAAATGCGGTCAATGGCAATCGCCACTGTGTTTTCATTTCTATTTAGGGGATTCCCACGTCGCTTCACTCCTCGGAATGACATTCGGGGCGATTGCCATAACCGCGATGCCGTTTGAGCAATGCTCGGCGTTCGCTTTCTCGCCGCCTTGCGGCTCGTGTTCCGTCTTCGAAGTTGCACATTCCGTTAATAAGTACGCCATGAAAGAGTATCCGTTCGGGTGTGGGTGTCCCACCCTATTGTCATTCCGAGGGAACGAGGTGACCGTGGGAATCTAGCCGTAAGGCGCACCCACCAAGCAGACAATTTTGCGGTAATTTACATCATTTCCTTTCCAGGAGATGTTTCGACTTCGCTCAACATGACAATCGGGTGTGGGTGTCCCACCCTTGTCATTCCGAGGGAACGAAGTGACCGTGGGAATCCAGCCGTCAGGCGCATTTCGCTCCGCTAGATTGCCACGTCGCAACCCTCGTTGCTCCTCGCAATGACACGGAAGAATGATATCACTTTCATTGCCTTTTTGAATGTTCAATTCCGTTTATAAAGCATCTATTGAAAAAACGCGATTCGGTTTTTCCGAATCGCGTTGTGTTGTTTGTTTATGCCGTTTCAAGTGGCGGTTCTTGCTCGTCGGGTTTTCCGACGCCGACGCCGTTTTCCTCCGCCGCTTTCGCTCTCAAAATGCGATCGCGCGAATCCTCGGTACGTTTGCGAGTCTTTTCTCCCATATCGCGACATACGCCCGCAGCAATGATGAGCACTGCGCCGATTGCGCCGAAGATTGCCATCCAGTTGCGCAATGACACCACGTTGATGACCGCCATGAGCAAGTTGTCGCTGTCAACCCACGTTGCTTGCATATAACCGAGCATACCGTAGGGTGCGTTCATCGGGAAGAGATTGATTGCAATCAAACCGTTGTCATCGATGCAAAGGCCGATGCTGAGTTGCGCTCCACCCGCCGCGGCTTTGACAACTTCGATAAGGTCTTCTTGCATAAGTCCGCCAAGTCCGTCGATGAGCGTCGGGAATGCATTGAGCACGTTTTGCACGATGCCGTAGATTTGGTTGCCGAGCAAGTTGGCGATGTCAAGCGTGGTCAAAGCCATCGGATCGCCGAGCATGTCGAGAACGAGCCAGGAAAGCGGGCGCTTGGTCACGCCGTTTTCGTACATTTGCCATCCGTCCTCGTTGAAGCCGTACTTGACTTCTATACTGTTGCCGTCCTGATCGGTGATCGTGCCCGTGTATTCAAACTTGCCGCCGTTCGCTTTGAACTTTTCGACGAGTTCGGGATCGTAGAGTTGATACAGGCAGTTGCCGTCCTCGGTGTAAGTGAGTCCGCCCGCTCCGTTGTAAGAGCTTTGAGTGTAGGACCAGCCTTGGTTGAGGATAAGACGCAAGACTATAGGCACTGTCATACGACCGCTCATTTGTGCGTAAAGAAGAAGCGGATCGTCATAAGTGAGATAGCCGTCTTGGTTGAAGCTGTCGTAGTTTTGTTGGAAGAGAGCTTTGAATCTGGGATTGTTGAAGCCTTCTTTCAACATGCCTTCATAATCGTAATACGTGTAGATATAATCGAGTATGGAAAGCGCGACCGCACGTCTTGTGACGTTGTTGTAGAAGCAGAAGTCGTAGTCGTTGAGGACGTATTGATTGTAGATGAACTCGTAAAGCTCATACTTTCTCGCATTGGATTTGAGAGCGTCGACTTCAACTTGAATACCGTTGATGCCCGTCTTTTCGTACGTCTTTTCGTAGGACTTCACTCTTTCGTTTATGAAAGAATTTTTGTATTTGATGATTTTGCCGTTGTCCTCGGTGTGCGCGATGAGAGTTTTGTAGGAGAAATCTCCGTTTTCGGCAATCTTGCCGTCTGCGCCGTAGTTGTTGAGGTTGCCGTTGAGAAGGTTGTACATGATGAGATCTCTCTCGAGTGCGGCATTCTTTTCCGCTTGCTTTTCTCCGTTGTAGTACAAATCTTCGCAATAAAGCGTGCTTTGCGTCGCAAACGCGATGACGTCGGGGAAAACATAGGTCAATATGAGACCGAAGCCCGTCGACAAGCACACGAATGCGATAAGAACTTTCACCGTCTTTGTTCGGATGCTGCCTTTTGATTTCTTTCTGTTTACGACAAGCGCGACCGTCATAAACACAAGTCCGAGGATGCCTGCCAAAATCACACCCACAAACGGCCAGAAGGAATAGTACGGCATGAGGTTGTAGCACTTTACGCCCAACACCACCGAAACTATAACGATAGGCAAGTATGCAAGCACATGGAGAAGAATTGCCGCCACCGAGAAGAGAACGGAAGTTTTGCTTTGATCTCTCTTGGTGCGTTTGCTCACGGGGAATGCCGGTATTACGTTGCCGTCTTTGTCGCGATTGAGCATATCGTCTTGCTCGTCCAAAGCGACTTGTTCGTTTTGAAGGTCTTGATTCATTTCTTCATTCATAACTTGTTCGCTCATGATTACAGCACCTCCTCGTCAGATTTTTGGTCGACAGGGATTTGAGTCGTTTCCTCCCCTTCTTGTCCGACTTGCGTTTGATCCTCAACGATGTTTTGTTCGTTTTCGGCTTGTATTTCGTCTTGTTTTTTGGATTTTTTTGCTTTTTTCTTCTTTTCTTCGACAACAGCCGTGCCGTTTGCGTATTCGAGTTCCTTCTCTTGCGCAACGAAGCTCAAGAAATAGAACAATACGACGAATCCGCAGAAGAAGAACAACATATCGCGCACCGCGTAAACGGGATAGAATTTAGGCTTGTAGCTCAAATCCGCTTTGAGTTGTCTGACCGCCGTCAAGTTCGCAAGACCGAGCGAGGAAGGATATGTGCCTGCGCCGAGGTTGTCGCCGATGAGCGTAGAACCGATCATCGAACCGTAAAGCGTCGCTTCATAGTTTGCTCTCTCGTACTTTTGATATGCAAGAGCCATTGATTGTTCCTTGTCGGAAGCAACCCATGTGTAGAACTCCCACACCGGCTTGATTGCCGCGGATTGATAGAAATACATGCCTTCGAGAATCCCCGTCAAAATGGAGGACACGTCGATTGCAAAATTATAATCTTCGTCGAGAAGAGGAATTTTGATGCCGCTTATTTCAAGACCGTAACGGACACCGTCGTCGGTGTTGAACGTTTTGATAAGGTTGAGCAAACCGTTGATAGTGCCGATTGCGCCGCCACCGATAACGTCTTTGAGGTTGACGTTGAGTTTTTTCATCAAACCGTTGAGCGCGGTGTTGAGGAACGTGCTGAGATGATCGAGGTCGAAATCGTATTCAACGTTGCCGGTTTCCTCGTCAACCTTGACGAAAGCGTCGCTGAAATTGATGTCCAAAAGCACGTCGCCGCCTTCGGTTGCCTTTGCGGGATTCGTTCCCATGACGTAATTGCCGTCCGCGTCTTGCGTTCCGTTGTCTTTGACGAGTGCGACGTAGAGATAATCTCTTGTTTCACCCGGATTGAACACGTCGGGTGCGCCCGCATATGCCACGACCAAGAACAAATCGTTGATGGTTGCGCCGTCCGCTCCGAGAAGAGGCTTGATCCATTCCATAGCCTTCGCCATCGTTGCGTCGTCCATTTTGAAATCCTTTCTGAAACTCATACCGTTTTGAAGTTGTCCGAGGATAGGAGAAAGAATTGCGCCGATGCCGAACTTGCCCACGACGTCGTCAAGACCCGTGCTGCCGTCGTTGCTCTTGAGCAAGAAGTCGAAAAGATGATTGTTTCCGAGCAATGCGCCGACTTTTGCGATCAAATAGTCAAGACCGTTGCGCGTGAGGGAGAAATTCTCCGCAAACTCGATTTCTTGTCCGTAAAGGGTTTGCAACCACTCGGGACACTTTTCGCCCGTCGCGGGATCGGCAATAAGACCGGTGTAGTATCTTTCTCTTGCCTTTACCGCTTTGGTGTACATGGATTCGAATTTGGAATCGTACTTGTTTTTGCTGATTTCTTCTTGTGCGGAATAATAATCTTCCAAAATGTCGAGCACGTTGTCAAGGCTGAACACCCAGCCGTCCGAAAGCATGCCGTTTTCGTTGTAAATACCCTTGCCGTACACGCCTTCCGTAGTATGCGTTTTCGAACCGTCCGCGTCATTGTATTCCGTGCCGATAGGCATCAAATCCTTGCAGTACCAGACATAAACAACTTCGCCGGCTTTGGTGGTTTTCTTCTTGTACCAATAGTGCGAATAAGTCTTGCCGTTGATGACAAGTTGTCCGTTGATAGGTTTGAGTCTGATGATTTGATTGTATTCGGGGCTCTTTCTGTAATCGTAAGGATTTTCACTGTCGCTGCTTACGCGATAAGTGCCGTTGAGAATCTTTTTGAGATCGCCGTCGCCCTTAATATTGTTGTTTTCGTCAACGTCGAGTCGATAAAGTCCGTCCTCGCCCTTGACAAAGCTGATGTCGACGCCTTGGTTGCCTTCGTCGTCGATGACGGAATAGTACGTGACGGGTTTGTTGGAGATGTTGCCCGCAACACCGCTCTTGTTCGCGCCTTCCATTTCGACGTTATAGACGTTTTTCATCAAATCCACTTGCGCGATAAGGTTGAGCGTATCGTTTTTCTTCAATGCGTTGGAAGAAACCGTGCGATAATAGGAAAGTTGCGTCTTATAATCGTTGACCACAACGCCCGTGCCCTCGTATTGCGCTTGAATCTCGGTGATTTTATTGTCCAACACGGTGTCTAAAACAACGCCCGTGAGAAGCATAACCACCATACAAACCGCAACCACGGAGAACATCCTCACGCGCGGATTTTTCACCGTTTTGCTCAACACGATATGAACGATGGAAATAAACGCCCAGACTCCGAATCCGATCCAGACGCCGTAAAGCGCAGGCGCGGTGATATAGGATTCAGCCTGCTTGAAAAAGCCCAACGCCGTCGTGAAAGTGGTTTCTCCCATAAACGGATCGTGGCCGATGAATCTGACCGCGGTGAAACACACCGCAACCAGGAACAAGGGAAGACCAAGCATGTAGAACACGACTTTGAGAGTGCGGTACAACTTGACCTTTTTGTACTGTTGAGTTTGGCTCATAACTTTCTCCTCATTGATTTGGGATTGCCCTTACACACGTGCGCGAGCGTACCCGAAATATGATTTACTGTACTATCATAGCATATCCGAAAACATATTTCAATACGATTTTCAAGAAAATTTGCCCTCTCAATATCTTGGGCAACGCCTTTTTAAGCATACTATTTGTTGAATTATATGCCGAATTTCGACAAAATATCGCTGCCCGTCTCGTCAAAATCGTCATTCTATCCGTTTCCGTTTGAAAAGACGACGGCTTTCGTTTTCAACCGTATCTCTCTTTGCGGGTTTTTCGTCAAACCGACACTTCCGCCGTTTTGTGTGCATATTTATCGTTTTTTTAAATTAATCTTTGAACTGCGCCTTGCGGATTTTTATTTCGGGGTTGATTTTGATTGTCTAAAAGTATATTATTTAATCGCAGATCGGCTTTTGCCGCAACAGGAGGAAAATTATGTCATATATCAGTGAAGTCATTGAACAGACCGAATTGAAAAACCCCAATCAACCTCAGTTTATGCAAACCGTCAAAGAAGTCCTCACCTCTTTGGCTCCCGCAATCGAACAAAACGAGCAGTTGATGCGCAAAAACGTCATTCTGGAGCGCCTTGTCGAGCCTGACAGACAAATCATGTTCCGCGTTCCCTGGATGGACGACAACGGCAATTATCACGTAAACCGCGGCTTCCGCGTCCAATTCAACAACGCAATCGGACCTTACAAGGGCGGTTTGAGATTCCAAAAAGACGTCAACCTCGACGCAATGAAGTTTCTCGGTTTCGAGCAAACTTTCAAAAACTCCCTCACCTCTCTTCCCATGGGCGGCGCAAAGGGCGGCGCGGACTTCGATCCCACCGGCAAGAGCGATTCCGAAATCATGCGCTTCTGCCAATCCTTTATGAACGAGCTTTATCGCCACATCGGCCCCAACATGGACGTTCCGGCAGGCGATATGGGCGTCGGCGGACGTGAAATCGGCTATCTGTTCGGTCAATACAAGAAAATCGTCGGCGCATACGAAAACGGCGTTCTCACCGGCAAAGGTTTGAGCTACGGCGGCTCTCTCATCCGTCCCGAAGCAACCGGTTTCGGCGCAACCTACTTCCTCGAAGAAGTATTCAAACATCAAGGCGAACAACTTGCCGGCAAAACTTTCTGCTTGAGCGGTTTCGGCAACGTCGCATGGGGCGCAACAAAGAAAATCGACGAGCTCGGCGGCAAGGTCGTCACGCTCTCCGGTCCCGACGGATACGTTTACGATCCCGACGGCGTCAGCGGCGAAAAGATCGACTACTTGCTTGAAATGCGCGCTTCCAACCGCAACAGAGTGCAAGATTACTCCGACAAATACGGCTGCGAATTCGTCGCGGGCAAGAAGCCTTGGGGCAACGTCAAAGCAGACGTCTATATGCCCTGCGCAAGACAAAACGAAGTTCTTTTGGACGACGCAATCGCAATGGTCAAACTCGGCGTACCTGTCCTCAACGAAGTTTCCAACATGCCCACCACCAACGAAGCCATCGCCTACTTGCAAGAGCACGGCGTGCTTGTCACCCCGTCCAAAGCGGTCAACGCAGGCGGCGTTGCAACCAGCGGTCTCGAAATGTCCCAAAACAGCGAACGCCTTGCTTGGACAAAAGAAGAAGTTGACGCAAGGCTCAAACAAATCATGAAAGGCATCCACACTCAAATCTGCGACGCACTCAACGCATACGGTCTCGACTACAACCTCGTAAAAGGCGCAAACCTTGCAGGTTTCAAGAAAGTTGCGGACGCAATGATTGCACAAGGCATCAACTAACTGAAAATCATCGCGTTTTTACGAAAAGCACGGATTTCCCGTGCTTTTCTTTTATTCGCTCGATTTTCAGTTTTCTAATCGCGCAGAAAATCTTTGCTCTCAAAATAAGACGGACAAAACTCAAACCGCAATTCCGCAAGATTGTCTGCTTGATGCTCGCCTTCGGCTCGTTTTTCCTTTTCATCGCGTTTTTGACGAAAGACACGGATTGCTCCGTGTCTTTCTCTTTTTCGCTAGATTGTTTATTTTAAAAAATATGTTTACCGTGTGCTTTTAAAGTGCAATATCACGCACGCTTTGCGTGCATATCACTGTTGCGTAGCAACAATCTCACTGTGCCGTTAGGCACAATATCACTGCGCCTACGGCGCTTAATCTTCTTCTTTTTTCGCTTTGGGTTTGCGGAACACCACAAACTTTTGCCACATAAATTCAAGTGCAAAGTTGATGATCATAACCGTGCCTTCGGCGATTATGCCTGCGCCGTCAACGCCGATTGCGTCAACCAAAAGGCTCTTGATTGTGTGAACGTACCACGTTTGGAAAGGATAGAACGGAACGTAGAACAAAAATGCCAAAAGCATTGCTTTGGGGACATTGCCGGCGTCCTTAAATGTGAATTTACGGTTGAAGGTGAAGTTCCAAAGTATAGAGGCACAGAGGGCGACGGTGGTGGAAATGAAGGTGACCAAATCCATATCCTCGACGATGAACCGAATGGTTTTTCCGCTTTGAGGAATGACCGCTTGCAAAATGGAGAAAAGCGCGAGTTGAATGATGCCTGCGCTTGCGGCGCAGAAGGCGTATTTGATAAATTGCAACACGCCTTTTCTTTTCTCTTTTTTTGCATTTTTTTCGGCTTGTTTGAGGCTCGTTTCGTACAAAATTCCTTTTTGCGCTTGGGCAGCCGTATCGTCCGTATCCGCGAGAGTTCCCTCTGCCGTTTGCTGTTCGATTTCGTCGGTGGTGATTCGATTTTGTTCCATAATAATCTCCTGATAAAAAACAGTGTATCACAACCGGACGAAATGTCAAGATATGCGATTTTCGTTTTTGAAACGTCGTCGATTTTTTCTTGTGTTTCGCATTATAAAACCCTTTGTTTTGGCAACAATCAATTTGTGAACATAAACGAATTGCAACAAGATTTACAACGCACATTCTCATTCAGCGACGACTTTAAGTGTCGTCGTTTGGTCGTTGGTGGCAAACACTGTCTTTTTGCATACATCGACGGCAATATCGACAAAATTTTACTCGAACAGGACGTGGTACGTCCTCTCAAAAACTGCGAACGATTAGAAAAGCCCTACCTTCAATCGTTGCAAAATACGGTTGCGTATGCGGACGAAATCGAGATCGTGGATATCAAGGATTCACCGCAAAGCGTAGCCTCTTGCGACGTGGCGTTTTTTATCGAGGGCGAGGACAACGCATATATCTTCTCCTTGCGAAAACCGGCGGCAAGAGCGATAGGCGAACCACCCACTTCGTCTGTTATGAAAGGGCCGCGAGAGGGCTTTATCGAGGAAATAAAAACCAATATGTCCCTCGTGCGCAAGCGCATAAAATCACCCGACCTCGTTGTGAAAACCTTTGAGGTGGGAAGATACTCTTCGACGACGGTTGCTTTGATGTATATAAGAGGCGTCGCGGACGAAAAAATCGTCGAACGAATATCGCACAAAATCGAACGTATCGACGTTGACGGAATCGTGGACAGCGCATACGTGCTTTCCTTTATTCAAACCAAAAAAAATTCATTCTTCATTCAGGCGGGCACAACCGAGAAACCCGACGTTGCATCCGCAAAACTGCTCGAAGGACGCATCGCCCTGATCGTTGACGGCTCGCCCATCGCAATCACGCTCCCTTACCTGGTTTTCGAGGATGTACAAGACGGCTACGACTACTATTCGGGAGACTGGCGCGCGTCGATGATACGCATGTTCAGGATGTTCGGCGCACTGTTCACCGTGTTGTTACCCGCGGTGTACATCTCCCTTCAAACGTACCACTTTCAGTTGTTGCCGATAAAGTTTTTGATGACTCTTATGGCGGCAACCACCAACATACCCTTTCCGCCGGCAATCGAGATGCTGCTGGTGCTCACGCTGTTCGAAGTGCTCAATCAGGCGTCTATTCGCATGCCCAGATACTTCGGCATATCGCTGTCCGTCGTCGGCGCGATAGTGCTGGGTGACACTGCGGTCAAATCGGGGCTTATCTCGTCGCCGTCCGTTCTTGTCGTAGCCCTGTCGGCAATAGGCATATTTTGTGTGCCAGATCAAGTGGGCGCGATGTCCATACTACGTTTTTTGTATTTGTGCATAAGCGCAGTGCTGGGCTTTGTGGGCGTGATAATCCTCACGATAATCTTAGTCGCATACCTCTCTTCCCTGGAAAATTTCGGCACGCCGTATCTTGCGCCTTATGCTCCGAGAATATCCCCCGACCTTCAAGACGGAATATTGAAAGCGGACTCCTCGTCAATGGAGTTGCGTCCCTATTCCATCCCCACGCAAAACCGCCGACGCATCAACAAAAAGTGACACAATAAAAGGTTTATATATGAACAACGGCACAATAAAACACGGATTACGCAAAAATCTGCCTTTGGGCACAATATACAATTCGCAAGCCGCCGCAATCATAGTTGCGGTCGGTTTTGCTTTTAAATTATCGTCCGCGCCCGGTATAATTTCGGCGGATTTCGGCTCGTCAACATTTTGGATATTCCTTTCATTCACTGCTTTGGAAATGCTGTGCGCAATCTTTATTTTCGCTTTTACAAATATGGGCGGCGACGGGCTTTTGCGCGCGACGAACAACTTCCTATACAAAATCGTTTGTCTTGCGGCGTCTTGTTGGATGTGCTTGAAAACGGTGTTTTATTTTTGTTATTGCACCTCCTATCTCACGCATGAATTGTTTACGGGCACACAGCCTTTTCTCATATACGTTATGTTTCTTTTGCCGGTGGTGTATCTGGGCATAAAAGGCACTCGTTCGATTGCAAGAAGTTGCGAATTGTTTGCGCCTCTGTTTTTGGCGGTGATAATTCTCAACCTTGCCTTTTTGGACTCGGATATGGACTTCGGAAGAAATTTGCCCGTATTTTCAAAAGCCCCCGGGGAGTTGTTGCTTGCAATGCCTCGATACGGATTGTGGCTGGGGGATTTGTTCCCTTTCGTTTTCGTAAGGTTGCGCAACAAAAAAATGCCTTATCTCACTCTCGGCATAGCATCCACGTGGACGATTGCAAATTTAATCGTGCTTATAGGCGTCGCACTTTACGGCAACGCGCTGAAAATGGTCAAAGATTTGCTCATCCACATTGCAAGTTTCAACCAATTATCCCTCGAAATCGGCAGAATGGAGTGGACCAATCTCTTTGCGATAATCCTGATGTCGCTCTACTCTCTCTCTTTTCTTTTCGACGGTGCAAACGAGGCGTGCAAACGCGCGCTGGGCACGTCCCTGCCCTCGAAAATAATATGTCCGACGGCGGTGCTATGCTCGGCAATGTTTTCCTCGTCGCTACAAGAGGTGACGGACGTTGCACTCGGAACGTTCGGTTACGTATTGAGTGCGGTTGCAATCATTTTCCCGATTGCTCTTTTCGCGATTGCAAAAGTTCAAAAGACGTTGCGTCCGCACTTGTACGCGTGCCTCGACGCCGAATACGAGCATGACACGCAAATGCGTCAAATGCCCGACAGTAAAGAGGACGGCGTGTTGTTTTCACAAAAGCAAACCTCGTTCCGAAAAGGAGAAGCACAATGAAAAAACTCAATATTTCCTCCTATCTCATGCGCACCAAATGGTTTGTGCTTTTGACGATAGCAATCTTTCTCGTCGTATTCGGCAGAATGGTTGAAACACCCTCTCTGTCGAAATCCGCCGTGGTGTTGGGGATCGGCATAGACTACGACAAAGCCACCTCGCAATTCGAGGTCAGCGCGCAATCGGTTTTGGTAGGTTCGTCAAGCGGCGACACGGGCGAAACGAGCTACGTTTGCACCACCGCAAAGGGCAACTCGATTGCCGGTGCAATGGACGTAATTTCGCGCAAAACGGGTTTAATCATATCGCTTTCGCACTGTAACGTGCTTTTTATGTCAACGTCTGCGTTCGAGCTTGACCATATGCAACTCATATATCCGCTCACCGGAATGTACGCTTTACCCGAGCAGACCATCATCGTAACGGGGGACAAATCCCCTTCCGAAATGCTGTCTTTGCGTATAGGCACAACCATAAGTTCGCCATTCTTTTTACAGCAAGCGCTTGTCAACGAAGAGGGTTCGGACGGCATGATTCGCACCACCGCAAAAGATTTTTTGGCGCGCTCGCTTTCACCCAGCAAAGCCAACGTCGTGCCGTATATCGTTGCAAGAACAACCTCACCGCCTCTCTACGAAACGGGTGGAGAAGAAGACGTTTTCGAATTCGACATATCGCGCGCAATGGTTTTTGACGAGAGAGCAAGCCGCATCCTCGACAACGAATACGCCGAGATTCTTGCAATATATCACAGCCACGACGTAACCGGCACGCTCAACTACACCGCAAAAGACGGCGGTACGATTGAGTTTAAAATCCTCAAAAAAGACGTAAAAGTCAAGGCAAACGGACGAGCTATCACTGCCGATATTAAGCTGTCGGCAGACCTTGCGGACGTGCAAAAAATCAAAACCGACGAGGTGATAACACCCGCCGACGAAATCGTAAAACGATATGCCTCCGCCCTTGAAAAAGACGTTGAAAGACGACTTGTCGAAATGTACGAATTGTCAAAGCAAATCAACGTGGATTTTTTGTCTTTGCAATCAAAAGCCTATCAATCTGTCGGGCGCAATCTGGAAGACGACTGCCTAAGCACCTTGACGTTCACCCCGAAAGTTACGATTTCCGTGCGCGAATCGGGATAATTGCCTCGCATTTACACCGAATTTGCAACGTATGCCGCAATTCGATTGCGGCATTTCCCGTTGCCAAAACGGCGGCTTATTCACGTTTTTTCGCAAAAAATCAATATACTGCCGTAGAGGTGAATTATGGATTTTCTTATGCCCGACGACGCTACGGCGCAAAAAATGTGCGAAGAATACGCGTCTTGTCTGAAAAACAAAGCGCACTCTCTTGCCTACATAAACGAAACCTTGCTCGACGAAACGGAGCAAAACTCTTCTCAAAAGGAAACCGACGTTGCCGAAAAAACGGCAAACGGCATTGCAAAACAACCGTTGCATCCGCATATTTCGCACGCGTGCGATATAAAAGTTTTATTTCTTTACATTGTTGTGATTTTGGGATATAATGCAAGGTATGGAACTCAAATTTATGACACCGACGGAGGTGTGGGAGGGCTTCGACGCATGCAAAGCGCCTTTGGAAGCCTCAATCATCTCGTGTCAGACAATGGATAATTTTGTTTGCGAAAAGCAAACTTTCACGGCGGACACCTCGAAAGAGGGACGTATTCGCATATGCTGCAACGTCTATTACGACGCGCGTTGGCAAGACGCTCGCCCGGCAATTTTGCTGTTGCCGTCCTTTGAAAATCCCCACTCGCAAGACGCCGTTCGCCTTCTCGTAGAAGAAGGTTTCGTCACTTGCGCACTTGATTTTTGCGGAGTTTTCGAGGACACGAAAACGGCATATCCGTCCGATTTGAGTTTTGCACGCTACCCCGATTGCAAAGCGCGTCTTGACGACATCGAAAACACGGCGCGCAACACACCGTGGTTCGTGTGGGCAAAAGTTGCAAGAAGAGCGATAAGTTTGCTTCAAGAACAAAGCATCGTTTCAAGAGATCATATCGGCGTTTTGGGTTTCGGCATAGGCGCGCAACTTGCGTGGATGGTTGCAGGCACGGACAAAAGAGTTTGCGCCATGTGCGCCGTCAACGGCGGAGGTTATCGCTGGGCGGAACACAACGCGAGATTTTTGGGAAGCGATATTCCGTCCGGTGACGTACAACTTGCCTATTCGACGGGCGTAGGAGCGGAAACGTACGCCATGTTTATCTCCTGTCCCACCCTTGCCGTCGTGACGAGTGATTCCGTTCAATGCGACATAGACCGAATCGGCGACATGCTTGATCTCGTAAAATCGGACGTGAAGCAACTTATAGTGTCCGAGTCTTGCGACATACAAATCACAAACGCCGCGTATCGCGCGCTTATATTGTGGCTTCGCGCGCATCTTGCAAGCAGTTCGCCGTCTATCGAGCCTTCAATGCGCTTCGAAGCGACGGACGGCAAGCTTTATGTCAAGATAAACACCGCCAAAAAAGCGGAAAAACGCACGCTGTACGTGAGCTACGGCGAGCCGTCGTCGCGCCAAAGATACTGGAAGTCATTTGACGTAAAACAAAAGGTGGGCGAACACGAATACGTGTGCGACGTGCCCGTTTACGACACGGAAGAACTCATCGTCGCCTACGCAACTTTCGTATATCCCGACTCGAACATAATTTCTACGAAAGCATCAGGCATCATTCCCGCAAAACATAACGTGCAAAACGTCGAAACGACGCCCAGAATTTCAAACATAATCTACGACGGCAGTATGGGCGTAGGCGAATTTGTGGCAAAAACCGACGAGGCTCTTCTTGACGACAACGCACTTTCCGTTGCGGAAGGACCTTTTGCGATAAACGGCATAACCCTTGCAAAAGGCAATCTGATTCTTTTCAGAAGCATACAAGAGATGACGTCGATAAACCGCTCGGCGATCTTGCACATCGACGCTTACTCAAAAGACGAAAGACCGCTCAACGTGACGGTGTACACCTACCCCGACTTCAAAAAATATACCGCGCGCACAAGTTTGAAAGGCGGAGAGTTTTGGCAAAAACTTCTCTTTGAAACCGCCGATTTCAAGAGCGAAGAAGGGCGCACGCTCGCCTCGTTCTCCATTGTGAAAACAATCGTCGCGGAAGACGTTGACGGCGTTGTGCTAAACAACTTTTTGTGGGTTTGAAAATAATACGCAAATTCCGCAATATACTTTGATATGCAAGATTTTCCCGTATTCGAGCAAGAACCGATAATCGAAGAGCCGAAAAACCGCTCCAAACGCATTGCTATATCAGTGGCAATCGTGCTTTTGGTTGTCGTTTTGGCGGTTGCGTCCGCCCTGCTTGTCAAATTTTACGTGCTGGAATCTTTCATCGTGGACGGAATTTCCATGTACCCCACTCTCGACGGCGGCAACGGCGCGCTCATAGACGACGACCAAAACAACGGCGAAACGCTGTATCTTAACAAAATTGCAAAAATCGGACGCGGAGATATAGTCGTGTTTACCCCGACAAAAGGCGATTTTGCAGGCAAATCTCTTGTAAAACGCGTGATTGCCGTCGGCGGCGACCACGTGCAAATAACCGAATCGGCGGTTTTTCTCAACGGTGAAAAACTTGACGAACCGTACGTAAATCCCGCCGAAATCGCAATTTATTCTCAACCGCTGGACTTTTACGTCCAAGACGGCTATGTGTTTTGTATGGGCGACAATCGCAATCACTCCACCGACTGCCGCGTTTTCGGCCCGGTGAGCGTAGACACGATCGTCGGCAAATGTTTTTTGATAAAAGGTCTTGACGGAAAACTTCGCAAGCCGAATTGATATTTTTGCCACGAAAAGCCGTAGCATTCCCCTCCCCGCCGCCCACAAAATATCAATTTTTACCTTTCTTGCCGTGCAAGAATAAAATTGGAGTTTTATTTTTCTTCTATATAATGGATGTAATCTATGCTTCTCAACGCCTCGATGATTTCGTCGTGCGTTTTGTATTTTTTGAGTTCCTTGCTCTCAATCGTAAGTTTTATCGCGTACACGCTAAGCCCCGAATTGATAAACGCAGAGTTGAGTTCGACGTCGTCTATGCGCATACCCAGCTCTCGCAAAGTGGTCATAAACGCTTGCAAATCGTTTTTGTTGCTCAATTCCAGGTGCAATTCAAAGTGGTTCGAGCGTTGCTTCAAGTATTTTTCAAGTGCAGGGAAAAACTGCAAAATCACGATATATACGGCTGCCAAAATGAGCGCGACGGTGTAAAGCCCCGCGCCGAAAAGCAGACCGAAAATACTGCACGTCCAAAGCCATGCCGACGTGGTGAGCCCTTTGATTTGGTTTTTTGCGCCGAACAGTATAGAATTTCCGCTCAGCATCGCAGAGCCTATAACCGCCCCCGCCGAACAAATCGGGAACGTGAGTTGCAACGATCTGTCGATGATCATACACGACGTTGACGCAAGCGAGAGCAAAATAAACGTTTTAAGCCCTGCGGTATGCCCTTTCGTCGAGCGTTCGCACCCCACGTAAAAGGCGAATATAAAGGGTATGATAACCCTGAGCAGTATCGAATAAACCGTGATATTCCACGACCATTCCCCCATTAGTTTTGCAAGCGGATCGATATAATTCATATTTTCCTCCTATCTTTTTACTCGTTGTCTTGAATTGAGAATATAGTATTCTTCCGCCGCCTCGTCGAAAGCGTTTTCTTCCTCGCTCGGCGCGGAATCGGGCAATGATTGCCTTATTTTGTTGATTTTGTCTATGAGCAGTTGCACCTCGTTTTTTTGCTCCGCCTGTTCCACTTGAGAGTCGGGCACGACGGTATCTATGTCGTTTGAATAGGACTTTGACAGATACAGCGACAGCTTTGCGCACGCAGGGCCTATAAGCTCGTAAAGCACGCTCGACGCAAGAATGATGGTTTCCATCGCACTGCCCGTTTCGCCGCCTATCGTGCGCGCGGCAAGTGCGGCAAGACCTATCGCGACGCCTGCTTGCGGAATGAGCGCAAGCCCCAACCAGTTGCGAACTTTCGCGTCCTTTTTCACACACAAACAACCTAGGAACGAGCCTGTGTATTTGCCTGCGATTCTCGTGAAGAAATACACGATGCCTATCACGAGCAAGGACACACCTCCGATAGAGCCTCCCGAACTTACAAGTGCGTCGAGTTTGAAGTTTACGCCCGACCTGACGAAAAACAGCAGCAATATCGGCGGTGAAAAATAGTTGAGTTGCTTGAAAAGTTTGTCGTCTTTTGCAACGTTTCTGTACACCGTGCCCATTGCCATACACCCCAAAAGCGGCGATACGTCCAAAATCGCGCAAAGTCCGCAAAAGGAGAATATCACTGCGATTGCGATGATAAGACGATTGTCCGTAGAGTGCTTGCCCAAAAGCAGTTTGAGCAAAAAACCGAGCGCGCCGCCCACGACGAATACTACCACGTTGTATATAATCGGCAAGGCAACGTTTTTGAAAGTTACAACGCCGGCAAGCGAAGCGGTTGCCACTGCGATTGCCACAGAAAAAGCGAGCAATCCAACCACGTCGTCAAGCGCGACAACTTGCAAGAGCGTATCCACAAAATCGCCTTTTGCGTTGGTTTGACGGATTGTCATCATTGTGGACGCAGGCGCGGTTGCCGCGGCGAGCGCACCCAAAACGATTGAGAACGCAAGGCTCAATCCAAGTGCGAAATACATAGCCAAAAACACCACAAGAGATGCCAGCAACGCCTCGAACACGGTTATAACGACGTTTTTTGCGCCGTTCTTTTTGAGCGTAGACAACGTGAAAAACTCACCCGTACTGAACGCGATAAACGCAAGCGCGATGTCCGCCAAAAAGCTCATACCCTCAACGACTTGCGTAGGTATAACGTCGATGCAATAAGGTCCTATTATAATACCGGCTATTATATAGCCCGTAACGTTTGGCAATTTCAATTTTTTGGTCACGCGCGACATAAGATATCCCGAAAGCAGCATTACCGCAATCGATATTATCACCTGTCCCACGGATGAAAAGTTTTGAAGCAACATTTTTCCCCTCTTTTTCTAATTCTTTTTGCGAATGGGTCTTGTTTGTTCGGTGTTGTTATGCTATGATGTAAAAAACATAAAGTCAAATTATGTTATTTTATGCAATGATAAATTTGCATAATAAAAGGAGGAAATCATGTCACTATTGGACGACAAACTGGAAACTTTCGTAGCCGTGTGCGAAACCAAAAATTTTACAAAAGCAGGAGAGATTTTGGGCTTGACGCAACCTGCCGTGTCCCATCATATAAAAAAGCTGGAAGAAGAGTTGAATGCACCTCTGTTTTTGCGTAAAAAGGGAGAACTTGTCCTCTCGGAAGAAGGAGAAATCGCACTTTTGTATGCAAAACGAATACGCGCAATCTGCGAAAAAATGCAGGATAAAATCAAAAACGCAAAAACAAATATCTACAAAATCCGCATAGGCATTACACACACACAAGAAAGCGGTTTGATGATAGAAGCCTTGTCAAGAATTGCGCTTAAAGACGATAACATTACGATAACGTTTATTACTGACACCATAAAAAATCTTTATGCTATGCTTGAAAATTTTGAGATAGATATGGCGATTATCGAAGAAAAACCCACAAATCCCGACTTCCGCTTCACAATCATAGACACGGATATGCTCGTTTGCATAGTTTCGCCGCAAAACCCAGTTTCGCAAAAAGCGTCCATATCCCTGCAAGAACTCAAAAAGCAGCACCTCATTTTGCGCTTGCCCTCCTCATCGACGAGAGAAAAATTCAATTCCGCACTCGAATCCATAGGCGAATCGGTGGACAACTTCGACGTTATCATCGAGGTTGACAGCATAGCGACGATACGCAATCTCGTCAAAAAGGATGTGGGCGTATCCATTCTTTCAAAAGGCACTTGCTACAAGGAAATTCGCAAAGGTTCGCTTGTCGCACTGCCCGTCGAAAATTTGAGCATGACACGCGAAACCACAATCGTTTATCACAAGACGTTCACGCACACCGAGATGATAGAACGCATCGCAAAAGTGTACGGCGAAGTGATTTCCGCACAACCGTAATTGCACGCCGAAAAAGAAAAACGATGAAAATCATACATTTGTATATTGATTTTCAAATAAAATATATTTATAATCAAATTATAAACCATGCGAGCAATGCGCAAAGAGGGATTTTATGAAACTTGACAAGCTCAAACAAAACAAAGGACAAAGCGCGAACTATATGTTTGACTTTATCTCGCACGTAACGTCGGCTTTCGGCAAACGCGATTGCGGCAGCCAAGGTGAGAAAGACGCAATCAACTATATGGCAAACGAGGCAGCGCCCTATGCCGACACCGTCACCACCGAAAAATACGACGTACACACTCTCGCTTTCATGGGTTGGATTTACATCACGGTTACGCTCATCCTCGGCGCATTCGCGGCGGCGTTCTTTATGCCGATGCTCTCGCTCATTCTTATCGCAGTAGGCATGGAAATCATGATTTTGGAATTCGTGCTATACCGCAAAGTCGTGGACAAGCTCTTCCCAAAGCGCGAATCGCTCAATATGATGGCGATAAAAAAACCGACGGGCGAAGTCAAACGCAGAGTTCTCATCAGCGGACACGCGGACGCGGCGTACGAATGGACTCTCAACTACTATCTCGGCGGAAAAGCGTTTATCGCGCACTTCCTCATCTCGATAATCGGCATACTTTACTTCACGGCAGTCGCAATTGCGGCGTGCATAATAAGCGGTATGTTCAACGCAATAACCGACGTGAATTTGCTCATCGCATTGGGCGTGAGCGGCGTATTCGTTCCCTTCTGGATTTTGATGTATTTCCTCTTCAATCCGAAGATCGTCGCAGACGGCGCAACGGACAACCTCACGGGTTGCGCAATGGGCATAAGCTTCCTAAAAGCACTCAAAGACAACGGCGTCGAATTTGAAAAAACCGAAGTCGGCTGCATTTGCGCAGGCGGCGAAGAGGCGGGATTGCGCGGCGCAAAAGCGTGGGTGAAAGCGCACAAAAACGATTTCAAAGACTGCCCCACAACCATACTTTGCCTTGACACTTTGCGCGAGCAAGACCATATGCTCGTCAACCACAAAGACATGAACGGGCTTATGCAATGCGACGAAGAAGCGACGCAAATCTGGCTCGAAGCATGCGAGCAAGAAGGCATCCCCTGCAAAAAAGGCAGCGTTGCGTTGGGCGCAACGGACGCTGCGGCATACACCGAAGGCGGTTTCAAAAGCGTGTGCGTAACGGCAATGAATTTCAATCTTCCGCGCTACTATCACACAAGACTTGACGTTGCCGAGGACGTTGACAAGGACTGCCTTGCAAACACGTTCGCAATCCTTTGCAACTTTGTGGAAAAGATCGACGAACAAACGAGATAGAAATCAAAATCGCGAGTTTATCATATAAATTACATACGATAAACTCGGTTTATTGCAAATTACATCGACATATTTATGCAATTGCATTGATATATTTTATTGATAAGGAGAGAAAATTATGGGTGACTATTCAAAGTATATCGATCCCAAAAGACGCGCTGTCCCCACCCCCAAAAGCATGGTTGACGAAAAGGGAATTTGCGCATTCGGAACGTTTGACAAAGAGTTCGAACAAATGGATTTGGTCAAACTCAAAAAGCCCACGCGCGCCCCTCAATGCATGAACCGCCTCAAACTCACTCTTTGGGAAGCCACAGAAGTTCATCTCAAAAACGGCGTGCTTTTGGCTGTTGTTTGCGACATGGGCATCTTCGGCAAGACGCTCAACATCTTCTACGACAAACGCACGGGCAAAGTTTATTGCTGGGACACCAACCTCAAATCAAAAGACACCGTCATTGCCCCCAACCTCATCAACGGCGCAATCGCGGAAGGACAAACGCCCGTATCTCACGTCAAGTACGTCAACAACTTCCAAGACGGCAAATGCGAACTTTCGGGCAACCACAAAGGCAAGTGCCTTATAACCGTCACCCGAAAAGACAAAACCATCGTCAAAGCTATCAAAGAAAATTACGGCGAAGCCACAATCGAATACGACTTCACTCTCAGCCGTCTTTCAAAGCCCTGCGTGGCAAGTATACCGTTTGGCAAGAATCGTCCCCTTTACAGTCAAAAAGACTTCTTCAAAGCAGAGGGCAGACTTGTCATCAACGGCGAAGAAATGCTCACCGACTTAGACAGCACCGCCATCGTAGACGACCACAGAGGTTTCTATCCCCGTCGCGCGCACTACGACTGGGTCACCACAATGGGCAAATGCAACGTGGACGGCGAGGAAAAATGGCTTGCTTTCAATCTCACTCGCAACCAATCCATAGACCAAGAGAAATACAACGAAAACATCCTTTGGCTCGAAGGCAAAACCAGCATCCTTCCGCCCGTCAAGTTTACGAGAAGCCCCGAAAGCAAGGACTTCTGCGACCACTCCGAGTGGATAATCAAGGACGAGCACGATATGGTCAACCTCAAATTTAAGGTGCGCAACATGAATCCTATGATTATGCACGCGCTTGTGGTCAACATCGACTACTACGTTGCGTTCGGCGAGTTGGAAGGCTATTTGCGCGACGAGGACGGCAAAAAGTACGTGCTCGACGGCATGATGGGCATGGGTGAGGATAAAACTCTGCTGCTGTAATTCTCTCTGCAAACGATATGGATTTAATTTTATAAATAATAAGTAACTATAAGAAAAGAAGGAGTCGACACCGATTCCTTCTTTTTTATTGCTTGAAACTTACGACAAAAAGTTGTTGAGGTCTGCGTTTACGACGCTCTTTGCTTTTTGCACGTCACAACTTTGCACCGCGTCGTAATACTCCGTCAGCACCCTTCTGCCGTACTCTATTCCGTTGCGCCGTAAGCTCTCTTCCCAAAACGGAATGGTGAGCGGTTTGAACGCGTTGAACAGCATGGGCGTAATGAGGTTTTTGGATTGTATGCACACCTCGCGCGTGAACTCGAACAAGCACTCCGCAAGCGCGTGTGCGTCGCCCTCGTCGGCGGCGTGCAAGCCTTTTTGCAAAATAGAATCGAGCGCGGGGCATTTTTCTCCGTCGAGATTGTCTATCGCGCCGTCGATGGACGGAAGCTCTATAAATCTGCGCAAATCTATAATCGATTTGGTCGTGTTTTCGTCAAGTTTTCCTCCGTTGAAGCGAAGCAACGCAAAAAACGTTTCAATCGTACCGGTGCGCAAGTAATCCGCAATATAAACGCCCTTTCTGGGCACGACTTCCACAAAGCCTTTTCTTTCAAGCTCGCAAACGGCGTCGTGCACGGCGGTTTTGCTTGTTGAAAATTGTTGACTCATTTCTCTTTCGGAGGGCAACTTTTCCCCGATTTTGAGATTGCCGAGCAATATCTGGTCTTCGAGTTGTGTGAGCAACAGCTCTTTGAGAGTGGGAACTTTGATCTTTATCGGTGTAAACGGCATACAAACTCCTTTGATTGTGGTCAAACCACAATCACACCTACGATTATAATCGACACGTGTTATAAAATCAATACTATTTGAATATTTTTTACAAATGATATTGATTTAAATTTATCGACATGCTATCATTCGAATATACTGGTCTGACCACATAAGGAGGTACAATTATGGCAGTAAAATACGATGCCGTCGTCATCGGAGCAGGCACGGGCGGATTGTCCGCGGCTCTCGCCCTTGCTTCGGCAGGCAAAAAGACGTTGCTTGTCGAGCAACACAATCTCCCCGGCGGTTGTTCTACGAGCTTCATTCGCGGTAGATTCGAGTTCGACGCGTCCTTGCACGAATATTGCGGCATTGGCAGCAAAGGCGACTGGGGACTTCCCGGCAAAGTTATGATGGAGGACTACAAACTTAACATCAACTGGCTTCTCGTTCCCGAACTTTACAGATGCATTGGCACGACGCGCAGCGGCAAGCACTTCGATCTCACTCTTCCCGTCGGCATCGACAACATCATCGACGTCATGGAAAAGACCGTCCCCGGATCGAGAGAACCTATGAAAGTCTTTTTCGATCTCGCAAAAGAGTGCGTTGACGCCCACGATTATTTTTCCGATCACATCTTCGACAAGTTTGACAAAAACGATATGGTCAAAGTGGACAGCATGCTTTATCTCAAACGCTTTCCCAACTTCTTGCGTCTTGCCGAAAGACCGTTCAATGCGGTTTTGAGAAAAATCGGTATGCCAGAAGACGCAATCGACATCCTCAACGTATACTGGACGTACATCGGCATGGATTACGAGCGTTTGAGCTTCGTACATCAGGCGTGGATGCTCTATATGTACGCAACGAAATGCCCGGCAATTTGCCAATACAACGCGCACGGCATGACGGTTGCGGGCGTTGAAAGATTCAGACAACTCGGCGGCGAGCTTTGGCTCAACGTCAAGGCAAACAAAGTCGTGTCCGACGACAACGGCAAAATCATCGGCGTCGATACGAGCGTAGGTTTTGTTGAAACCAATTACGTCATCGCAAACGTCAATCCTCAAACAGCGTATACGGGACTTTTGGACAAGCGTATCCCCGTCCCCGAAAGAGAAATCAAAAAAGCCAACGCAATGAAGCACGGCGTAAGATTTTTCAACGCTTACGTTGCACTCAACAAGAGCGTAGAAGAACTTGGCATCAAGGACTATACTATCTTCATGCCCGGCACTTTCGACACGAGAAAAAACTTCGAGTCCAGCAAACACTACGAGGGCAACGACCATAGCGTCGTGGTCATCTACAACGTCGTCAATCCCGAAGCGTCCCCCAAAGGCACGACTGTTATGACGTTCACAATCACCTACACCGAGGATGTGTGGGGCAAATTCTCTCAAAGGGAATACGTCAAACGCAAACAAGAACTTTTCAAACGCGTCATGGACAACTTTGAAAAGGACACGGGCATCATCATCCACGATTGCATCGAAGAAATCGAAATGGCTTCGCCCTGGACGTTTGCGCACTATCTCAAAACTCCGCAAGGCACAACCTACGGATACGACACCGACGACGTCAACACCATGGTTTCAAGACTTATGAGCATCAAAAAAGACCAACCCGTGCACGGCTTCAAAACCTGCGGCGCGGCGGGCGCGAGAGGCGACGGATACAGCCAAACTTACGTCAACGGCAAGGAAATGGCGGTTTTGCTTCTTGAAGACATGAAGGAGGACGAAAAATGAAAAACGTAAAATTCAGCTCAATCGGCCTTATGGACATTCTCTACTTCACCACAAGACCGAAAAACAGAGAAAAAATGATACAATCCGCATCGACAAAACCTCTCGTTGCGGAATATGAAACCAACAGAAAAGCAGAGGAAAGGCACCCCGAAAAGCAAGAATTCGTCATCTGCGACATCGTTGAACACGACGCAAACGTCAAATCCTACTTCCTCAAAAAGAAAGACGGCACCAATCCTGCGTTTTTCAGAGCGGGACAATACGTCGTCGTACGCCAAATAATCGACGAAAAACTCATCGCGCGTCCGATTTCAATTTCATGCGGCCCGGACTTCTCTCTGGACGGCAAATACGTCATTACCGTAAAACGCGCACCCGGCGGATTTATGAGCGAATATATCCTCGACAACTGGAAGGTCGGCGACGAAGTTACGACATCCGGTCCGCAAGGCGTATTCTACTACGAGGGATTGCGCGACGCAAAGAACGTCGTTGCGGTTGCAGGCGGCAGCGGTATCACCCCCATTCTTTCCATGGCATACGCAATCATGGCAGGCGACGAGGATTTCAACCTCACCGTTCTTTACGGCAGCAGAACCGAAAAGGACGTACTTTTCAAAAAGGAATTTGAAGAGATAAGCAAACGCACCGACAAAGTGAAAGTGGTTTACGTCCTCTCCGACGAAGAAAAAGAGGGTTGCGAAAGCGGATTTATCACCGCAGAACTCATCAAGAAATATGCCGGCAGCGAGCAATACAGCATATTTGCTTCCGGTCCGCAATCGATGTACACCTTCCTTGACGGCGAAGTCGAAAAACTCGGCATCGAACAAAAATTCTACCGCAAAGAGTTGTTCGGTTCGGCAAAAGAACCGTGGAAACTCCCCGGCTATCCGCAAGAGGCAAAAGACAAAGTTTTCAACTTGCACGTGAAGATGTGCAATAAGGAATACGATATCCCTTGCAACGCCAACGAAAACATGTTGGTTGCGCTCGAACGCGCAGGCATCGCCGGCCCCAATCGTTGCAGAGGCGGCATCTGCGGTTGGTGCAGAAGCAAGCTCTTGTCGGGCGAAGTCTTTATCCCCGAAAACACGGACGGCAGACGCGACGCAGACAAGGTGTACGGCTACATTCACCCATGCGCGTCGTTTGCGCTCTCCGACGCAAGCATTGAAGTGCCTAACAACAAATAAGCGCTTTAAAACGGCAAAAAAGGAACCGCAATGCGGTTCCTTTTTCTTTTGCCTTGTTTCTTGTTTTTTGCACAACAAGCGTTTTATCGTGCGCTCATGCCTGATTAACTGCTTGTTTCGTCGATTATTGCTCGTCGTATTCGTCGAGAAAACTGTGTCTGACTCCATCCTTTTTGTATGCGATGACGGTGTTGAGTTGCACGTTTTCTACGCTCTTAAAGATACACTTTTCAACGTCGGGGTTACTCTTTTTAAGCTCTCGAATAAGCAGTTTTGTTTCTTGCCTTTTCGAGTGGTTTTGCCCGTTGTTGCAAGACGTGCAAGTGTCGGTAAACCTGCACGCGCATTGGATAAAGTGCAAATCGTTGTAATCTCGCCACGCCTTTATATCATCCTCTCTTATTAGATAAAGCGGGCGAATAAGTTCCATTCCCTCAAAATTTGTACTGTGTAGTTTCGGCATCATTGTCTGAATCTGCGCGCCGTGCAACATACCCATAAGTATGGTTTCGATAACGTCGTCGTAGTGGTGCCCGAGGGCAATCTTGTTGCATCCAAGCTGCTTGGCAAAATTATACAGGTACCCCCTTCTCATTCGCGCGCAAAGATAGCACGGCGACTTGTCTACATTGTAAACGGACTCGAAAATATCCGTTTCGAATATGGTGATAGGGACATGTAATCTGCGAGCGTTTTCCTCGATGATTTCTCTGTTGGTTTTGGCATATCCCGGATCCATAACGAGATATTTCACGTCGAAATTCAAGTTGCTGTGGCGTTTGTATTCTTGGAAAAGTTTTGCCATGAGCATGGAGTCTTTGCCGCCCGATATGCACACGGCAATGCGGTCGCCCTCTCTTATCAGCTCGTATTCTTTTATCGCCTTGTAAAACTTTGAGAATATATCCTTTTTGAATTTGCCCGTCAAACTTTGCTGGACTCTCTTGCAAAAATCGTCGTCAACTTGTTTTTGCATCTGCACGCGCAAATACTCGGAATAGCCCCCTTGCAAACTGTATGCGTCGTAGCCTTGCTCAAAAAGCCACTCTGCAATATCTATGCTCAATATGCCTTTTGCGCAATATACGACGATTTTCTTCGCCTTGTCCGACGGCGGATTCGCCCTCAACTCGTCCTCTTCGACGCTCACGGAATCGGGAATAAAGCCGTACGCCCTATCCGTTTCGGGACGTATGTCGAAAACGATTTTTTCATCGTCGTTCAGTTTTTCAAATTGTTCAACGGTTATTTCCATTCTCTCTCCAAAGACAAACGTCTTGTTTTCTCGACTTTTACTATTGATATGATATCATCAAAATCGTTTTTGAAAACGCTTTTATGCGATAGTTTTCGACAACACAAACGCAACGATCGATTTTCGCTCACTTTACGCTCCTTCCCGACGCGACTTCGAAGTGGTATTTTGCAATTCCCAAATCCGTTTTCACATAAAAACCGAATCCGGAAACAGTCGCAAACACCTCATCGCCCGAAAGCTCGAACATAAATCTTTGTTGGTTGATTGCGGTGGGCGCAAGCAATGCGGCCTCGACACCCTTTTTAAACCAATCGGGCATAGCGACGTCGGTTTTCGAAACCTCGCTCACCGCTTTGCTCTTGTGAGCAACGCCTTGCGTTTTGCCGTATCCGAGCGCAATCAAACAAACTTGTTTTTCACCGCGTTCGATTTTTGCCGCACTCTTACCGTGCGACATTGCAACCCAGCACGTATTCAAACCGAGCGTTTGCGCGACAAGCGCCAATCTTTCGCCGTAATATCCGCACTTCTCTTCGAGGGATTTTCCCTTCTTTCCGACTAGCGCAATATAGTTTTTCACGCCGAAAAACTTGCCGTAATGCGCCATCATCGAATCGAAGCACTTGGGCTCGTCAAACAAAATCTGAATATTCAAACCGCTCTCCGTGTTGATTTTTTTCAACTCGTCGCAAAGCGCCTGCCTTTTTTCTTGCTCGATTGCCTTGTCCGCATATTGTCTTACGCTGTGGCGTTCTTCTATTGCTTGCAAAATATCCATACTAAAAACTCCTTTTCGTTTAAGCATTTAAACGATTAATTCATTATACCACATCTCCCTCAAAAAACCAATTGTCATGAAAATCACGACGATTGCGTTTGAATAAGCACATAAAGCTCACTTGTGGTATTTCGCCGTTGGCTCATACCAGTTCAAGAAACTCGGCAGAGTTTCTCTGCCGTTTTATATACAATCTCAACCGTTCTTACTTCGCAAAGGTTGCGATTGTATATAAAAATGCGAGTGCCTTTGCACTCGCATAGTTTCTTGGTCGGAGTAACGGGACTTGAACCCATGGCCTCTTGACCCCCAGTCAAGCGCGCTACCAAACTGCGCCATACCCCGATAAAATTCTTTAATCAATTTTATTTTGTAGCATAGGTATTGTAACTCATATTTTTAAATTTGACAAGCAGATTGAAAAATATATCGAAAAATCATTTGTTATGCACAAGCGCGGCGCTGTTTTTGATAATACTTGCCGTGTCGGTTGCAACCTTAACACGCGCAATAAAAACACCAAAAACTCAATCGTGATATTATCCGGAACTGTCGAACAAATTAGTCGCTACAAATTGATTTTTCAGAAACAATTTGCTATGATATGAAAAGAAGAACAAGAAAAACGTTCGTGTAGCTCAGCAGGATAGAGCGTCGGTTTCCTAAACCGCAGGTCGGGGGTTCGAATCCCTTCACGAACACCAGCCCCAACCTCTCGGTTGGGTTTTCTTTTGCGATTCGAACGTGTGCTTCGCACACCGCAACTCTGTTGCGCCCCGCCTTTGGTCGGGCTGCACGCGATTGACTTTGTATCAATCGCTGTTGGGCGAATCCCTTCACGAACACCAGCCCCAACCTCTCGGTTGGGTTTTCTTTTGCGAT
>ERZ1673738.112-NODE-112-length-162200-cov-10.513176_pt1 | contig 162200 bp, 152 predicted proteins | sample MGYA00580198_ERZ1673738 | MGnify/ENA primary metagenome ERZ1673738 (study PRJEB41218, sample SAMN15661784) | gut metagenome | host: Homo sapiens | place: Canada: London | collected 2015-08-20/2019-03-30 | study: EMG produced TPA metagenomics assembly of... | reverse complement strand
TACTTTCTTTTGGACTATCTTCATATACTATTCCTGATAATTCTGTTTGTGTTCCTTTTGATAATTTGAATGTTGGGGCTATCGTTGTATCATTTTCAAATGTATCTGTTACAAATGAATCGTCTGTATCTATTTGTACTTGCGCATTTCTTGCTGCTGAATTTTTATCTATACTTGCATATGCATATATTCCTTCTGCTCTATTAAATGCGTTTTCTTCATTATTTGCATATGTTGAATATGTTTTTACTTCTGCCATAAAATCAAATTTTATTCCTGTTGGATTATTTAATATTTTTGCTATTGTATTGGCATCTGTTCTAAATGTTACTTCTAGTACTTCTCTCTTTCCTGCTGATATTTTTCTGTCTTCTAATTTCTCTAAATCTATTGTTGCTTCTTTTAATTGTACTGCTCCTGTTCCATTCTTTGTTGCTGTTATTGCACTTTCTGAAACTTCTGTATTTACATTTGATCCTTCATATCCATATGATATTATTTTTAAATCTTCATCATAATTTAATGTTAATTCTTTTATTTTTGCTGTTAATGTATTTGATTTATTTTGTAGATATATCTTATATGTTATATCTGCATATAAATTTGGTACTCCTTCTGGTGTTGCACTATATGATATTGTTGATTCATGTAATTGTCTTTCATAATATTTTCCTTTTAGTGCTTTTAATTTTACATCCATTTCTTCTTGAGTATCTGGATTTACCAATGTTGCATATTTATATGTATGTTGATATCCATTTACATTTAATACAAATCTTGCTACATCACTATCTACCGCCACGTCTACTTGTTCTCTTGAATATACTCCTAAGTTTATATTCTTAATTTCATTAACATGTACTATAGTTGTATTTTCTTTCTTGATATATCCTTCCAAATAATCACTTAAATTCAAGTTCTTATATGTTGTTGCTTTTATATGGTAAATATTCTCACCATATGCTTCTCTATTTCCATTTGCATCTGTCATATTTTTACCATAATTTATTTGTGATTGATGTTCTCCATTTTTTGTATATGATATCTTATCTGAATTTACATTTCCATTTGCATCTATTACAATTCCTGTTGATTCCCCGTTGCTATCTATCTGAGTTCCTGATGATATTGTACTAAATCTTTCATTAAATCTTTGTCTTACACTTGAGTCTTCATCTGATTTTCCTGATGCTACTTCTTCTGATGCTCTTGATGCATTTGTTACATTTACATCTGGATTTAGTTTTACATTTCTATATTTTACACCATTATATTCGAATTCAATATAATATTTGTCTAAATCTGCTATTCTTAATGTATCATCTGTATATGTTAAATCTTCATTTCTTGAACCAAAATGATATTCGCCATTTTCATTAGTCCATGTTACTAATTCTCTGTTTCTTACTGTATCATGTAATATTACTTTTACTCCTGGAACTAATTTATCTTTATCATCATATTGATCATTTTGGAATAAATCATTTCTAGCATTGTCTTTTCCATTTAGCATATCTTCCCAAACATATCCTGATAAATCTATGAATTGTTTTTTATTTTCTATAATAACATTATGTATAACTTGACCATCATCAGGTAAATCTATCTCTGCAATTTTCTTTAATCCCTTACTTGTATCATAATTATCATCCCATATACCATATCCATATTGTGTATCTATTTCATATATTTCATATGTTCCTGCATATAAACCTGTAATTTGTTCTCCGACTCCAACTTCCCATTGAGAATTAGTACCTTTTTGTTTTACTAAGAATTTAAACTCTGACTTGCATTGGTTATTTTCTACTGTATATAATTCTTCTTTTGTATCTGCATCAATTTTATATAATATTAATGTTTTTGGCAATTCTTCTGGCCAAAAACTAATTGTTGTACTAAATGATATTGATGTACAAGCATTTGCTGAAGTTGATTGCTGATCTGTAACATGTTGGAAATTAGTGTAACCAGCACCACATTTTGGACAATGATATTGAGCTTCTACCTGATATGTATTAATCCAAGTAGCTGATGCACTTACACAAACATTTACTGTTCTAGTTAAAGTTACACTTAATCCTGTAACACCATCTGTTCCCTTTACTTGATCTGCAGTATAACTTCCTTTATATCCTGCAGCACCTAAAGCAGATTCAATATCTTTGCTTGATGTACTTGCTGGATTATTTCTATCAACCACTGATGCTAAACCATCCCATAATGCAGAACTTTCTTTTGCTGAAAAGCTTCCTGGCATATTTCCTTCTACTGAAAAGTTTTGACCAAACTCATCCCAAGATAGTTCCAATCCTTCTGGTGGAATATCATCACCACTTACTGTAACTGTACCTACAGTTACTACTGCTTCTGATGTACTTACAAGTCCCATTGGAACTTCTACCATCTCATAATCAGCACTACATGCAACTTCAACCTTTTCTTCTTCGTATCCAGTTATATTTCCCTTATCATCATATATTGGATCACCAGTTTTATAAGTATAACATCCATGTCCCATTGAAAAATGTGAACCTGGGTCACCACACCCTCCTGCTAAAGGTGTCATAGAACCATCTGCATTTACTTTGTAAAAGAAATTTGCTCCATTTTGATCCCTAACAAGTACTACATTTATTTTTGTATCTGTTCCTATTTTAGTTTCTGCTATTGCATCTGAAATACTAGAATTTAACTCTGCCTCTAATCCTGCAACTGTAGAACTAACATCATATGCAAATTCTTTAGGTGAGAATGCAAATATTGATGTCATGAATATTATTCCAAAAATGACAAACATTCCTTTTTTACTTACAACTCTTCTAATAAAGTAGATCATTAATGCTATATATAATAATCCCATAATCACACCTCCTATTACTCTGAAGGCTATTTTTGCTCCTGTTGCAACATCTATTATTACTTCTGTTTGGTCTGTATCATTATTTACATTACTATCTTCTGTATGTCTTTGACTTTCACTTGTTGATATTTTAGCAATATTTGTATATGTTCCGGCATCTTTATCATCTAATGTTTTACTTAATACAATTGTTGTTTCAATACTTTCTCCTGGCTTTATTGTAGTATTTGCAAAACTTACATTACTTATTGAATTAGCTAATGATTTTGTCCAGCCTGAATTTAATTCTGAATGGAATTCCATTTTTGATGGAATTTCTGATAAAATTTCATATACATTTCCAGCTAAATCTCCAACATTTGTTACTTTTACTTTGTATTCAACTACAACTGTTGATCCAACAAATTGTTTTGAATGTATTTCGAATTTTGCTATTTTTTTATCATTATAATTATATTCTTTTGTTCCTTTTTTATTAGTAACTGTAATTTTTTCTATAAATTGTTCTATCTTCAAATCGAAATTTTTATTTTCAACTAATCCTATGTCTATATCTGATCTATTTGAATTTAAGTTAATTGTATTAGTTATTCCTATTGTTCTTGTTTCATCAAATATTCTAGCTAATTTTTCAATTGCATCATTATTTTGAGAAGTTGATACATTTGATGCTTGATATTCTGTTATGCCATAGTTTTCTGTATCATATTTAAATATCACATAATATTGTCCTGAATATATATTAGTAAATGTATATTTACCATCTTCGCCTGTTGTTTTTACAACAACATTACCTTTTTCATCAGTAATAAATTTCTTTGCTGATATGTTATATAATAAAACTTCTATACCTGATTTTGCACTTTCACTTTCATCTCTTTGTCCATTTAAGTTTTCATCAATCCAAGCCATTCCTGAAATTGTATATTTTGTTTTTGTTGTTTGTGTATTATCAGGAACATCAGGAGTAGGTTTATTAGAATCTACTATATTTCCATCTTTATCTATTACTATAACTCCTGTTGTTTCTGGATGATATATTGTATTTTGAATAAAATTAGATTGCTTTGCTTTCATGTCATTTCCAGAAACGATTGCATAATTAGAAATTCCTAAATTATTTTGATTATTGTCAAATTTTCTAACTGATGCAGTTATTTTTATAGTAATTTTCCCTCCATTTTTTATGTTCAAATTAAGTTTGATTCTTGCTTTGTCTGATGAAGTTTTTAATCCATTTGCTTGTGCAATTAAAATACTTTCCATTTTTTTGTCTTCATTTGTTATTTTATACTTAGTTAATGGTCCAACACCAGTTTTTTCAACATTGTAATTATTATATTCAACACTTTTTATATTAAGTTCGTTTGGAATATAATCTTCAAATACTATAGAAGAATATCCTCCTAATTCTTCAATTACATATCCTTTATTTTCTATTTCAAATGTGTATGTTACATCTTTAAACTCTTTTATTTTCTCACCATTTGTTTCTGATGTTTGGGTTATTTTTATGGCTTCTATTCCACCTGAACAAACACTTTCATTTGACCAATATACAGAATTATCTCCATCTGTACTTGTAAAGTTAGCACCAATTCCAATGTTATACATATTATCTTCAGTTTCTTCCATATTTACTTTTACAGTAATTGAATATGCTACAAAATAATTTGCTTCTATATTATTACATTGTATTGTTAATTTTTTATCTTTTTCTTCATATTCAGCATCTTCTGTGCTAAGTGTGTTAATTGCTTTTACTTCTTCTATTTCTATATTTTCTGGTATATTAAATGTAAGTATACCATTTTTTGAATCATTAGTTAAATTTTTTACTATAAAATGATAAATAAATTCATTCTTGTTTGTTCTACTTATATATTGTCTACTTCTAACTTCAATTTCTCCTAATTTTATTTTATTAAGTAAATGATATGTATACACATTTGTTGTTCCAATGTTTATGTCTATTTGACTATCTATATCTTGTTCTGTTTCTGATTTTACTTTTACTTCATATGAATAGTTTTGACTTTCACCACTTTGTAATTTTTCTATATTAATTCTTTTTTCTTTTAATTCTTCATCTATATTATATTGGTATGTATCATCTTGCCAATATACACCATTCTCATCTGCAACCTTTCCCTCAAGAACAGTATATGTCTCACTCCAATAAGAAAACGCTTTTTCATTATATTCTGCATATACTAATCCATCTGGTATATGTCCTAATATCTCAATATTTTTAATTTCATTTTCCGTTGTATTTTTTACTGTAATATCATATTTTATTATTTCATTTGTGTAAATAACTGAATTGTTTTGTAATTCTGAGTTTCCTATAATTGGTTTTATATTTATTTCTAATCCATTTTGGTTTATTGTTATTCCATTTATTTCGTCTTTTACCATTGTTGTTGTATTAATTTCATATGCATTTACAAGTTTTATGTTACTCTCACAAGTTGCTGACTTGCTTTGATCATTGCCATCAACACATGTCATTTTTATTTGCTTTTCTCCAGCTTTTATATCTGTTTTTACTATTATATTAGCACTAACTCTTATATTAGTACCTTTTACAATTCCATCCGCTTGTAATTGAGTTTGCTTACCATCTAAGAATATTTTTAGAACTTTATTTCCATTTTCATTCTCTTCTATTTTATATTCTTTTATAGTTAATTCATTATCATATAATATTTTTATATCATTAATAACTATCTTTTCAATTTCATTTGGAAATTCAAATGAAATTGTTGGATTTTCGTAAAGAATATCATTTTGTGAATTTCTTTTTAAAATTCCATTTATAATAATCTCATTTTGCGTCTTATTAGTTAATTGATTTTTACTTAATTCCATTTCTGCCATTGATACATTATTTTCTTCATCAACAGCTAGCGACGTTAGCATTAATACTGAACTATTCATTAATAACATTATAATTATTAACATACTTAATATTTTTTTCATATTAATCTACCTCCCCTTCATTTTTGGATAGTACTATATAATAAATACTATATATATTATTTTTTTGGTTTTCTGATAATTCATCATATTTAGTTTGATTATTTTGTAATTCATACATCATACCTGTTGCTGATGATATCAATTTACCATTTTTAAACTTTAACACTTGTGGAATTGTCCACCTCAAACTACCATTGTCATTTTTATTCGCTATTTTTTTATCAATAATTTTATTTTTTAATTCTTCATCATCTTCTTGATTGTTACTAATATCATAATAATAAATCGTATCTATATTTAAGTCCTTAGCTGCTTTCAGCAAACTTTCAATTGATGCTCTACAATATGGACAATCTGAAGTACTAATAAAAACAATAGCTTCTTGCTGACTCTCTATCAAATATACTAATTCCTCTAAATTAATATAAACAATTGGATTATTTTCATCTATGCTTACTGTATTATATACAAATCCATCTTTTTCTCTTATTGTTCCATTTCTAGATTCATATTCATTTTTAAATTTTATAGGATTACGTTCTCCAACTGCTTTTATATCAGTTTGAGTTTCATTTGAATTATCATTATAAACCTCTTTATTTTTTCCTATTATAATTCCAATTAATAAACAAATTATTAATATACTTACTATTATAATTATTACTTTTATATTCTTTTTCATAAATATCCTTTCCTTTACCCATATACTTATATTTTAACATATTTAGCCTGAATTTTCAACATTTTACTTGAGATTACTATATTTTTTACATAAAAAAAAGAAATCGACATAATTATCGATTTCTTTTTACAATTTTACTCTATTTTTTATCTTTCGTTTATTTCTTTAATAATATTCTTTTTCTTATAAATATTACAGTTGCTCCAATTAAGATTAGTCCTGCCGTTGCTGTTAATACATATAACCATTTTGATATTATTGTACCTGTTGGTGGAGTTATTGTTGTTCTTACTGAGTCTTCATCATCTTCTTTTGCTCCTCCTGGCACTAAATTTCCTGGTGTTGTATCTTTTACTCTGTTATATGTATTTTCTGTTCTATTCTTATTTTGACTATATCCTGAATATTGTAATATTTCAATATCATTTGTATATTTCATTGTATCTGTATTTACTGCTAATAATCTACTTACTTTATATGATATACTCTTTGTTTTTCCAATTGTTACTAATTCTTCATTTGGATTGTAGAATGTATTTGTTGTATATATTGTATATTTTCCATCTCTTAATGTCTTTTCCTTCTTACCATCATTTTCTGTTGCAAATAAATTTGTTCCATTATATGATGTTAATTCTTCTATTGCTTTCTTTTTCCATCCGCCGCTTTCCATTGTGCTTTCATCTGCTGTTAATTCTGCTCCTATATAATCTCCTAATACATCTATTCTTGCTGTTACTGCTTCATCTGTTGACAATCCTTCTTGGGTTCCATAGTAATAATAATTTCTTCTTAATGCTACCTTTTGAGTATTATCTGTTCCCCATATTGGATATATTGAATAATCTAATTCTGAATTATTTGTTATTTTTATTGTGTATTCTTCTTCTATTGTTGCATTTTGTAATAATTCTGTATCCATTTCTATTGGTACAAAATCATCTAATCCTGTTCTTACATATGGCAAACTATCTTTACTTGGATCTCCATTTATTAATACTTGGCCATTTCCTAGTGATACTTTTAGTCCTGTTATTACTTTGTCTACTTGTAAATCTACTATTGGTCTTTCTATTAATCCGAAATCTACATTATCTATTGTAAATACATAATTTAATGTTCCATCTTCTTGTGTTTCTAATGTTGCTCCTGATTGTTGATCATTAAATTCTTCTACTCCTAGTTTGAAGTATGGGGTATATGCTTCCATGTTTTCATACACATATGTTTTTGTTCCTTTTAAGATTTCATAGTTTATTTTTGCTTCTTTTTCTAGATTTGCTCTATATTCTACATCATCTACTGCATCTGAATATCTTGTTTCTGGACTCTTTAAGAACCATGAGTAGTCTCCGTTTAAATGTGCCTTTCCATCTGTTATATTCATTGCATTTGATATTTCTCCTGATGTGATTACTGTTGATTTATATTCTCTTGCTTCTATTTCTTTTAGTTTTGTCTTTCCATCACTTGTATAAATTGCTGTTGCACTTCTTATTGTTCCTTTTTCTTGACCATTTTCATCTACATCTTTCATATTCTTTCCATATGTATATTTTATTACATAATTTCCTGCTGTTAATCCTTCGAATTTGTATTCCCCTTTTTCATTTGTATATGTTCTTGCTAATACTTTTGATGATTCTCCTTGGGTTGTTTTATTCTCTTGATATAGTTTAGCTACATCATATTCTTGTCTTTCGTTTTCTCCTGTTCTTGCTGTATCTGAATCATATTGACCATTTTCCATTGGTACACTTAGTAATTCTACTAATACATTTGCCATTACATTTTCATTATTATATATTCCGTCTCCAACTCTTTCATATATATTGTTTCCGCTAATTTTTATTGGCGTACTTTCTTTTGGACTATCTTCATATACTATTCCTGATAATTCTGTTTGTGTTCCCTTTGATAATTTGAATGTTGGGGCTATTGTTGTATCATTTTCAAATGTATCTGTTACAAATGTATTATCTGTATCTATTTGTACTTTTTCATTTCTTGAAGCTGAATTTTTGTCTATACTTGCATATGCAGTCATTTGTTGTGTATACGTTGAATATTTGCTAACTTCAGCCATCATATCAAATTTAATTCCTACTGGATTATTTAATATTCTTGCTATTGTATCAGCATATACTCTAAATGTTACTTCTAGTACTTCTTTCTTTCCTGCTGATATTTTTTTATCTTCTAGTTTTTCTAAACTAATTACAGCTTCTTTTAAGTTTTCAGTCCCTCCATATACAGTATTAGCTACAATTTCTTGTTCTGAAACTTCTTGCGTTGTTCCTGAATTTTCATATCCATATGATATTAAGTTTAATTCATTATCATAATCTAATGTTAATTCTTTTATTTTTGCTGTTAATGAATTTGATTTATTTTGTAAATATATCTTATATGTTATATCTGCATATAAGTTTGGTGTTCCTTCTGGTGTTGCACTGTATGATATTGATGATTCATGTAATTGTCTTTCATAATATTTTCCTTTTAATGCTTTTAATTTAGCATCTACTTGTTCTACATTATTAGCATCTACATTCATATCATTATCACTTATTAATGTTCCATATTTATATATATGGTTGTATCCATTTACATTTAATATAAATCTTGCTACATCACTATCTATTGCAACATCAACTTGTTCTCTTGCATATAATCCTAAATTTACATTTTTAATTTCTTTATCTTTATATACTTGATTATTAACATCCCTATCAAATAAATCTTCTAATTTATATCTATATGACGCTTCATCTACTTTTGTATCTGCTGTTATATGATATATATCATATCCGTATGCTTCAAAATCTCCTGTTTTTCCACTTACACTTGTTCCTTCATATATAGATTTATCTCCATATATTATTGATGATTGATATTTTTGATTTGTTCTGTAATATAATGTTCCTGTTTCTGAATTTGCTTCATTTAATGCTTTTCCTGTTGAATTTCCATTATTATCTTTTATTGTATTTGAAGCAATTGTTGTAAATTTATTATTATAATTTTGTCTGTTGTTATTTCCTTCAATAGCTTTTGAACCATTTGCAACATCTATATGTAAATTTACATTTGTATATTTCATACCATTATATTCAAATTCAACATGATATTTGTCTAAATCAGCTACTGTTAATGTGTCTTTTGTATATGATAAATCTGCATTTCTTCCTCCAAATGAATAGTGTCCATTTGAATCAGTCCATGTTTCACCTACAAGTTCATTATCCTTGTATAATCTAACTTTTATTCCTTGCAATAATTTATCATGATCATCATAATCATTGTCTTTATATAAATCATTTCTTGCATTATCTTTTCCGTTTAGTCCGTCTTCCCAAACATTTCCTGACAATTTTAATTTTGTTATAATATTATTAAGTCTAACATCCATTGATGTTACATAACTTCCAACTTCAACTTGGAATGATTTATAACTTCCATCTTCTTCATATATGTCATAACCAAATGCTGATCCAATTTCATATATTGTATATGTTTTATTTTGATCTACTTCAACATATTCTCCAACTCCAAAATCTTCAGCATATCCTGGTATTCTAAATCTAAATTGTGATATATAACTTGTGTCTTTTTTCTCCCACAATTCTTCATTTGTATCTGCATCCATTTTCCAAATTACTAATTTTGTTTTACTATATGTTGGAATGTCTGGTGTATCTGGCGTGTCTGGTGGAGTATATGTTGGTGGATGTACTAGATCAACTTCTGGTACATCTGCTTCTGGTAAGTCTTTACTTGATTGACTTCCTCCTAATGAAGCCTTCATTGTTTGAACATCTCTACCACAATACTTTTCTGTTGGTTCGTATTTTACATCATATGACCAACTTACATTTCCATTGTCATCTGTTGTTAATTGCAAATCTGATTGTGTTCTTTTATAATTCAAATCTTTCTTTGCTGTTTGTGCCTTTCCTGGGTCTCCACAATATGCAACTGAATTTCCATTTTCATCAAGATATCTGCCATAATGTATTTTGCCATTTTCATCTGTATATTGTGATGCTGGATCACCTCTGAAAGTTTTATTCTCAGGATATCTATTTTCTATTTCTTTAAGTTGTCCTTGCAATCCTTTTAATGCATTATAATCTAAATTACTTATATCTCCTGATATATTAGCATCCTTAAATGCACTTGATTCTTGAAGAGTCTGATTTATTTGATTTCTTTGTTCTTCGCACTTTTGATTATATCTATTTAAAGCATCTTCATAACTTGTAACCCCTGAAAAATCTATATCTTGATATTGATCACTTAATATTTTTCTCTTTGCTTCATCTAATTTTCTTTCTACGTCTGCTGTTGACTTACAGTCACTTGTATCTATTGAATAATCTCCATATTGAGATAATTGTTTATTTACATAATCTGCTTGTACTGCTGCTTGTGCTCTTTCTTCACATTCTTTTAATGATGAGCATCCATCATAATTAGCTCCAGGATATTGGGATTTTAATTCTTCCATATGTCGTTTTTCTATATCTGCTGCTGATTCACCATCTTTTCCAGGGCTATAGTCTGGATCTATTTTAGGAGCATCTCCCGAATCTATATCTCCACCATTACCACTTCCTGAAGCTCCACCACTGTCTCCTCCTCCAGTAACTTTATCAACTACTTTATCTACAGTATCAACTACTTTATCTACAATATCACCTATTATTCCAGCATTGCTATATGTAGTAATAACACTAGACATTAATATAACTGCTATTATAATAAATGTATTTGTTGCTATATTTTTAGGGAATTTTGTTTTTCTTACTATTATAGTCATGATAAAAGCTATTATCAAAACCCCAAATATTATTCCTATTATTCTTAATGCTATTTGTTCTCCTGTTGCTACTTGAACTAATACTTCTGTTTTATCTGTATTATTATTCAAATCTTTTTCTTCTATATGTCTTGAATTATCTGTTGTTCCTATGCTAGAAACATTAGTTATTGTTCCAACAGAATCTTCTGTTAGTGTTTTAGTTAATGTTAATGTAAGTTCAATAGACTCTCCTGGTTGTATATCTTTAGTAACCATATTTGTATTTGATATTTTATATTGTTCTGTTCTTGCCCATCCTGAATTTAATTCAGAATGAAATTCCAACTTTGAAGGTATTTCATCTATTATATCATATATTCTTCCAGCTAATTCTCCCTCATTAGTTACTTTAATTTTATACTCAATAGCAATTGTAGAACCAACTAATTGTTTTGAATGAATTTCTACTTTTGCTAATTTTTTATTATCATATGTATATTCTTTTGTTCCTTTTTTATTTGAAACTGTTATTTTTTGAATTGTTTGGTTTATTGAAAAATCAAAATCTTTATTTTCTATAAGTCCAATGTCTATATTAGTTTGACTTGACTTTAAATTAATAATATCTGTCATTGCAACTTTCTTTATCTCACCAAACATTCTTACATCTTTTTCTAATGTATCATTATTTTCTGTTTCTAAAACCCCTACTTTTTGATATTCTGTAATTCCATATTCATTTGAATTATATTCAAATATTGTATAATAACTTCCTTCTGGAATTTTTGTAAATGAATATTTTCCATTTGAATCTGTTGTTGTTTTTAATGTTTCATTATTACTATTTGTTAAAAATTTCTTATTTGTTACATCATATAAATATACATTTATACCAGAAACTATTTCTTCTCCGTCATCTCTTCTTCCATTTTCATTACTATCTAACCATGATGTTCCTGCTATTGTATAATATTTTACTTGTTCTTCTGTGTCATCATCACTAGGTTTTGTTATACCACTATTGTCATCGTCTTTCTTATCATCTGGATTTACTATGATAGTTTGGTTTTCATTGTTATGTAATGTGTTAGATATTATAGCAGATGTTTTTGTTTCAATTCCTTTCCCTCCTGCTGCACCAACATTTTCTATTACAATATCATCACTCTGTCCTACTAATGATTTTACTTTTGCCTTTACTGTAACAATGCTCTTTTCTCCATTTTTTAATATTATAACTTCTTTCGCTCTTATTTCATCTAAATAATCATCAGCATTAATTCTAGCCAAATCATCTGAAGTATAATATTTATCAATTGGCTTTATTGTATATACTGTTCTACTATCTATTGTCTCTTTTGTTACTTCATTTGAATTATATGTAATTGATGTAACTTCCAATTCTTTAGGAATATTTGTAACAAATACGTATTCTGAATATCCCCCATCTTCTTCTCTTACATATCCAATATTTTCAATTTCAAATTTATATTCTATTTCATCATGACCATTTAATGTTTCACCATTTGTTTCTGATGTTTGTGTAATTTTTACAGCTGGAATTCCACCCTTAGATACACTTAAATTTGATGATGTAATATCTTTATTTGAATCTTCTACTGTTGCCGAATATTCTATTTGATATCTGCAATTTTCATCTGTAATTACATTTACTGCTTCTGCTTCAATTCCAAATGCTCTATAATCATTTGCAGCAATTCCTTCATAATTTACTGTTAATACACCATTTTCTAATTTGTATGAAAATTCTTCTCCTTTATCAACTATTTTTTCAACATTTTTTATTGATAATGTTTCTGGAACATTTATTTTTACTGTTGCATTTTGTGTTTCATTTGAAATATTTTTTACTATTACATTATATACCCAGTTATTTTTACTTGAACCTGTTTCTGAGTTATCTCCTCTGTCTATATATGTTCTTATTCTTGTTTCAAATGCAGCATCTTTTGCATTATTTTTTATAGTATATGTTGAAATATTTCTGTATTCAGTTGCATCTTTATCTTTTATTTGAAATTCTATTTTTGTTTCTAATTCTTTTTCTTTATCTATTTTATTAACCTTTGTTTCATAGTTAAATGTTTGACTTTCTCCTGATTTTAATGTTTCTATTGTAAATTCTTTTGTTTTTACAGTTTCATCAGCAGGATATTGCCAATCATCATCTTGCCATAGTATACTACCATCTGAAGTCTCAGGATCGTCTGTAAGGAATGTATATGTATCTTCCCAATATCCAAATGCTTCTTCATCATATTTTACAAATGTCATTCCTTCTGGAATGTATCCTAAAACTTTAATATTTTCTATAGGATTATTTGTTGTATTTGTAATTGTTATTTGATTATTGATTATTTCATTTGAATGTATTGTATCTCCATCTTTTAATGTATTACTTCCAATAGAAGATCTTGTATTTAACATTAAACCATTTGCATATATAATTGTTCCATTTTCTTTTTTTGGTTCTACATTATTTAAAATGGCATTTTCTGTTGCATTTACTATTAATAATCCTTGTGCAGCAGTTGCTGTATTGCATACCATTGTTAAATTTTCATAACCTGTTTTTATATCTTGTTTTGCAATTACATTTGCTACTATTCTAATATTAGTTCCTTGTGAAATCCCATCTGTAGAATATTGTGTTTGTTTTCCTTCTAATGATACTTTTATAACTTGATTTCCAGCATCATTTTTTTCTATTGCATAATCTTTCAATTTTAATTCATTATCATACAATACTTTAATATCATTAACAACCACCTTTTCAATTTCGGCTGGGAATTCAAAATAAACAACTGGATTTTCATATAAAGCACAATCTTCTGTATCTTTTTCTAATATTCCAGTTATTGTAAGTTCATTTGGCAATCTATTAGTAAGTCTTTTATAACTTGTATATATTTTTACTTTTTCTTTTTTACCATTTGATACATTTGCAGTTGCATTTGTATTTATTTCATCAATAGCCATTGACAGCGTGGTCAATAAAGAACTATTTAAGATTATCATTATTAATGCTAATAAACTGCATATCTTTTTTATGATGTTTTTCATTTCTAATTCCTCCCATCAATTTTTATCCATTTTATTTTCTCATAGTATTTATAAAAAAGTCAACACTCTTTTTTATATAAAGATTATCCTTATTCCTTTTATACTTAAGGATTTTCAACTTTCACATAATATTACATTTTTATTACATTTTTTACTTTTTGTCCTTTATTATGATATTTTTTCCATATAAATCTACGGACACAAGTAAAAAGAAACTAGGAAATTTTTTCGCTAGTTTCTTTTGTATTATTTATACTATAGTACAAATTTCTTTATTAAAATAATTCCAACTAATACTACTGAAAGTAATCCAATTGTTATTCCAAAGAATGTTTGACCAATACCTGTTGATATTGCTAATATAACTTTTGCTATATCTATATCATCTTCACCTGGTACTTGATTATCTGGTGTTGAATCCCTATCTGGCACATCTCCATGATCATTATAGTCTTCAGAAATTTCTGCCGTATTTATCTTTTCACCTAAGTTGTCAGCTCCGTTTATCCATGTTAATACAACTTCTACTGTTGCACTTTCACCTGGTTGTAATAATTTTCCTTCTAACAATCTTGTTGATATTACATTATTTCCTTCATCTGTCCATCCAGGGTTATCTGCAGCTTCAAATCTTAGTCCTGCTGGTACATAATCTGTTATTTCTTTTGCATATCCTGGTATATCACCTTCGTTTGTTATTTTTATTCCATATGCAAATTTTACTATAACATTTTTTAGTTGTTTTTTCTTGATTTCTACTTTTACTACTGGCTCTGGATCTTCTAATCCATTATATCCTGTTTCTGTAATTCTTTCTTGACCATTTTCTATTACTATTGCTTTTGTTACATATTTTAGTAATGCTAAATCAAAATATTCAACTTTTACATGTTCTACGTCTTGATCATCTTCGCCTTCATTCCATTCATCTGGTACTGAATCTATATCTTCAATTGGTTTTCCATCTTTATCAGAATCATCTGAAATTTGTGCATGGTTTGTTATTATATATGTGTTTGAATTTGGATCTTTTACTTTAAATGCTATTTTTATGTCTTTATATGAAATATTAGCAACATTTCCATCAAATGCTTTTAATAAATTTTCTCCTGCTGTTTTTTCATTTTCTTTTGATAAATATGTTGTTTTTATTTTTACTGCTTTACTTACATCTTGTGTTTCATTTCCATCTTTATCATACATTTTCCATAAATACTTTGTATTTGTTTCATTTTCTGGTAGATATTCTAGGTAATCTGGAATATCATCTGTTATTGTACTAGCATATCCATCAATATTTCCTTCGTTAAATATTCTTAATGTATATATTACAACATCATTAACATGCACTATTAATGGTTCTTTTGTATGTTCATAAGATATTTGACTATTTTCATATTTAACTTGTGGTATTCTTGTTGTTACTTCTGTTTCTTGAACTTGTGTTATGAATTTTCTTAATGCTAAGTCAAAATTTAATTTATTATTTTTTACTTGATATATTGGTGTTTTTTCATTATAACTGTCTTTATTAATTGTTACAGCTATTATTTCATTATATTTTTCAAATCCATTTGGAGCTTCTATTTCAGCTATCCAATAATTTGTACTTGCTTTATCTGCATCATATTTATATGTTCCATCTTGTTGTTTGTTGCTTTCACTACTTTTTGCATCTCCACCATATTTTAATCCAGTAAATCTTACAAGTCCATTTTTATCTGATGTTGCTGTCATTATAACATTTTTATTATTTTTTGCATCTTCCTCTGTTGCATAGATTCCAAATTTTGCTCCTTCTAATGAGTGTTTTTCATCTTTTAATTCATAATATTTATATAAAACAACTCCGCCTGTATGAATTTCTGGTTTTTCAGATTCTTTTGTTACTTTGTTATCACTTGATGTATTTATATATTCTAATTTTGCTTGGTTTGGTATTTGCTCTCCCAGTGTTGCTAAAAGATTACCATTTTCGTCTTTAGCAAAAGTTGTATTGAATATTACTTGAATTTTCTTTCCTTGATTATTTTTTAACGTTGTTGAAGCATTCATTCCATTTTCAGTATCTAAAAATGTTAATGTTAATTTTCCTGATGTTGTTTTATTTTGTACTCCATTTGTATTTTCAACAAATGAAATTTTATAATCTGTTCCTTCTTTTAATGTTGTATTTCCTATTTTTACAACAACTTTATTTGTTCCTTCAAATTTTAATCTATAATCAATATTGTCTACTATGTCATAAAGTTTATAATTATCTAAGTTTGATGGAATATCAGATTCAATTACCCATGTATGTACTTCATCTGCATTATATCCTGAATCTTGATTTGTTACATCTTTTACTCCTTTATGTATTTCTGGTTCTTCATAGTTTTTAACTTCCACATAAATGTTTCCATCATTATTTAAATATACATTTGCATCTTTTTTATTTGTAATATCATTTCCTTTTGAATCTACAACAGTATATTTAACTGATTTTTCATAACCTGTTCCATCATCTTTTTCTTTCTTTGTTACTGTTATTGTTATTGTTCCATCAAATTTGCAATAATCATCTGGTGCTTTTGTTTCTTTTATTACATATACATCTTCTGTTAGATGATCTGCATCTATTGTCACATTTTCTGCAATTGTTAATCTTCCTGTTATTTTTTTAGTTTCTGTCTTTCCATTTGTTGTTACTTCAAATTCTGCTGTTGAATTTAATTGTTCTCCATTCTTATCTTCTTTTACTAATACTAAATTATATTTGCCTGGACCTTTTACTTGAACTTTTTCTAAATCTTCGTCATCTTCATGTGGTCCATCTTTTGGTAAGTTGTCTGGAGTTGAATCTTTATCATCAATTTCATTGCCATTTTTATCTGTGTCTGCTGATATTTGTGCATAATTTACTAATACTTTATTAGTTTGTTCTTTTACTCTACATAGTACTTGAACATCTCTATAGTCTGGATTTTTTGGTTCTGTATCTGATACATTTTTACTATCATCTAAAGCTCTTAATAAATTTGCTGTGTAATTTGCATCTCCTTCAACAGAATTCAATTCTTTTCCTTTTCCTTTTGCTAAATGATCTGTTGAGATTACTTCTCTTTCTTGACCATTTTCATCAGTCATTTTATCTATGTTCCATATTCCATAATATTCTGATGTTTGGTCTGTTGTTTCAACAAATTCTAAACCTACTGGTAATAAATCTTTTATTAATGATGCATATCCATCAACTTCTCCAGCATTGTATACTCTTATTGTATATAATACATAATCTCCTGGATTTACTAACAATGGTTGTTTATTACTTGGTGACCAATCACATTTTATTTTTCTATTTGTATTTTGCTTACTTTCATCATTTTCAATTGTAATCTTAGGAGCCCTTGTATATACTCCATCTGAATTTTTGGTATCTGTTAAATATTCGCCTTCATCTATTTTTGCATCTTTACTTACTGCTGCTATAAATTTTACTAACTCTAAATCAAATACTTTTTGTACAGGTTTTACAACTAATTTTTCAAAGTCATCATCATCTTGTTCACCTTTATAAAAATAATTATCATCATCTAAATCGTTTTTGTTTGATGAATTTCCTGTATAATTTTCCATATTATCTCTGTTTACATTTGGTGATGATGTTGTTGATGAATCTCTATCTATCACACTATTTCCATTCGAATCTTTTGCATCAGCTATCCATGCAACATTTGTTAATATTTTATCATTTTTTGTATCTGGTTCTTGTTTTACAATGCACTTAAATGTTAATGTCTCATAATCTAATCCATTTGTTTCTGAATATGCTTTTAAACTTTGAGCTGGATTTTCAGTAGTATTTACAATATTAAATACTATTGAATTAGCTGGTGCTTCTGTTGTTGGGACAGTTGGTAATCCTTTTGTTATAGTATATTTATTTTTTGCATTTCCATCTTTTCCTATTGATGTTACTGTTTCTGGGTTTTCAGGAGATACTATTAAGCCTGTTGGTAACTGGTCAACAATTTTACTTGCATATCCATCAATATCTCCTTCATTATATATTGTTATTGAATATGTTACTACATCATTTTCTTTAACTTCAACTGGAGCTTTTCTATGTTTATATGTTGCTGTTGTACCTGTTTTTAATGTACTCTCATCTATTTTTGGATTTCTTGATTGTAAATTTATATCTGTTAATTTTCTTCCATTTATTTCTATTATGTATTTACGTAATGCTAAGTCAAATTCTGTATATTCTGCAGTTAATTCTGTTTCTATTGTTTCTGGTACTCTTGTTATTTCTACTAATGGTTGTTCACCAGCTAATGTTATTTTGGTATCTGTTTCTGTTCCTTTTAACCATAATGTTTTCTTTGTTCCAGAATTTGTTATATTAAGAGAAATTTTAATTGTTTTTCCATTTGTTGATGAAACTTTTATATAAAATCCATCTTCATTTCCTATATAATCATTTATTGTTTTATTTTGTTCATTTCCTTCTGAATCTGAAATTTTATAATCTGTTATCTCATTACCATTTTTGTCTGTTGTTTTTAATGTTATTGATGAATTTACATTATTAGTTCCATTTAATTTTATTGGCCCTAAAACATAATATTCTCCGACTTTTTTTATTGAAATTTTATATTTATTGTCTGCAACTTTTGTTAATCCATTTGTGTTTATACTTACAGGTGTTCTTGTTGTGTTATATTCACTTGCTCCATCATTTGCAGCCTTTATTAAATTCTTGTATAATAAATCTGATTCATATTTTCTTCTGTTCTCATTGTTTCCTTCTCCAATACTTGCTTGAGTTGCCCAATTGTCATTTGTTATTTTTAACCAAGATCCTGTTTCTGAATCAGTTTGATTATAAATTTCCCATCTATTAGATGGATTATAAGTTATATCATCATGAATTATATAATTTGTAAAATACCATATTACCATTTTTTGAATTGCTATTATGTCTTCATCTGTTAATGTATCTCCAACTGCAACATCATAAACTGCATTAAACTTTTTTAAATATTCTTCTTTATTTGTTGTACCTGGAATATATGCATTATCTAATATCCATAAAATTTGATTATATGCTCCCTTTTCTGGAGTTAATAGATTTTTTATTACTGTATTTTCATCAGAAGAATCAACTAATTTCTTTAATATCTCTTCTCGTTGTTGTTCTAAATCATATGATAAGTTATATTCTACTATATTAGTTTCCTTTCCTCCATTACTTACCCATGATTTTCCATACTCTGCTTTTATACAATATAAATTTCTTGCATTAGTAACTTTATCATTTACATTATTACTATTATATTGGTTTATTTGCCAAATATAATTTCCAGTAGATTCTGTTGGATCATTTATTCCATAACCTATATTTTTTCCATTAACATTTTTGGATTTTCCTAAATTTATATAAATTGGTTTTTCTGCAACTACTGCAAAACTTCCAATTTGGCTTACCAATAATCCAAAAATCATAATAAAAAATATAATAAATGCTATTACAAATTTTAAATTTTTCTTGTTCATTTTACTTTTCCTTTCCAATTTATAATTCATGTTTTTAAACATTTTCACAATTTATATTTTACTATTTTATCACTAAAAAGTCAATTAAAAATCCTTATTTTGTTCACATTTTATGAACAAAATTCATATTATAATTACAAAAACATATATTTTTATAAACTGGAGTGTGATAATTATGGATAATAATATGAATGATTTAATTAATAATGTTAAAAATATGGTTAATTCTGGAAATATTCCACCAGAAATTCAACAAATGATGAATTCTATGAAATCCTCAGATAATAATACTTCAAGTAATAATTCTTCAAATATAGATATAAACAAAATTCTAAGCCAAGTCTCACCTGAAATGATCAACAACTTAAGTTCTTCTCTTAATCCAAATTCTTCTGCTAATAATAATTCTAATCAAAATAATTTTAATTTAGATATGAATACAATATTAAAAATGAAATCTATTATGGAAAGTATGAACAACAAAAACGATCCAAGAGCTAATCTATTATATTCATTAAAACCTTATTTAAGAGAAAGCAAAAAAGACAAAGTTGATCAATATGTAAATATGTTAAACATAAGCAAAATTGCCGATTTTATGAATAAACCAAATGTAGATAAAAAAGATTGATTTTTTCAATATTAAGGAGGAAAAAGACATTATGCAAAATTTTAATAAAAGTTATTCACCTTTTTATAACAGCATTCATAGAAGAAATTTTATTCCACCAAATTATAGTTCTTTTCCTTTTTCCCCTAATACTTTAAAAAGTTCCAATAGTAATTTTTTTCCAAATAATCAAGAAAGTGAGAAAAAAAGTGATTCTAAAAATAATAATATTCAATCAAATACTCCTTCAAAAAGTCTTCCTCCAAATAAAGATTTTGTTTTAGATTTATTTGGCTTAAAATTATATTTTGATGATGTTCTTATTTTGAGTTTAATCTTCTTTTTGTACAAAGAAGATGTTAAAGATGAAGGATTATTTTTAGCTCTAGTTCTACTTCTTATTAGTTAATAAAAATAGAGAAAATGACTTTCATAAGACCATTTTCTCTATTTTATTTACCATTTTTCTATCTCTATTTTATCATTTTTTACACATATATATGCTCTAGCTACATTAAAATTGTCTGTCTTATCAATTTCTTTCACAATATTAGAAATTCTTACCTGTAATGCTTCTAAATTTCCTGCTGTAATTATAGCATCTTTATTTCCTTTAGCTCCCGCATGTGCAAGACCTCTTAAATTTCCTTGTACTATTATATTGTCTCCTGCAATAACTTCTGCTCCTGCATTAACATCTCCTATAATTACTACACTTCCTTTTGCCTCAATTTTTTGACCTGATCTTACTGAACCTCTTTGAAAAATAGTATCAGAATTTTCTATTTTTTCTTTATAACTTCTTACAATACTATGTAGTCCTAAACTAGTTGGAGTATTAAAATTTATTTGTACATCAAGATATTCTTTTACAATATTCCTTACATCTTGTAATTCTTGTTCTGATAATATTTTTCCAGTAACTCTAATCGGCGTTTTTTCTTCTTGATATAATTTTGTTAATTCTGCAAGTTTTATCTTTAGTTCTCCTATAATTTCTTCTTCTGTTGCATTATCTTCAATCTTTACTAATGTTTCTTCTTTTTTTAAGTTTATGCTAATACAACTCATCAACTTTTTCCTCCAATTTTTTACTTTTTATCTCATTTGTTCTGTATATGGTATAGCTGTTAAGCTTTCACTCACTTCTTCTACTACATTCATTCCAAAATATTGTGTTAACACATCTCTAGCTACCTCAGCAGCATAATTTCCATGTCCACCATTTTCTATCATTACAGCTATAGCTACTTCAGGATTATCAAATGGTGCAAAACATACAAACCAAGCATTTACTATATCACTTTGTGCTGTTTCAGCAGAACCTGTTTTTCCAGCAACTTCTACAATAAAGTTTTTGAATATATTATATGCTGTTCCTCCTGCTTCACTTGTTGCCATTCTCATTCCTTCTTTGGCTATTTCTATACTTTCTGCACTTATTTCTATTCCATCATTTTGGTCTGTTATTCCAAGTTTATTATTTACAAAATTTCTGATTTCTTCTTGTGATACTTCTGTTCCATCTGAATTTAAAATAGTTTTTACTATTGCTGGTTGTACCACAGTTCCACCATTAGCGATTGATGAAATATATTTTGCAATTTGAATTGGTGTAAAACTATTATCTCCTTGTCCTATTGCTGCACTTAGTGTATCTCCTGGTCCCCATCCATCTTTTCTTTGAGCTAGCATTCCTGTTTTTTCACTTGGCAATTCTATTCCCGTTAATTTTCCTAGCCCAAAATGTAAAGCATATTTTGCAATTGCATCAATTCCCATTCTATCTCCAGCTTCATAAAAGAAATAGTTACAAGAATGTTGAAGTGCTTGTGTTACATTTAAATATCCATGTCCTCTATGGTAACTTGTATAATACCAACATTTTCTTGGTGGATAATATTTTGTATAAATACCTGTATCATTGATTTTTTCTTTTGATGTTATTGCTCCTGTTTCAAGTCCTGCTATTGCAGTTATCATTTTATATACAGAACCAGGCTCATATGTTCCTTGTATTGCTTTATTTAATAATGGATGTGTTTCACTATCATTCATATAATTCCATTTATCTGATTCAAGTTTTCCTACAAACCATTGTGGCTCATATGATGGGTAACTTGCCATCGCTAAAACTTCTCCTGTATTTACATTCATAACAACTGCTGCTCCACCTTTTGCATCATAAACTTGAGAAAATCCTCCATTTTTGATTTTTTCTACGCAATTTGCTAAAGCTTCTTCAGTAACTGATTGTAATGTTGAATCTATCGTTAAAATTACATTACTACCAGCAACAGCTTCTTTTGTTATGTTTTCACCCGTTATTGTTCCATCAACAGACATTTCGACTTGTTTTTGTCCACTTGTTCCCTTTAAATATTCTTCAAACATTGATTCTATACCAGTTTTTCCAATAATATCATCCATGTCATATTTATCTTTTCTCTGTTGATATTCTTCATAACTTATTGTTCTTGTATATCCAATTACATGTGCTGCTAATGTTCCATTATTATATACTCTTTCAGCAGTTGTATCTATACTTATTCCAGGAAACTCGCCATTTCTTTCATTTATTTGTGCTACAACAGTATCATTTACATCTTTTGAAATTGTTATTGGTTTTGTTGCACTATATCCTGTTGTTGTAATCAAATATCTTATTGAAATTATTTTTCTTATATCTTCAACATTATCTGTTGAAATTTGATATTTAGATTTAAATTTATAAAATGCCTCTTCTGCTGTTGTATCTTCTGAAAGTTTATATTTCTTTTTCCATTTTTCTAATGTGCTATCTGATATAGTATATTCAAATGGTGATATTTTTACAGGAAATGTATCTGTATATGTAGCTTGTTGTTCATTTAATAAATTAACTAATTTCAATATTGCCGTATTTAATTCATCATCAGATACGTTTGTTTTATATATTTCTACATTATTAACTGCTCTAATCCCTGCTAATTCAGTTCCAGATCTATCTAAAATAGATCCCCTTACAGAATCTATTTTACTTATTCTTGAAAGTCTTGTATTTGATTGTTGTCTATAACTCTCGCCATGTACTACTTGTAAGTTGAATAATTGAGCAATAAGAATTATACCAATTGCATATACAAGTATTGTTATTATATTAAATCTAAAATTAACTTGTTTTATTCCATTTTCTTGTTCCCATGAAGTTTCTTTGTCAAAGCTAATTCTCTTGTTCAATTTTTCACCTTCTTTCACATTGTTTTTTTATTAAAAATATCTTGTTAAGATTTTATCACCTTTTATTTCGCTTTCAATTTCATATCCAACATTTTTCATAATTGGATATATAATAATTATTATGAAAATATTATATATTGTTTCAAGTGCCAAAATTTTCAAAAATGGAATTACTTCTACACTTATTTGAAAAAATACTCCTTGAAGAACATATAATAATACTTCATATACAATTGTGCAAAATGCTCCTATCAATAAAATCACTATTCTACTATCTTTTGAAAAATTTTTGTCAAATGTTCCTCCTATAATTCCGACAATAGCTAAACATACAGAAGTTATTCCTATATTTTTTCCAATCCACAAATCCATAAAAATTCCATATATTATTCCATATATTATTCCTCTGCTTCTTCCAATAAATAGTCCTATAAAAAGTGCTAATATTACTACAATATTAGGCATTACTCCTGCTATTGTAAAATTTACAAAAAATACGGATTGTAATAAATATATAAATATAAACACGAAAATTAAAGATATATATATTAATGCTTTTTTCATGTATTAAAAACTCTCTTTCATTATTTTATTATTACAAGTACTGTTTCTAATTTGTTAAAATCTACGGCTGTTTCAATCACAGCATATGAATCAATTTTATTCGTCCCTGTTTCAACTTTTTTTATTCTTCCAACATGTATTCCTTTAGTATAAATTCCACCCATTCCAGATGTTTCTACACTATCTCCTTGAATTACATTAGAACCTATTTTTAAATTTGTTGCTTTTAATGTTGATTCACTTTCTATCGTTCCTTTACATGTCATAACATCTCTTGTTGTACTTGCTAAACAACTTGTAGAACTTGCACTGTCAACAATTGTTTGAATTTTTGCAGTTTTAGCTGTTGTTGATACAATATATCCCACAAGACCTTCATCAGCAATAACTGTCATATTTTCTTTTACACCATTATCTGATCCTATATTTATTACTAGTGTTTTTGAATAATTGCTTATATCTCTTGATATAATTGTTCCTGGAACAGTTGTATATTCACCATATTTTTCCGCTAAATTTAATTGTTGTTTTAATTGTTCATTTTCCGTTTTCATTACTTCAAATTCTCTTAGACTTTTTTCTAGTTCACTATTTTTTTGTTTTAGTTCCTCATTTTCTGTTTTTAATTCATTTACATTTTCAAAAAATTTATCATTATTATTTATTTTATTTTTTAAATAAGTTAAACCATTTTGAATTGGAACAATAACAACATTTGCAAAGTTTTCAATTGTAGATATATTTTCTGTATTTCTATTTGTAAATACAACTAATAATACTAATATAATTATTGTTATAATTACTCCAATTACTCCACTTTTGCTATTTCTTTCCATACAAATTCCTTTCAAAAATTATCTTTTTCTTGCATTTTTTAATACTGTTCTTAATTTATCTATATCTTGCAATGTTTTTCCTGTACCTCTTACAACACATTCTAATGGATCTTCAGCAACATATGTTGGCATTCCTGTTTCCATACTAATAAGCTTGTCTAAATTTTGAACTAATGCTCCTCCACCTGATAACATTATTCCTTTTTCCATAATATCTGAAGCTAATTCTGGTGGTGTTTTTTCCAATGTTAATTTTACTACTTCAACAATTTGTGCAATTGAATCTTTTATTGCTTCTTCTACCTGACCTGATGTAATTATTTCCGTTGCTGGTAACCCTGTTGCTAAATCTCTTCCTTTAATTTTCATACTCATTTGTGACATTAATGGTAATGCACAACCTAATTCTTTTTTTATATTTTCAGCTGTTGTTTCTCCGATTGCTAAATTTAATTCCCTTTTTACATAATTTATAATATCTTCATTAAGTTCATCTCCTGCAATTCTTATTGAATTACTTAATACAATTCCACCTAATGATATTACTGCTACTTCTGTTGTTCCTCCACCAATATCAACTATAATATTTCCACTTGGTTGTTCAATTTCTATTCCAGCTCCAATAGCAGCAGCCATTGGTTCTTCAATTAAATAAACTTCTTTTGCTCCTGCTCGTATTATTGTTTCTTCAACTGCTCTTTCTTCTACTTCCGTAATTCCTGATGGTACTCCTACTATTACTCTTGGTCTTACTGCATTATATTTTTTACATACTTTGTCCATTATTTTTTTCAATAAAAGTTTTGTTGCTGTAAAATCTGCAATAACTCCATCTTTTAAAGGTCTTATTGCACTTACTTCTTTTGGCGTCCTTCCTAGCATTTCTTTTGCTTCATTTCCTATTGCAATAACATTTCCTGTTTGATTTTCTATTGCTATAACTGCTGGTTCTCTATAAACAATTCCTTTTCCATTTAATGTGACTAAAATATTTGCAGTTCCTAAATCTATTCCTATATCTCTAGATTTTAATGATAAAAAACTCATTTTCCCCATTCCTTCCAAATGTTTTTATATATTATCTACACCTAATTTTGAAAAAATACTGATATAATTGTTTCCTCCAATTATTATATGATCAATTAAATTTATCCCTAATATTGTAGATGCCTTCTTTACTTCTCTAGTAAATTCAATATCATTTTTGCTTGGAGTTACATCTCCTGATGGATGATTGTGTACAAGTATAATTTGCATTGCTTGTACTTTAACAGCTTCATTAAGTACATCTTTTATACTTGCTTTAACAAAATTTCCAGTTCCTTTTGCTATATCTTTTATTTTTAGTAATTTGTTTTTATTTCCAAGTATTACTACTTTCAGTATTTCCTGTTTTTCAAATCTCATTTCTTCAAATAGTATATCTACAACATCACTTGGCTTATTTATTGTTATATTTTTATAATTGTCAATTGAATTCATTCTTGATGCTAATTCACATGTTGCTTTTATTTGAATTGCTTTTACTTTTCCAATTCCTTTTATCTTTATTAATTCTTCAATTGTTATGTCTCTTAAAAAATTCAAATTATTTTTATCTCGATTTTCGTTTAATAATAAGATTTTCTGTGCTAACTGTACTGATGTTTCTTCTCTCGTTCCACTTTTTATTATTATTGCTAATAATTCTGCATTTGTTAAATTTTTTTCTCCATATTGTTCTAATTTTTCATATGGTCTTTCCGTTACTGGTAAATTTTTCATTTTAATTGGCATGTTATATTCTTCCTTTCTTTTTATTTTTTGTATTTGCCATACCAATCTTCTTTTATATTTCCTTACGGAATCCCCCTATTATTGTGTTATCATTATACATTGCTTTTATGTTTTTTTCAAGTATTATTTTATAAATATAATAATATTTAAAATATATTTCTACCTTATTCTAGAAATATTATATATTTGGAAAATATTGTTTCTTTAAAAATATTTTTATTCATTGTATAATATAAATATATTGGAGGTTTCTATATGAGATTTGAAAAAATAACTGATAACAAAATTAAAATATTTTTTTCTTTTGATGATATGAATAAAAATCATATTTCAAGGAAAATATTATTTTCAAATAATGCCTTTTCTCAAAATTTTATCCAGTCTGTTTTAAAAAGTGCTGAACAAAATCTTAACTTTAAAATTGAAAATGAAAATATTTTAATTGAAATTTTAAATTATAATGACGGTTGTGTTTTTACAGTTACCAAAGTTGATTCTAATTTTATTGAAAATATTGGAAATAATATTTTTTATAAATTTAATAAGTTTGAAGATTTTTTAGCCTTTTGTACATATATAAAAAATATGAATTGGTCTGTTTTTGAATCATTTTCTTTATTTTTGTTGAATAGTACTTATTATCTACATTCATTTAACAATATTTCTAATAATTTAGATAGTATTCTTTGTGAATTTAGTACAAAAAAAGACTTTTCTTCACGGATTTTTAGGTATTTTAAATGAGTATGGGAAAAATGTTTTTATTACTGATGCTATAAATGAGTGTATAAATACATTTGCTTTATAACATATAAAAAATCAAAGGATTAGTTCCTTTGATTTTTTATTAATATACATAGTTTTGTGGATTATATGCAACTCCATTAACTCTTATTTCTAAATGTAAATGTGGTCCTGTACTATTTCCTGTTGAACCTACTGCTGCTATTGTTTCTCCTTGGCTTACTTTATCTCCTACTTCTACATATAATTTACTACAATGTCCATAATATGTTTCTATTCCATTTCCATGTGAAATTACAATCATTTTTCCATATGCTCTCTTTGTTCCTGAAAATGTTACTGTTCCAGCAGCTGCTGCTTTTATTGGTGTTCCTGTTGATGCTGCTATATCTAATCCTGTATGTGCTCCAGATCTAACTCTACTAATAGATCCAAATCTTGATGTTATTGTTCCTGAAATAGGCCTAATTAAGTTTAATCCTATTCCTATACTCTGATATGATAAATTTGCAGATGTATTTACTTTTCCTGAATTTTTAGCTACTTTAGGTAGTTCTACTTTTTTTACATATAAATCTGCTACAACTGTTTCTACATCTGAAAATTCCTCTAAATTTGTTTCATACATTTCTGTTATTACTATCTCATCTGCATTTGTACTCTCTTTTTCTTTTAGTTGATTTACAATTTCTTCTGCTGATGCAAAATCAGATACATATGCTTTTATTTCTTCTCCAATTGATATAGCATAATAATTATAATATGTAATTCCTTGTTTTTTTACAGTTTCAAATATTTCGTCATCATTTGTTACTATATTTCTTTTTAGTAAACACATTTTATATTCCGGCATAGCTTCCATTTGAACAAATGCAACATTTGATTGTCCATCTCCACTTTCCATATATTTATTTATTTTAGCTTGTAATTTGCTTTTATCTTTACTATAACCTATCTGTTCTCCATTTAAAGTTACACCATATATTGGCTTAAAAAATAAAGCTACTGCACAGATTATTAACAATATAGAAATTCCTAAAAGTATTATAAGTTTTATTGTTTTTCTTGCTAATACTAGTATTTTTTTTACCATTAATTTTTCTCCTGTTCATTTTTTATTATTTATTTCGAGATTTTTTTATATTTTATATTACTTTTACTAATTTTAGCAATTTTTATTATTTACCGTTTTTTAGATATATCTTTTCTTTTTCTCTTTTATTATCTCTTTTTCTTTCGTTTTCTCCTTTTTGTACAAATTAAAATGAAATTCAAATTTCCGTAGGAAAATAGAATTTCATTTTAGTCTTTTCTATTGAAATTGTCTTTTTAAATCTTCAATTTCTTTTGTTTCTGCTTTTGAAGATGGATTTGAATATCCTTTTATATTAGCGATTTTTACTAAATCATATTGTAAGCTTTCTTCATTATTTCTTATTTGTTGAAGTGTTTGTCTTAATCCTATATTTTCACATTCACATATCGCATTTTGATAGTCATTTATACTAAACTTTAAATCTTTTATAATATCATTTATCATTGTTTTTTCTTCCATTTTTTCAACCTTTCTGATATAAAATTTTTATGTGTTTAAAAAACTTGTAAGTAATTGTTTTGTATTTAATGCTTCTTGTGCAATATTATTAAACATTTGTTGTACCTGTATGTCTTGTATTTGAGATAAATATATGTTTATTTTTTGATATTTGTTTTCATTTAAGAAAATTATTTGTCTTATATGTTCTAATTCTAATTCTGTTAGATCTGGCATTTTAGTTCCTTTCATACATAATTTTTCTTAGTATTTCAAAATTAAATTTATTTATACAAAAAATAGCCTAAGTTCTTTATTTAATATTTTAGGCTATTTTCATATTTTTATATTATCTCTAAATTTGCAAATTTTGCCATTAATCTTTTATGACCAAATTTGTCAAAATTAATATCAACTTTTAAATCATCACCTTCAGGTTCAACATAATTTATTATTCCTTCTCCAAATTTTTTGTGATATACTTTTGTTCCTGCTTGATATTGTGATAAATCAACACCTTTACTTTGATTCTTTTTATTCAAATTATTTAAGAAACTTTCTGCTGTTCTAAACCCATATACTGAGTTTTCATTTGTTTTTTCATTATTATTTCTTGAACCAAATATATTTGATGCTGATGTTGCATATTGTGGTTCTTGAATTTTATATGATTTAATATTTCCATTATTCCTGCTTCCATAACTCCAAGAATATCCACTATCTCCAAAACTTGATTTTTCATAAGTAATTCCACTTCCCATTGCTTCCTCATATCCATCTACCATTTCAGCTGGAATTTCTTTCAAAAATCTTGATGGTTGATTAAATGATGTTGATCCAAATGTTGTACGTTGTTTACTTCTTGTTAAAAATAGTTTTTCTCTTGCTCTTGTTACTCCTACATAACATAAACGTCTTTCTTCTTCAATATCTTTATCTTCTCCTATTGATTTAAATCCTGGGAATACTCCTTCTTCCATTCCTACTAAAAATACTACTGGGAATTCAAGCCCTTTTGCACTATGTAGTGTCATTAATGTTACAGAATCTTCTGTTTCTTCTACATTGTCTAAATCACTTGATAATGTTATTCCTTCTAAGAATTCACTTAATGTATTTTCCGCTGATTCTTCTTCAAATTCTGTTGCTACATTTAAAAATTCTTCAAGGTTTGCAATTCTATTTTCTGCTTCTATTGTGTTTTCTGTTTCAAGTGCTTTTGTATAACTTGTATCTCTTAATATTTTTTGTATTAATTCAGATATTTTTAAATTATCTTTTTGAACCATGAATTCTTCCATACAGTTTATAAATTCTCTTGAATTTGTATAAACTCTGTTTAATCCATAACTTTGTGCATTTTTTATTACTTCATACATAGATGTTCCAGTTTGCTCTGCTGTTTGTTCAACTGCTTCTAAACTTGTTTTTCCAATTCCTCTTTTTGGTTCATTTATTATTCTATTCAAACTTAAATTGTCTGATGGATTTTGTACTAATCTCAAATAAGAAATTATGTCTTTAATTTCCTTTCTTTCATAGAATTTTAATCCTCCAACAATTTTATATGGTAATGCTTCTCTTCGTAAAATTTCCTCTATTGCTCTTGATTGTGTATTCATTCTATATAATACTGCAAAATCTGAATATTTATAATTATTCTTTTTTCTTAATTCTTCTATTTTATCTACAATGTATTTTCCTTCATCATATTCATTATCAGAACAATATACTTCTGGTAATTCACCTTCTCCATTTTCTGTCCATAATTTTTTTTCATATTTTACTTCATTGTTTTTTATAATTGCATTTGCTATATTTAATATATTTCCTGTACATCTATAGTTCTGCTCTAATTTGATTATTTTAGTTCCAGGAAAGTCTTTTTCAAAATTTAATATATTAGCAATATCTGCACCTCTAAAGCTATATATTCCTTGGTCATTGTCTCCTACGGCTGTAATGTTTCCATTCTTTGATGCTAATAATGTTACAAGTGTAAATTGTGATTTATTTGTATCCTGATACTCATCTACTAATATATATTTGAATTTATCTGAATAATATTGTAATACATCTACATTTTCTAATAAAATTTTAATTGTATAGTTTATTATATCATCAAAATCTATTGCATTATTTTCTCTTAATCTTTTTTGGTACATTTCATATACTTCTGCAATTTTTTCTCTTCTATAATCTCCATGTACTTTTGCACTATATGCATCTGGTTCTAACATATCATTTTTTGCATTACTTATTTCTGATAAACATGATCTATCATTTAATATTTTTTCATCTATATCTAATTCTTTTAAGCATCGTTTTACAAGTGTTTTTTGGTCTGATGAATCAAAGATTATGAATGACGAATCAAATCCGATTCTATCTATAAATTTTCTTAAAATTCGTACACATATTGAATGGAATGTTCCGACCCACATGTCTTTTGCTTTATCTCCAACTAGCAATTCTATTCTTTCTTTCATTTCATTTGCTGCTTTATTTGTAAATGTTATTGCTAATATATTCCATGGTAATACATTTTTTTCCTGTAATAAATATGCTATTTTATGTGTTAATACTTTTGTTTTTCCGCTTCCTGCACCTGCTATTACAAGACATGGTCCTTCTGTATTTACTACTGCTTCATATTGTTTGTCATTTAATCCTTTTAATATATCTTCCATTATTTTTTCCTTCCTCATAAGCATAAAATTAAACGGATATTTTTTCGAATATCCGTTTGAATTATACTATATTTTATTTTTTTTTACAAGGCTTTTATCATAATTATTTTTATCACATATTTAGGAAATTACCAAGAACCTCCTCCTCCTCCTCCAGAGCCTCCTCCAGATGAGCCGCCACCAGATGAACCTCCATCACTGCTTGTTGGACTAGAAGACATTGCTGTTGTTGCAGCAGCCATTGTAGTATTCATAAATAAACTAAATTCATTCATATTAAAATCACCTTCAAAATCATACCAATCTGGAGCTTTTAAAGCTATTGTTTCAAATTGTTTCATCCATATTTGTGACACACCTAAAGCATATGTATATGGTAATATATTATAAAAATATTCTGGATTTTGTTCTACTAAGCCCTCTAGTTGAGGCTTTTCAGCAGTTTCTAAAAATCTTTTAAATCCTTTTACTTTTCCAAATAATTCATTTCCGTACTTCGTTCTTTTGGGCATTATTTTTATAAATATACATAAAATCATTATACATATTATTCCAATAAAATATGAAAATAAATATGTGTCATTATTTAATAGTGCTGGCAATACAATTGCAGTCCAAGGAATTCCTCCAAATCCTAGTCCCCATATTACTCCAAAGATTTTTATTGATATTGATGTATTTCCAAACAGCATTCCAAATAAAACAGAAAAACCTATCAATGGAAATAATATTGCAAATATTAAATTTGTCAATTCAGTATATTCTAAAACTGGTTTTATTGTAATTATGCAAAACATAAAAATAGCCAAAACTATAAGTATTTTTTCACATATAATTGATTTTGAATCAAACATTTGCTCTTTATTCTCTTTAGTATTCATATTGCTTTTTATTTTATCTACTGTTTTATAAAACTTATCATACAACAATGATGATGTTACCGAATCTCTTCCATCTAAAAATAATCCATCCAAAAAAGCTCTTTCATTTTCATTATTTCCATCATAATCTTTAAGTTTATCAAATTTTAAACTTTTTATTTTTCTAAATACTCCTTGTTCTTCTATTTGCTCAATTTTTAAATATCCTTTATTTGCTAAATAAACAAGTAATGAAATAATTGATGTATTATTTGCACCTTCTTTATATATATATCCAATTTCAGCTGAATTAAATCCTTCTGGTGGATAAAATTCTATTGTTTCTACTACCTTATCGCCTTTTCCATATTTCATCCATAATAAAATAGCAATTAAAGACACACATATAGAAATTACTATTATTATAATTGAAAACATGTCCATCTTGAAACCAGCATTAATAAAATATCCTTCTGGCAAAGTAAGTCTAATTGTTACTCCTTCTCCTACATTTAATGATTTATTTGTAGAACCATTTATAGTATTTCCATCTACATTAAAAGAAATATTAGAACTACTGGTTGAACCTTTCCTTCCACTTGAAAAACCTAATAATGTTTGGTCAAATGTTTTCGGCATTTTTATTGTAAATGATAATTTTTTTATTGTTGTGTCCCATTCATTTCCAATTAAATTATAATATAGTTCATCCACATCTTTTAAAGAGTCTTTCCCTATATTATAAGTATACTTTATTGTATATGAATGCTTCCCTGTTAATGTCTGTCCGCTACTTCCTATTTTTATAACTTTATATCCATTTTCTATATAAGTAGTATAACTTTCACTAACACTAATATTAGTTATTTGAGCCTTATTGCTTGATTTTGTTCCATCTGTTCTTGTTATATTATTTGTTATTGGTATCTTTCTGAATATTCCGATGTCTAGCACTATCAAAATATGTTGTTATTTCTTCTGTTATGTCAAATGTATTATCTTCATTTACAACCATATTAATATTATAATTATCAATTGTATATCCTCCACTTGAAGTTATTGCAAAAATTTTATTTGGAATTATACATAATAATAAAATTAAACACAAAATAATATATTTTAAATATTGTTTTTTCATTTTAAATTTTATTCCTTTCTATCTTCACTTAAAGACATACATCGTAATGAATGACTTTATTTTCTTTCAAACTATAATTCTACATTTACATTATTTTTTTCTTCTGATTTGGCTTCAAACATATTAGCTTGTTTAAACCCAAAAATTTTTGCAATTATATTACTTGGAAACATCTGTATTTGATTATTCAATATTCTAACTGTTCCATTATAATACTTTCTACTATTTGCTATATCATCTTCAATTTTGGTCAATTCCTTACTTAATTGTGAAAAATTACTACTCGCTTTCAATTCAGGATAATTTTCTGAAATAGCCATAATTTTTGAAATTTCTTGTGTTAATTGTTCATTCATATTAATTTTGTTATTTGTTGTCATTGCATCATAACTATTAGTTCTTAATTTTGTTATTTCACTAAATATCTCTTTTTCATATTCAGCATATCCTTTTACACTCTCAACCAAATTTGGCACTAAATCCCATCTTTTCTTTAAATATACATCCATTGTTGAAAATGCTTCTTTTACTAAGTTGTTTGACTTTACTAAAGAATTATATTGAATAAAAACATATACTAATATTACAATAAGTATTAAAATTACAATTCCTATTTCCATCTTTTCACCTCAAATTAAATTTTTTTTACAATTGTTTTAATAAAAAATTCAAAAAATCTTGCATACATAAATCTTCTTTTGAATTATACCAACTAGGTATTTTTAAGTCCATTTCTTTAAAATATTTCATCCATATTTCATACTCATCTAAAACATATATATATGATAATATATCATAAAAATATTTAGAATCTTGCATAATTAATCTTTTTAGCTGGGATTTTTCAGTTATCTTAAAAAATCTTCTAAATCCTTTTATTTTTACAAATAATTCATTTCCATATTGTGTTCTTTTGTGCATTTTTACCATAAATATTATTAAAATTATTATACATATTATTTCTATAATATATAATAATAAATTATTTTTATTAGCTAATAATGCTGGCCATATTATATTAATTAGTGTTGGTATAATACATATGTTTCCAAAAATTGCCAAAACTATTTTCGTTGTCTTTGGTCCATTTCCCCAAATTGATATAAATAAAAAAACAAATCCTATAATTGTAATTATCATTTGAAACAGTGCTAATATCCATCCAAATATAATTCCATAAAATTCAATAATTGGCTTTATCGTAATTAAAGCATACATCAATAAAATCATAGCTGTGAGGTTTTTTATAACCTTTTTTGGTCTTGGAAGAAAAAATTTTTCTTTATTCTCCTTATTATCACTTATAATCTTTTTTACTTTTTCTGTCGCTTTCTCAAAATTATCTTTCAACTGAAGTCCTGTTACTGAATTGTCACTATGAAAAAATAATTCCTCAAGAAATATTTTTTCAATTTCATTATTTCCTTCATATTCTTTAATTTTTATAATTCTAAAGCCTTTACTTTTCTTAAAAATTCCTTGATCTGTAGTTTGTTCAATCTTCAAATAGCCTTTATTTGCTAAATAAATAAGTAATGACACAACATCTTTTTTATCTATATATCTTTTATATATATATCCCGTTTCTAAAGAATTACATTCTTTAGGAGGGTAAAATTCTTCAATTACTTCCATGTCATTATCTTCTTTTCCATATTTCAACCATAAATAAAATGTAATTAAAACAAACATTATTGAAATCGCCATTATCATGATTGAATAAATATCTATCTTCATTTTTATAATCCTCCCCCATTTCTTAATAATTTTATTGTATCATACCTCAAATTTTTTTACTAGATATTCATAAAAAAAACACTTCAAAATGAAGTGTTTTTCCATATAATATTAAATATCATCATCTTTAATTACATGATATTTTTTAAGAAGTTTTTCAATATCTGTGCCTTTAATTTGCTTTAAAACTTCTTTTAATGCAATTTTTTCTTTTAATCCTAAATTCATTTCTGTAATAGGTTTTCCATCTCTTAATTTAACTGTTGCATTTAATAAATCTCTTATATCATAAGTGCTTCCCCATACTTCTGGTACACCACGATCAACATTTAATAATGTGTAAACAGCTACCATTGCTGTACGAATTGAATATTCTGTTGTAAATATTGTATCTCTTTCTGTTTCTGCAAATTGACCTAAAAATGCAAAATTTACTGCTTGATTTGGAACTACTTTTGGTCTATCTGTTCCATTTCTTGGCATAAAGAATGCATCAATATATGGCATCATTACAGGTATTGTATTAGCACTATTTTCAGCTAATTCTTCTATTTGATTTTCTGGTACTCCTAAATGATATAACCATTCCATACAAATTTCTTTACCTGTACAATCTCTCATTGGCTTCTTTACATAGTTTCCTGGAACATTACTAAATAAACCATAGATCCATCCAACAAGTTGTCCCTTTGGTTGGCTTCTAAATTGTGGTTGACGATTAAATGTCCAACTTAATAACCAATTTGAATCTTTTACTGTTACAATTCCTCCTGTAACAACTTTTCCACTAAATGGATCTCTCTTACATATTTTTTGAACATATGGTGGAATTCTATCATCTAGTGTTGTTACTGTTGCACTCATCCAATTTGTCAATTCTGGATCATAACAGAATTTGTCTGGATTTCCAAATGAAGAATCTTGTTCAGCAATTTTACGCCATAAATCCCATCCTCCACCTGCTTTTATTTCTGTATTCATTACGGCTGGCGTATTTTGACTTCCCATACTTGAGTTTTCAACACACCCACCATTTGTTATAAATACTAAATCATTTTCTGTTAAATCAATACTTGATTCTTCTCCATCTTTTGTTATTATAATACTTTTTGCTACTTTTTTATAATCTGATATTTCAAATTTTACGTTTTCAACTTTTGTACCATAATGGAATTGAACATCATATTTTTTTAGATATTCTATCATTGGTAAAATCATTGATTCATATTGATTATATTTTGTAAATCTTAATGCTGTAAAATCTGGAAGTCCTCCAATATGATGTATAAATCTTTTTATATATAATTTCATTTCTAATGCACTGTGCCAATTTTCGAATGCAAACATTGTTCTCCAATATAACCAGAAATTTGAATTTAATACTTCATCTGAAAAATAATCTGTTATTTTTTTATCATATAAATCTTCGTCTGGTGTAAAGAATAATTTCATTATTTCCATTGCACCTTTATCAGATATATCAAATTTTCTATCTGTATGTGCATCTTCTCCTCTATTCATTGTTGCTCTCATTAATGAATAGTTTGGATCTTCTTTATTTAACCAATAATATTCATCAAGAACACTTACTCCTTCTGTTTCTATTGATGGAATTGAATGAAATAAATCCCACATACATTCAAAATGGTTATCCATTTCCCTTCCACCACGCATTACATATCCTAATCCATCATATAAGTATCCATCACAAGCTCCTCCTGGTATTTGGTCTTTCTCTAAAATATGGATATTTTTTCCTTTCATTTGTCCATCTCTGACTAGGAAACAAGCTGCAGATAATGCTGCTAATCCTGATCCCACAATATATGCTGATTTTTTGTCTACATCTACTGGCTTTTTTGGTCTAGCAAATGCTTCATAATTTCCACTACTATAATACATAGTTTATCAACCTCCTTATTTTTACTATGTGCTTTTATCTTATAGATAATACATAAAGTTTTCAATAAACAAAAAAATGGATATGTATAATTTTTTTACATAATCCATTTTTTGTATAATTTAGTTTACATTTTTAATTAGACATTTTTCTTACTGCTTCTTCAAAATTTCCAGATATTAAAATATTTAATTTTTTTATTATATTTTCAGGACTCTCTTTCATTTCTGTGACTATCCAATTTTCTATTACTCCTGCAAACCCATATTTATAAAAATTTGCTATAAATATTTTATTTTCTTTAGTAATATTATAATTTTTTGATACATCATTTATAATATCTATAAAAATAGTGTTATATTGCTTAAACAAAAAATCTAACAATGTTTTTCTACTTAAAGAATTATATGTCTTTATAATAAATTTTTTATTCTCTAGCATATAATCTAATACATATTTAAAATTTTCTTGCCAATTTTTTATTGTTGTTTCTTTTTCTATTTTTTTTACAACTTCATTTGCGAAAATCCATTCTAATAAATCATATATATCTTTAAAATGATAATAAAATGTTTGTCTATTAATTCCACAGTCATTTGTTATATCACTTATTGTTATTTTATCTAAATCTTTTATTAACAACATCCTCTTTAATGATTGTGCCATCGCTATTTTTGTTATATTTGACATTTTATCATCTCACTTTCTTTAGTAATATTATTGTTTAAAAAATTCTAATACATCTTCATAAATTTGTTCATATTCTTTTTCATTTAATATTTCATGTCTTAAATCAGGATATAATTTACTTTTTATATTTTTATATCCTAATTTATTTAAAAATTGTTCTAAATTTTTAAATTTTTGCTCACTTTGAATTACTGGATCATTTTTACCTGCTATTAAAAATATATTTAATTTTTTATTTTTCACTTCATATTTTTGTGGTTCAAATGCTTTTTTTAATAATTTATATAAATTTATAAATCCATTCGTTGTGAAAATAAATCCACATAATTCATCATCATTATAAATACTTATATTTTCAGGATTTTTAGATAGCCATTCATTTTCTGCATTATATCCTTTATTATAACTATCAAATGTCAAATGGTTTAAAATTTTATTTGTCTTTTTTCCCATTCCTATAATTTTAAATATATATGCCATAAATATTGCAAATGGTGTAAATGGATTTTTGGTAGGAGTACCACATAAAATAATTTTTTCTATTTCATTATCATATTTTTGCATATATCCTCTTGCAACTAATGTTCCCATACTGTGGCTAAATAAATATAATTTTTGATTTGAATATTTTTCCTTTATATATTTTGTTACATCATGTAAATCATCTATTATGAAATTTGTATCCTCTGTATAAAAATATCCCAAATCTTTTTTGTCTTTCACACTATTTCCATGTCCTCTATGATCATTTATTACACAAACATATCCATTGTTTGAAAGATATTCCATAAAATTAAAATATCTTTCTTTGTGTTCTGCCATCCCATGTGAAAATTGCACAATTCCTTTTATCTCCTCTTTTGGAATTGTATATGCTAATTCAATCTTTAGTCCATCACTACTAGAATTTATAAAGTCATATTTTATCATTTATTTCCTCACTTTTTATTTTTTCTTTAGTATATACTAATTGACATTTCTTATCAAGCTTTATAAAAAATTTTATAATTTCGTAACAATAATTCCAATTACAATTCCAAATATATTTCCTAATGCTGTCATTCTGCCATGATATAATTTATTAGATTCTGGAACAAGCTCTCCAGATACTATATAAAGCATCGCCCCAGCCGCAAAGCTTAGGCATAATGATATTATCTGTTCTGATATTCTTCCTATAATACCTCCTATCAATGCACCAATTCCTGTTGCAATTCCAGATAATATTACATAAAGCATTACTTTATATACTTTCATTCCACCTGTTTTCATTGGTAATGCCATTGAGATTCCTTCTGGAACATCATGAAAACAAATTGCTAATGCTAGGGATAATCCAAGCTTAGTTGATGCTTCAAAACCAGATCCTATTGCAAGTCCTTCTGGAATATTATGTATTGCTAATCCTATACTTACTATTATTCCAGTTTTTAATAAATTACTTGCTATATTAGTATCTATTTTTCTGGTGTTAAATTTTTTATCTACAATAACATCACAAAATATCATCGCAATTATTCCTAAAATTATTCCGATTATTGTCTGTGTTATATTACTTATTTCTAATGCTTCTGGTATTAAATCAAAACATATTACTGACATCATTAATCCTGCCGCAAATGACAAAATAAAACTTAAAAATTTATTTGATGTATTTTTTATTGTACATCCTATAATTCCTCCTACAGTTGTTCCTATAGTTCCAAAAAACAATCCTAAAATAGTTGTATTTATAATATTTTCCATTAATCAAGCCTTTCTCTTATAACCTTTTTTAATTTATATTTTCACAATATTTTTTTATTACAATTTTCAGAAAAAGAGGGTGCAATGCACCCTCTTTACTGAGAAAACAATTATTTTAAATCTCTCTTACTAAATTCATTTCTCCTTCTTTTGCAAATTTTAAATTTCTAAAGCTATACTCGTTTTCAAGACTTTTCTTAAAACCATCAATATTCTGGTGAGTAGAAATAATAACTATTCTTTTCTTATCAGAATTTGCAAATCTCACAATATACTCTAAAATTCGCTCTGCATCTGCAGAATCTGTTTCAGATTTATCGTCAAGACCAGATGTACATTCGTCAAGCACCAAAACATCAATTTTTGCATCAAGCCAATACAGCATTTTTGCAAGAATCATTCTCTGTTTTTGACCATTTGAAAGAGATTGATCAAATTGCTTTTGTTTCATCCATTTCCAAACTTCAAAGCAATTGGCTTTTATTTCACTCCACAAATGAAGATTCTCCAAGATTTCCTGCATTTTTACCAAATCTGGATTTTCACTACAACAAAATAGTTCATCAAAAATATTTAAACTTCCAAATTTAAGTTTTTCATCATAAAACAAGAATCTGGACGTTGAGGGAATGTCTGTACTCTTTTCAACTCGGATCCGTTCTGTAAGTATTTTCATAAATGTCGATTTACCAGAACCAGACGGACCATATAAAATAACAATTTCTCCATCTTTAATATTTATTTCATTCTTTGATGTAAGAGTAAATGGTTTATCATTTTCAGACTCTTCCAAATATCGAATTGCAAATGGTTTAATTCTAAGATTTTCAATTTTGTGAGTTGTTTTTCTTTTTTCCTCTTCCTCATGATAAACCTTAAGAATCAATTCCGTATCTTGCTCTTCTTTATTCATTATGATAACTCTCTCATTATGGTTATTCATAATAACTGCTATTTTTTGAATTTTATTTAATGCTGTTTCTACGATTATAAGTGTTGCTGTTATTTCAGAAATAGTACCAATATTAATTGTATTCCAATCGACTCCAATCAAATATCCTATTATAACACCATATTGAGCAAATACCTGTGTTGCAGAAATAAAAATTCTAGAAAGATTTATTTTTTTGTGATAACTCTTTACATTTTGATTTTTCTCTGCAATACTCTTCTGAAATTTTCCGATTCTCATCTCCATATCTTTTTCTACAATAGTTGGCACTCTTAGCAAATCATTTACAATTACAGATTGCTCATTATTGTACTTTTTATACCTTTGATAATATTGTTCTGTACTTAAAGTTATATATGTTACACTAAAAAATGAAATAACACAAAATCCTAAAACTAATGGAACAAAAACAGATTGTGAAATTGTTGTATTAGTTGCAATTGCTATAAATAGCATTACCAAAACACTCATAATTTCCAAGAAGTCAAAAAATGTTTGAATTTTTAACTTCCAAAGATTTTGCAAATACTGCTTAATAGTATTTAATACAGACTCATTACTCATTGTAGTATACAACTTACTATTAGAATCAAATTTTAATACTTTATTTGCAGTTTTTCCAATAATTCTACTTCCTCTCAAAACTATTTCATCTTCGAAAATTAGATCAAACTTTTTATTTTCTGAACTCTCCCAAAGATAAAATGCTTCATTTATTACATCTTGACCTCGATATAACATGAATAAGACAATTCCAAATACTATAAATTTATACTCAATCATCATATTAGTTATTTTAAGCATAAATGCGAAAATAAAAGAAATAATGCTCATGCCAAAGTCCATCAATTCTACTTTAGTTCCCATCCGTTTGATATCAGTTGGAACTTCAAGTAATTCATCTTTCAAACCGTACGGTTTAAAGAATTTAGAAATAAGATCTACCACCTCCCAAATTAATTGCTTGATTCTCAATTGTTTTTTCATTCAATTTTCCTCCTAATTTAAGCTCGAAAAATTTTATAAGGATTTTCCTTTACAATTTTATTTTACCATATTTACATAATATTTTACAGTCATAAATAAAAAATACCACCAATATGTGGTATTTTTTATAAATTATTCTTCTTCACCTTGTAATTTATCTGCTCTATCTGCTGCAATTAAATTATCTATCATTTCATCTAAATCACCATTTAAGAAGTTTTCCATTTGGAAAATACTCATACCAATTCTATGGTCTGTAATACGACCTTGTGGGTAATTATAAGTACGAATTTTTTCACTTCTATCTCCACTTCCAACTTGTGATTTTCTTGCATTTGCTATTTCAGAATCTTGTTTTTCTTTCTCTATATTATACAATCTTGAACGTAACATTTTCATTGCATATTCTCTATTTTGTAATTGTGATCTTTCTGTTTGACATTCTACAACAATTCCTGATGGTTCATGTATAAGTCTTACGGCTGATGATGTTTTATTAATATGTTGTCCACCAGCACCAGATGCTCTAAATACTTCCATTTTAATATCTGCTGGATTTATTTCAATTTCAACATCTTCAACTACTGGTAATACAGCTACTGTTGCTGTTGATGTATGAATTCTTCCACTACTTTCTGTATCTGGAACCCTTTGAACTCTGTGTACACCACTTTCAAATTTTAGTCTACTATATGCACCTTTTCCAATAACCATAAATGATATTTCTTTATATCCACCTAATTCTGTTTCATTCTCATTTAATATTTCTATTTTCCAGTGTTTTCTTTCTGCATACATTGAATACATTCTAAATAATGTTGCCGCAAATAATGCTGCTTCTTCTCCTCCAGCACCACCACGGATTTCACAAATAATATTTTTATCATCATTTGGGTCTTTAGGAATTAATAATGCTTTTAATTCATCTTCAATATGTGGTAAATTTTCTTTTGCCTCATAATAATCAGTTTCAGCAAGTTCTTTTAATTCTTTATCTTCCATCATTTCTTTTGCTTCGTCCATACGTTGTTTTTCTTTTTTATATTCTCTATATTTTTGTACAACTTCTTCTATTGAACTATGTTCTTTTATTAATTTTTGCCATTCTGCTTGATTTGCTATAATTTCAGGATCACTAATTAATTTAGTTAATTCTTCATATCTAGCTTCAACAGCTTCTAATTTGTCAAACATAAAATTATTCTCCTTTTCTACTCTCCAATTTTTAACATTATTTATTATACTATACATTTAATGGTTTTTCAAGTGTTTTTTATGTCATTTAATTTATTAAAATTTTAAAGTTCAATAAAATTAAATTCAATATTATTATTTTGTAAAATTCTTAATTCCCTAGTCGTACATGTAAATATAATTATTTGTCTATCTTTAAATTCTTTTGATAAAAATAGCATAATATTTTCCAATCTAATATCATCAAAATATGCAAATGCTTCATCTAATATTATTGGTAATTTTTCATTAGATATTTCATCTATACTAGCTAACCTTAATGATAAATAGATTTGATCTATTGTTCCTATACTTAACCTATCTGCTGATACATAATTACCATTTGGCAATTCTACAATTAATCCTTGTTCATCATTAAATAAAATATTATTATATTTTCCATTAGTTATTTTTGAAATATTTTCTGATAATTTTTTGTTAAACTCAGGATTAATATTTTCTTTTAATTTTTCATATGCCTTTTCAATTGTTTCTTTTACTAACTCAATTGCATCATTCTTTTCTTTTAATTCCTTTAATTGGCTCCCTAGTATTTCTTGCTCTTCTTCTAATCTTACAATTTCACTAGATTGTTCTTCAAATTCCTCTTGTTTTATTTCTAATTTTGTTAATTCATTACTTGAATTTTCAATCATCGTTTGTAATATATTTATTTTTTTATCAATATCATTTTCATTAAATATTTCATTTATTTTTTCTATATTAAAAATATCTGAATATTTATCAAATATTTTTTTCTTTTCAATATTTAATAAATATATATTTTTATTTTTTTCTTTTTCAATTTGTTCTTCCATTATTTTTGAATTATTATCTAATAAATTTAATTGATTTTTTAATTTATTAATTTCATTTTCATTATTTTCTATATTATTATTATTTTGTTTTTCTAATTCTTTTATTTTTTTATTTATTGTTCTTATTTTTAAATAATAAATAATTAAATAAATTGGTATTATAAAAGCAATTAAATATTTTATTATTTTATTTTTTATCAAATATATCCAAATTAAATTAATTATTATTAATATAAATAAAATTATATTATATTTTTTTATTTTTTTGTTTTTTAATTGTTTTTTATTTTCAATTAATTTATTATTTTTTATTTTATTATAATTATTATTTTCAAAATTAAGATTTTTATTTATTATATTTTTATTGTTATTATTTTCTCGAATTATTTTTTCTTTTATTTTTATTTTTTCATTATTAATTTCATTTTTATTAAAAATGTTTTTTACATCTAAGAATAAATTAATTTTATTTTTATTTTCATTTATTTCTTTTTTTAATTGATTTATTTTTTCTTGATTTTCTTCTTTTAAATTTTGTTCGATTTTTAATAGATTTATTTTTTCTTGATTTTCTTCATATTTTTTATTAATAATATTTATTGGTCTTTCTTTTGTTCTTTCTGTTCCAATTTTCTCTAATTGTAATTTATTTAACTTATCTATTGATTCTTTATATGAGATGTTGTCTTGGCCTGTTCCCAGCATGTTGGAAATTTTTTGTAGTAACATACTCTTTATATCTTTTCCAAATTTTACCTCTTGTTGTAATGATATTGATGTTGCTAAAAACATTTTTGAATCAATATTTGTTTGTTCAACAAAAAATTCATTTCCATTTTTTTTATTTATATTAAATTTATTTGATATTTCTTCTCCTTGTTCATTAAATATATTTGGATTTTTTTTATTAAATTCTCTATATATTTCATATTTATTTTTATTATCTAATTCATATGTTATTTTTCCTGAAAATTCATCACTATCCCATGGTTTATATTTTTCATAATCTGATATTTCTTTTCCATTTTTATTTTTTTGTATTCCATATAATATATTAAAAATAAAATTTAAAATTGTTGATTTTCCACTTTCATTTTTTCCATAAATAATATTCAAATTATTATTTAATTTTATTTCTTTATTTTTTATTTTTCCATATGAATTTATTTTTATTTTATTTATTTTCAAAATAAATCCCTCCATATTATTTAACTTAAAATTTCTAGTCCTATTTCTAATGCTTTTTCTATTATTTTTTCATTATAATTATTTTTATTATTTAATAATTCTTTTACAAATAATCCTTTTAAATTATTTTCTTGAATTATTTTTTCTATATTATAATTTATTTTTGTATTATTTTTTATTTTTATTATTTTTTCATCTAAATAATATTTATATATTTCATTAATATTTATTTCAAAATTTCTTTTTCCAATTAATATTATTTCATATAATTTATTTTCTTCTAAATTAATTGAATTTATTTTTTCGATTATTTCTTCTATTGAATTTAATTCTGTACAATCCAATTCTTGTTTTTTAAATTCCAATTCATCCAATTTAATAAATTCTAATTTATTTCCTAATTTAGAAATTTCTCCTGTTACCATTCCATGTTCACCCAATTCATCAAATCCCATTGCTATGGTAGAACCAGGATATATTATTTTTCCATCATTTTTAAAATTATTTTTGTGTATATGTCCTAATGCAACATAATCAAAACCTTTTTCTTGCAACATTCTTGTACTCATTGAATTATATTGCATATCTTCTAAGTTTGCGCCATCTAAAGTTCCATGAATTACTAATATATTTATTTTGTTTGGATTTGATATTTTTAAATCGTTGAAATTCAAATTTGAGCAATAAAAATCATCAAAACCATATCCATATATGTCTATATTATCTGTCTCTATTCTTTCAAATTTAGGACCAAATATATGAACATTTTTATTCCACAAAAAATTATTATAATATGAATTTTTTAATAATGGATCATGATTACCTGGTGCAATAAATATTTGCGTATCATCTATCTCTAAAAATAATTTATTTATATATTCAATTGTTGAAGTTCTTATATATTGATTTTCATACAAATCTCCCGCAATAAAAAAATATTTTATATTATTTTCTTTTATATAATTAATTATCTTTCTTAATATAACTCTTTGATCATACCTTCTTTGCTCTCCAATTCCTATTTTGTCTGAAAGCATTTTAAATTGCATATCAAAATGCATATCTGCTATATGTACAAATCTCATTGTATATTTTCCCTTCTTTCGTTAATTTTTATGTAATTATTTTATTATATTTATTTTGTTTTTTCAATACTTTTTAGAACTTTTGTTTCCATTTTATATAAAATTCCAAAATAAAAATGCCTACCTCTTAGATAGACATTTTAATTCATTTTTTATTCTTCATCAATTGGTCCAAATAATTCATCAAATTTTGCTTCTAACTCTTTTTGTAAATCATATGAATCCTCTTCATCTGTTATTATTGATGCTTTTTGACTCTTTTCTGCTGATTCTAAATTACCCAAGCTAATCATATCATTATTTGTTGTATTTGAATTCTCCAGTGTTTGACTTAACTTTGTATTATCTACTTCTTCTTTTTTTGCTGTTTCATCTTTTTGACTACTAGAATCATCATCAAATAAATCATCTAAAGATTCTACCTTTAAATTTTGAGCCTCTTTTTCGGCTTTATCTTCAGACCATGGATTATATGGATTGAATTTTCTCCAACTTCCACGTTGAATTTCTCCAATATCATTATGGCTTATTTCTGCATTTTTCAAATTATTTGCCATAATTTTATGCTTAAAATAGTAAAATTTATTTGCTTTTACTGGTTTTATTCCTTTTTCAAATATAATACACAAATCATTATCTAATCTTCTTAATTCGTCAGGTGTCATTAAAGCTCTTGCCATGACTTGATCTGAATCACTTGTTCCTGTTTTATGATGTTGTTTATCTCTACTTATAGAAATACTTTCTCTTTCTATTGTTTTCTCACCTAATGTTTTTGAAAAATATTCAACTGTCTTAAAAGAGTTACTTCCTAAGAATAAGTGAGTATCACAGTTTCCTATGATTGTTTCATAAGATTTATCATATATTGCCTCTAACTGGTCCAAATTCTGTAATATTACACTAAATGAAATTTTTCTACTTCTTGAAGTCGATATTTTTTTATCAAAATCTGGTATTTTTCCAATATTTGCAAACTCATCAAGTATAAAATATGTTGGAACTTTTAATCTTCCTCCATTATCATCTGCAAAATTATATAATTGTTGTATCATTTGAGAGAAGAATATTGTTAATAAGAAGTCATATGCTGTATGTGTATCTGATGAAATTACATATACTGCTGTTTTCTTATTTCCTATATCTTCAAAATTAATTGTATCTGTTGATGTTAACTCTGCAATTTCTTTTGAATCAAACTTTCCTAATTTTGATTGTAATGTACTTAATATTGAACTGTATGTTTTTTCTGGTGCGATTTCTATTGATTTATAATTCATTCTTGCAGGATGGTCATATGGTAATTTGCTTATTAATTCTGTAAGTAAATTGCTTCCACCATTTGAGTTTGCTGCTCTTACAAGTTCTGCACAACTTGCTAAATTTTGTTCTTCTTCTGGTCTTGCTGCCATTAAATAATATATTAAAGCTTTTAATAACATCTCTGCTGAATCATCCCAGAATGGATCAGAACCACCACCATCTGTTTTTTGACCTTTTACTATTGTATTTGCAATTACGTCTACATCTATTTCTGATGAAATATGTTTTAAAGGATTATATCCATCACTATATTGTGGTTTTACTAAATTTAATACTTTTATTTCATATCCATGTTGTTTTAAATAACCTGCTGTTCTATCATAAAGTTCTCCTTTTGGATCTGTAAATACATAAGAACCTAATAATTGATACGCATTTGGTATTGAATATGATGCTGATTTACCTGATCCAGAACCTCCGACTACTAGCACGTTAACATTTCCTCTTTTATCTACTGGTAAATAATTATCTTCTGCTAAAACTATTCCCTTTTTATTATTAAGTATAGTATATTGTTCACCATTTCTGCTCCAATCACTTGATCCATGTTCCATATCTGTATATTCATTTTTGGGTGCAGATCTTATTAAACCAATTGTCATTAAAATTGCATAAAATATTGTAAATAATCCAACATTTTTTAAATAATCTCCCCAGATTTTTTGACTTGATAATATTCCAAATGATTTTCCTAAATGTTGTATTGAATCTATTATTACCTCAAACCCTTTAGATATATTATGTTGTATCTGTGCCTCATGAAATCCAATTGTTAATGGCATGACTAATACTATGGATATAAATACCCATAGTATTGCAAAAATTATATAATATTTTCTTGTTCTTCTTATTGCTCCTGAAATCTTGTAATTCATATGTAAATCACCTTCTCTTTTGTTTTATTTTGATAATTCTTCTGCTTGCTTTTGTTTACTATTATTGTATGCTGGTATTGTTATATAATCAACTGGTAAAGTTTCTCTTATCGCTGCTCTAGTTGCTTTAAGATTTTCATTTTCTCTTTCTTTACTTACTCCTGTATAACATAATGTTGTTTTACTCATTCCAGCTGCACTTCTAGTTTCTGCTATGTGATTTCCCATAGTAAAATATCCTCCTTAATTACTCACCTCTTACTTCAAATGCAAAGTAAGACTTATTTGGTTTTAATTTACACTTTCCCTTTACTTTATTTTCTTTTTCATCAAAATAAAGTCTAGGTTTTATTTCTTCTGTAGTTTCAGGATCAATTACACAAATATCTCTTCTTAAATTTGGTGTATAATTAAATTCTTTAAATTCCTGTTCTTCTTCTGAATATAATGTATCGAACTTAAATGCTGATGGACTTTTACCAATTCTAACTTCATCATCAATCAATACACCAGAATTAATAATAACTTTATCTCCTGCAAATGATAAAATTGCTAATTGATTTCCTTGTGGTTGTGGATCATCAACATAAAAAGTCTTTCTTCTAGATTCTCCTCTTATTTCTTCTGAACATTCTAATCTTTCTACTGTATATTTAGGATATTCTTTTAAAAACTCTTTCTTAGTTTTATATATTTGATAAATAACTGTACTTACTCCTTTTGGATCTGTTATACTAAAATGTTTTCCTTGTAACATATCCATTTTTATTTACCTCTCTTTCTATGTTAATCCATAGTTTTATCTTATGTTTACCGACAACCATACTTTATTATACATCTTATATGCTTATTTGTCAATAGCTTTAAACTTTTTTCGGTATTTTAGACACTTCTTGGATTAAATTTTGATATTTCTTTTAATTTTTTAAACATTTCTTTTTCTTCTGATGTAATTTTTTCTGGAATTACAATTTCTAATTTTCCTATTAAATTCCCTCTTTCACCTTTTGCATTTTTATATCCTTTATTAGGGATTTCTATTGTTTCACCAGATTGAACTCCATTTGGTATATATATTTGAGTTCGGGTTCCATCTATTGATTCAACTTTTGCTTTAGTTCCCAATACCGCTTCCCATGGTGTTATTGGAATTATAGTTGATAAATTTATTCCATCTAATTTAAACTTTTTACTATCTTCTATATTTATTTTTATGAACATGTCTCCATTTTTACCACCATTTTTGCCTGTCTTGCCTTGTCCCATTAATCTTATTTTTTCATTTTCCTGTACACCTTCTGGTAATTTTATAGTAATTGTTTTGTCTTTATTTTCTAAATCTTTAAATACAATTGTTTTGTTTGCTCCGTAAAATCCTTCTTCAAGTGATATATTTATTTCTGTTTCAATATCTTCACCTCTTATTGCTGGTTCATTTGGCTTGTCTATGCTTTCAGCTGTATCTCCGCTTCCAAAAAACATTCCAAATATTTCACCAGCCATTTGTCCTGAAGTCTTTGTATGATTTAATCTACGTCCAACATTATAATTCCAAGTTCTATCATATTTTCTTTTTGTTGATGGATTTGAAAGAATTCTGTAAGCTTCATTTACATCTTTTATCTTTTCTTCTGCTAATTTATCACCAACATTTACATCAGGATGATATTTTTTCGCTTGTTTTCTATAGGCTGATTTTATTTGATCTATTGTTACTTTATTTGTTTCTAATTCTAATATTTTATAGTAATTCTTAAATTTCATTTGACATCCTCCAATTAAATTTTTCTAAAAAAATTGGTATTCACATTATACCAATTCTTTTAGAAAAAATCTATAGTTTTTGACAAATTTCATAAAATTTCATGCCATTTGAAGCTTTTATTAAAACTCCATCTCCTTCTTTTAAAATTTCTTGCAATTTGCTTAAAATTTCCTCATTATTTTGTAATAAAATACATTGTGTTTTCTTATTTTTATTTGCTTTTGAAATAATATTTTTAGCAAATTCTCCTCTACATATTAACACATCTATATTATCATTAGCCACTTCTTCTCCAACTTTTTCATGTAGTTCTTTAGAAAAATCTCCTAACTCTAACATATCTCCTAAAACAGCTATTTTTCTTAAATCCGTACGGCTTGAAAGATATTTCAAACTTGCTTTCATTGATTCATAGCTTGCATTATAACTATCATTTATTAATGTAGCACCATTTTTTAAAACTCTTATATCCATTCTCTTTTTTGTTAATTCAAATTTTGATATTCCATTTTGAATTTCTTTTGCTGTTAATCCTAACACTTTTCCAACCATAAAACCACATAATGCATTATATACAAAGTGTTCGCCTCCAACAGGAACATCTATGTTAACTTTTTCTGATGAAGTTTTAACTACAAATTTGCTTTTTTCTTCTCCTAATTCAATTTTTTCTGCAATCACATCACTTGAATTGTTTATTCCGTATGTATGTATTTCAATTTTCTCCTTATTTTCTTCATACCATTTATGTAATAAATCATTATCATTATTTATGATTACTCTTGGAATTTTCATTCCTTCTAGAATTTCAAGTTTTGCTTTTAATATATTTTCTCTTGACCCTAAATTTCCTATATGTGATGTCCCAATATTAGTTATTACAGCTAAAGTTGGTTTTGCTATATTTGTCAATAAACTTATTTCTCCAAAATGATTCATTCCCATTTCTACAACCAATGCTTCATGATCTTTTAACTTTAATATTGTTAATGGTAATCCTATATTATTATTGTTATTTCCTTCTGTTTTTAATGTCTTATATTTCTGACTCACTACACTTGCTATTATATCTTTTGTACTTGTTTTTCCTACACTTCCTGTAACAGCAATTACTGGAATATTATATAAACTTCTCTTATATTTTGCAATTTCGTATAATGCTTCAAATGTATCTTCAACTTGTATTATAGTTTTATCTTTATATTTTTCTTTTTCTTCTTTTGATATTTGTATATTAGAAATTATTACAGCCGTAGCTCCTGCATCTAGTGCTTGATTCCAAAAATTACTCCCATCAAATTTTTCTCCTTTTATTCCAATATATATATCACCTTTTTGTATTGTTCTTGTATCTTTTGAAAAATTTTCAACTTCTAATTCTTCATTTCCAAATAACATTTTTCCTTTTGTAACCTTTAATATTTCTTTTACTTTCATTCAACTTTCGTCCTTTCGGTATACTATTGTTTTGACTTATTATATTCTATTTATCTATAAATTGCAACTATAAATAAATAAGCATTTAAAATATCTAATTTAGATATTTCAAATGCTTATAATCTAAAAACTATTGATTTTCAACAGCTCTATTTGCAATTTCTATAGCTTTTGAAACTATATTACCACATGTTTTTGAGGAAACATTTTCCCAACTTCCTCCGTCTTTTTTTACCTGATCATATACACCTAGTTCTTTTGCAATTTCTGTTCGTAAGTTTTCAGATATTAATTTGTTACTTCTTGACATACTAAGCTCTCCTTTCAAATTTAATCTGTTATTTTACGGACCGTTTTTGAAAATATATTTTAAATATTTTCAATCATATTATCTGCAAAAGATATTTTTTTATTAAAACAATTTTTTCAAAATTTAGAATTTTATTCTGTCAATGTTCCATTTTCAGTATTTGTTACTATTAATGTATCTTCTTCTTTTCCTGTCTGAGCATTTATATATTCAATAAATTCTACTTCATTTATTTTTCCTTTAAATTCGTAACATAATACTTCTGTATTAAATTCTGTTGGTATTATTGCTAACTTTTCACTGGACAATTCTGCTTTTGTTGAAATATTTTTTCTTGCCTCGTCTATTGAAATCAAATTACTTGGAATTTCTCTTTCAAAATGACAATTTAAATATCCTGTTGCATCAACACCAACTATTTCACCATTATCTAATGCTATTTTTAATTTAATTAAATCAGGATATGCAACTATATTTCCTTGTTTATATGCATAATTTATAACTATATATCCATCATTTTTCATATAATAAGTTTCTTGCATATTTTCATATTTTTTTGCTTGTAAATATTCTTTTCCTTTTTGAATTGCATCTTGTTCTGTTATATTTTCACCATTTGTTTCTCTATCATAATTCATATAAACAAGATGTCCACCTTTTTTGGAAATTGATATTCCTATTTTTTTATTTTCATTTGTCGTTACTTCAAATCTATATACTGGTATATTTCCATTTTCAACATATCCATTATTTTTTGTTTCTTTTATTTTATCTTTTCCAATAAATTCCTCTGCAATTATTTTTGCTTCATCTTCTGAAATATCATTGCCTATTAAACCTTTCTTTTCTTCACTTGTTATATGTTCAGAAAATGCCCCATCATAGATCAATCCAGAATACTCATGAAAGTTTTGCTCTACCATATTAAAATTACTTACTTCTGATATATCTGAACCTTCAGAATTCTTTTTTAAATCTTCCCATTTTATAATTCCATTATTTAATTCTGTAATCATTTCATTTAATGTATTTGATAAATCATTTGCATAATTATATAGTTCTTGTATTTTATCCATTTCCTCATCTGATAAGTCTTGTCCATCTATACATTTATTTGCCATAGTATAACTGTATTCACTTACTTGATTTAAAAATTTTTCTGTATTTTCAATTTCTTGACTTTCTATTGGAACCATACTTAAATAACATGTTGCTAAATCTGTTTCTCTCCATACTTCCATAAGTGTTTTTGCACCATGTCTCGCTTCTTTTGATATCATAGATTTTGCTAAATAAATTTTTGAATTTTGAATTCTATCTACAACCTCATAAAAAGCTTTATTATTATCATTTTGTACCACATTCGCATATGATGTATTTTTATTATACAAATTTATCCCTAAGATTACTGCAATAACAATAGCAATTATTGCAATAACATTCCACACTTTTTTTGAATTATTCATTTTCATATCTCCTCACTTATTAACTTTTTCTTATTTTTTCATTTTTTTCAAAAAATTATACAATTATTTATTTTTTTGTGCTAAAATATTTCTGAATTTATATGGAAAGGTCTAACTAATGAAAGTAATTATTTTTTACGCAAAATATGGTGGTGGTCATTTATCTGCCGCTCGTTCAATAGAAAATTGTATAAATACATATTATAAAAATGTTAATGTTGAATTAATAGATTTTATGGAATATGCAAATAAAGAATTTAATAAAATAACAACAAAAGCTTATGCTGAAATGGCAAAAAAACTTCCGAAGGCTTATGGAAGCATATATTGGAAATCTGAAAAAGGTCCTCTTGCTCACATAAGTACAACTTCAAATAAATTATTATCTATAAAAATAAATAAATTATTACAAGAAAAATCACCAGATTTAATTATCTGTACACACCCTTTTGCAAGCCAAATGTGTGGTTATTTAACAAAACATCATAAATTAAATACAAAAATAGCAACAATTTTAACAGATTTTGCATCACATGATCAATGGCTTGTTTATAATGAATATATTAATTATTTATTTGTATCTAATATAGAAATGAAAGAAACATTAATGAGTAAAAATATTCCAGCAAATAAAATATTTGTTACTGGAATTCCTATCTCAGAAAGATTTTTAAATAAATATGATAAAAAATCTTTATTTATAGATTTTAATTTAAATCCAAATAAAAAAGTAGTATTATTTTTTGGTGGAGGAGAATTTGGGCTTGGAAAAAATTATACTTTAAAAGTTTTTGAGACATTTGTAAAAGATTCTGCTGATATTCAAATCATTGCAATTTCAGGAAAAAATAGAAAAATGAAAGAAGCTTTTGAAAATATTGTTATAGAAAATCACAAAGAAGCAAATGTACAAATATTTGAATATACAAATAAAGTACCCGAATTTATGAGTATTTCTAATTTAGTTGTAACAAAACCTGGTGGACTTACTACTTCTGAAAGCCTTGCTTCAGGATTACCAATTGTTGTTATAAATCCTATTCCAGGTCAAGAAGAAGAAAATGCAGAATATTTAGTTAATCATAATACTGCAATTTGGTTAAAAAAAGATGATAATGTAGAAGAAATCATTAATAATTTATTATCTGATACTTCAAAATTAGAAGAAATGAGTAATAATGCAAAATCAATTTCAAAACCAAATTCAACAAATGATATATGTAAAATATTATTAAATAATTAAAAAACACTTCATTTTTGAAGTGTCTTTTTTATAATTCTCTTCTTCCCTCTAATGCTTTTGTAAGTGTTATTTCATCAGTATATTCCAAATCTCCTCCAACAGGAATTCCATGAGCAATTCTTGTTACTTTTACCCCTAATGGTTTTATTAATTTTGATAAATACATAGCTGTTGCTTCACCTTCAACCCTAGGATTTGTTGCCAATATAACTTCTTTTACTTGACCATCCATAAGCCTAGCTAATAATTCTTTTATTTTTATATCATCTGGTCCTATTCCATTCATTGGAGATATTGAACCATGTAAAACATGATATACTCCTCTAAATTCATGTGTTCTTTCCATTGCCACAATATCTCTCACATCTTCTACTACACATATCTGTGATTGGTCTCTTTTGGGATTTCCACATATTGGACATGGATCTGTGTCTGAAATATTCCAACATTTACTACAATATTTTAAATTCTTCTTTGCATTTACAATTGCATTCACAAATTCATCAGTTTCTTCCTGTGATGCATTTAATATATAAAATGCTAATCTAGCTGCTGTTTTATTACCTATACTAGGTAATTTTTCAAAGCTTTCTATTAATTTTTCTATTGATGGTGAATACATTGACATTTTCTTTTCCTCCTAGACAATTATAGCAGAGACAATGCTCTGCTTATATTATTACATTATTCCTGGTATATTAAATTTTCCCATTGATGCTGCTTGTGCATCATCTACTTGTTTAAATGCTTGATTAATACATGTAACAATTAAATCTTGTAGCATTTCTACATCTTCTGGATCAACTACTTCTTTTTGCAATTTTAAATCTAATATTTGCTTTTGACCATTTACTTTTACTGAAACTGCATTTCCCCCAGCTGATGCTTCAAATTCTTTTTCAGCTAATTCTTGTTGATTTTTTTCTAAATCTGCTTGCATTTTTTTTGCTTCTTTCATTAAACTATTGATGTTCATTCCACCAAATCCTCCCATACCTCCTGGGAATCCTCCTCTTTTTGACATTTGCTTTTCCTCCTAATTTAAAATTTATTCTACTACATCAAATGGAATATCAAAACCATTTGCAAAGTTAGATATTTCTTGTTCTTCACTTGCTTCTTGTACTTGTGGTTTAGTATCTATAAATTTTATATTCATTTCTTTTCCACATGCAACAGAAACTTGTTTTATTAATTCTTGTTTATTTTCAGGTTTTTCCAAAACTGCCTTTCCGAAGGGAGTTATCCCTCCTGGAAATTGAATTCCTATAGTCATATCATTTACTTCTACGGCATTAGTATTTATTAAATTTGTATATAATACTATTTTTCCATTTTGTTTTAGGTTATTTACTATATCTTTCCAATATTGTGCTGGCTTACTATTTTTTCCAATCCCAGCAATAGCATCAGTAGTGGATTTCGATTGATTTTGTGTTTGATTGGTTGTTCTATTTGTCTGAGGTGCTCTAGCCCTAGTAGTTCCACCACTAGATCTTAAATAATTTTCTATTTTATCTAATCTTGCATAAATATCACCATTTCCTCCACTGTCTCCACCAACTGGAGCATTAGATATTTCCTTATCACATAATTTAATAATTCCAGCTTCAAAAACAATTTGTCTTTGTGTTGACTGTTTCATATTATTTTCAAGTTCTGATAATTCTGATATTAACCTTATTGCTCTTTCTTTGGTAACTTTTTCTGATAATTCTTGCAATCTTGTAAAATCTTCGTCATTATAAATAGTTAATTTTTGATTCGTTTTTACCATCAAAATATCTTTTACATATTTTATAATTTCCCAAAGTAAATTATTTAAGTCTTTTCCTTCATTTAAAACTTTGGTTATTGTTTCCATTGCTTCATCAATATTATATTCGACTATTGCTTGTGTAATGCAATGAATATATTGTAATTTTGGTATTCCTACAAGTTCTTTTATTTTATTTTCATCTATGTTGTTTTCACCATCTTGAATACATCTCTCTAATATTGATAACGCATCTCTCATTGCTCCTTCGGATAGTGCTGCAATAATATTTAATGCTTGTTTTGTTGCATTTACATTGCTTTCTTTACATACAAGTTCTAATCTTTTTATTATATCTTCATCTGGAATTCTTTTAAAATCAAATCTTTGGCATCTTGATAAAATTGTTGCTGGTAATTTTTGTGGTTCTGTTGTTGCCAAAATAAATTTTACATGTTCTGGTGGTTCTTCTAATGTTTTTAATAATGCATTAAATGCACCTTGTGATAACATGTGAACCTCATCAATTATATAAACTCTGTATTTTGCTTTTGTTGGTAAAAAATTAACTTCTTCTCTTATTGAACGTATATCTTCAACACTATTATTTGAAGCAGCATCCATTTCTACTATGTCTGTTAATGATCCATCTAGTGCTGCTTTACATATTTCACATTCATTACATGGCTCTCCATCTTGTGGATTTAAGCAATTTACAGCTCTAGCTAATACTTTTGCTGATGTTGTTTTTCCTGTTCCTCTGACACCATTAAATAAATACGCATGCCCTACTCTATTCGCAATTATTTGATTTCTTAAAGTTCTTGTTATATGTTCCTGACCTACCATTTCTGAAAATGTTTGTGGTCTGAACTTTCTATAAAGAGCTGTGTACCCCATATTTTCACATCCTTTATATAAAAAATGATATGAATTCTAATCTCTCTATGGAAAACAACGCCCACATAAAAGTATCTACTTATTGCTGCTTCCTCCCGGACCTGACAAGGTTCATAGGCTTTTATTGAGTTTGCTTTCCATACAGAGGTTAGCTCTCATACCCTCCATATTATACAATGCAATTTTGGTTTTTGCAAGTAATTTATTAAAGTTTTTTAATTTTCTATTCTTTTAAAAATAAGATTATTAAATTCAGTTAATTCTATTCCATCTACTCCTTTTTCTATAACCTCTTTGGCTGGAATATCAATTTGTATATTAGTTTGATATTTTCTGTTTGTTGTTAATGTTATTATAAAATCAAATGAAATAGTTGTTTTTATATTTTCTTCTTTTATATTTGTTAATTGTAATAATTTTCCATAATCAACTTCTTCATTTTCATTAGAAATATAATTTGATAAATTATTAATTGCATATCTAAATGCGATTATTCCACCTTGATTAGAAATTTTTTGTTGCTTAATATTTGATTCCATCTCACCTGTGTATACTATTTCTTCTGTTTCATTTTCATTTGTATTTTTAAACATTACTTTTTCATCTTCAACTGGTTTGTATATTTTAGTTTCTCCAATTGAATCTGTTTTATTAATTTTTATATTATTTATAGTTACATCTTTTATTATTTCAGTTTTATTGTATCTTGAATTTTTTTCCAAATATATATATATATCATTATTTTCCGAAACATTAAAATTCCATTTTTCTTGATGACCTTCATTTTCTATTCCATTTACACTTTGAGCTATAGCTATTTTTGTTATTTCAAATGGTATATTAGTCTCTCCTTGAACTTCATATTTTAATATATATATTCCTATACCACATAATATTGCAAATATTATTACTATAAAAATAATTCTATTAATTATCTTTTGAGTTGATTTTTTATACATTTTTATTTTTTCTTAACTCCTTAAAAAATTGTTTCAATATATTTTCACATTCAGTTTGCATTATATTTTTTTCATATTCTACTTTGTGATTAAATGTAAAATCTTCAAATAAATTTAGCACTGATCCAACTGCTCCTGTTTTATTATCTGATGTTCCATAATATACTTTTTTTATTCGTGAATTAATTATTGCTCCAGCACACATAGAACATGGTTCTAATGTTACATACATTTCACAGTCTAATAATCTCCAGGCTTTTAGTTTTTGGCTTGCTTTTTGTATTGCTATTATTTCTGCATGTTTTGTTGTATCTGTTTTTGTTTCTTTTTGATTATATCCTCTTGCTATTATTTTTCCATTTTTTACAATTACTGCCCCTACAGGTACTTCTAATTTGTTATATGCTTTTTTTGCTTCTTTTAAAGCTTCTTTCATGAATTTTTCTTCCATTTCTACCTCTTATTTTATCCACTATTATTCTTTAATGTTTTATATAAAAATTCATATGTAAATATTTAGACAGCAATTTTATAATTTATAATTATTAAAAAATATACCAATATTAAATTAACCACCAAAATTATAATTGGAAAAAGTACATCTGTTTTTTTATTATATATTTTTTTGTCATACATCTTTCGTATATATATTATTGTTATACATACATTTATTATTAGAAATGGAATCATTCTATACATTGAACTTTTAAATATTTCAATTTCAGGAGATAATTTTTCTTCAGAAGGGTATGTTGGCATATCATTTAACCATATTGCGGTATTACCATATATTAAAAATTTCATACTGATATTAAATATTATAAGAATTATTCCAGTTAAACAATTATATTTTATTTTATCTTTTTTCATATTTATTTTTTCCTTAAATTTTTATTGGTGTTCCTAGGCGGACTCGTCGAGCCGTGTCGGGAAAATGGTCTACTAGACCATTTTCTGTTCCTCCTTTTCGAGTCCGTTAAGAAAACATACTTATATGGTGTTCCTAGGCGGACTCGAACCACCATCGGTCGCTTAGGAGGCGACTGCTCTATCCTGCTGAGCTATAAGAACATTTCTTTTACATTATACTTCATTGCTTTTATTTTGTAAACCTTTTTTTGTCTCTTTATTGATTAATTGTGAAAAATGATTTATAATATTTAAGATTTATAAATTGTTTGGAGGTTTTATATGCAACATATTTTAAGTAAGATGAGAAAAGCTATAGAAGACTATAATATGATAGATGAAGGAGATAAAATTGCTGTTTGTTTATCAGGTGGAAAAGATTCAATTACAATGCTAAATGGTTTAAAGGCTTTACAAAGATTTTATCCTAAACATTTTGATTTAATTGCTATCACAGTTAATCCGGGATTTGAAAACTTTAATAAAGATATTCTTCAAAAAAATTGTGATGAAATTGATGTTCCTCTTTTTATTGAAGATACTCAAATTAAAGAAATTGTTTTTGATGTTAGAAAAGAAAAAAATCCTTGCTCTTTATGTGCTAATTTGCGTAGGGGTATAATCAATTCTGTTGCCCTAAGAGAGGGATGTAACAAAATTGCTTTAGGTCACAATCTAGATGATGTAATTGAAACTTTTATAATGAATTTAAAATATGCTGGAAATATTTCAACTTTTTCACCAAAAAGTTATATGGACAGAAGTGGTATTACAATGATTAGACCTTTGATTTTATTAACTGAAAAAGATACAAATCACTTTGTAAAAAAATACAACAAACAAGTTATGCCTAAAGTTTGTCCAATGGATGAAAATACAAAAAGAGAAGATATAAAAGCTGAAATTTTTGCTTGGCAAAAAGAAATTCCTACAATTAAGGCTAATTTATTTGGTGCTATTTCTAGAAATATTGATGGATGGAAAAAAAGTATGTAATGCATATTTGCTTACATACTTTCTTAAAATTTATTTTACTAATCTTACCATTGCATCTTTTAATTCTTCTAAGTCTTTTTCTGCAGATTCCATACTATCTGCTTTTACACCCATATACAATTTTATTTTTGGTTCTGTTCCAGAAGGTCTTACACAACACCAAGCATTGTTTTCTAATTCATAATATAATACATTTGATTTTGGTAATCCTGTTTTTCTTTGTTCTCCTGTCACTAAGTTTTTAATTTCATCAAGTTCAACATCTTTAAATTCAATTACTTTATATTTTCCTATTTTTTCTGGTAAATTATTTCTCATATTTGTCATCATAGATTTTATTTTTTCAGCTCCATCAGCACCTTCTAATACTATTGAAACTTGATCTTCTTTATAGAATCCATATTTTTCATAAATTTTCATCATTTGATCCCATAAAGTCATTCCTTTTGATTTATAGTATGCAGCAGCCTCGCACAATGACATTACTGCAGAAATACCATCTTTATCTCTTGCATAATCTCCAATTAAGCATCCATAACTTTCTTCAAATCCAAATACATAAGTTTTATCTTTCTTTTCTTCTGCTTTTTTTATAACTGCTCCTATATTTTTAAATCCTGTTAAAACTTCAATACACTCTAATCCGTAGTTTTTTGCAATTGCTTTAGCTAGTTCAGATGATACAATTGTAGTTATAAACATTCCATCTGCTGGTAATAATCCTTTTTCTTTCATTTGAGAAATTCTATATTCTGCAATCAATAGTGCTGACATATTTCCTGTATATGTCATATATTCTCCTGTTTTTGTATCTTTTGCATATATTCCAAGTCTATCAGCATCTGGATCATTTGCAAGAACAACATCAGCATCTACTTTTTTTGCTAACTCTAATGCTAATTTAAATGCTTTTTTGTCTTCAGGGTTAGGGTAATCTACTGTTGGAAAATTCCCATCTGGTTTTTCTTGTTCTGGAACTACATATACATTTTCAAATCCTAATTCTTTTAATAATCTTGATGTTACTGTATTTCCAGTTCCATGTAATGGTGTATAAACTATTTTTAACTTTTTTCCTTCTTCTTTTACAATTTCAGGATTTAATACTAAACTTTTTAAAGTATTTATATATTTATCATCCATTTCTGTTCCAACAACATTAAATAATCCTTTATTTACAGCTTCTTCTTTGCTTATAGTTTTTATTTCTTTAAAATCTGAAATAGCTCTTACTTTTGCTATTATATCTTTATCTCTTGGTGCAACAATTTGTGAACCATCATCCCAGTAAACCTTATATCCGTTATATTTTGGAGGATTGTGACTAGCTGTTATCATTATTCCTGCTGTACATCCTAATTGTCTTACGGCAAATGATAATTCTGGAACTGGTCTTAATTTTTCAAATAAATATGTTTTTATTCCATTTGCATTTAATATTAAAGCTGTTTGTAAACTAAATTCATCTGACATTCTTCTTGAGTCATAACTAATTGCAACACCTTTATCTTGTGTTCCTTGTTCTATTATGTAATTAGCTAATCCCTGTGTTGCTTTTCCAACTGTATATTTATTCATTCTATTTGTTCCCATTCCTATTACACCACGTAAACCTGCTGTACCAAATTCAAGTTCTTTATAAAATCTATCTTTTATCTCCTCATCATTTCCCTTTATCTCTAGTAATTCTTTTTTTGTTTCTTCATCAAATGCTGGTTCTGTACACCATCTTTCATATTCTTTTAAATAATCCATCTTTATTCTTCCTTTCGTATTTATTAAAAAAGCTACTGATTTTAAACCAGTAGCAATATTATATATTATTTTAAATTATAGAATTTTCTATATAGCTCTCTTGCTGTTTCTGGGCTATCTGTTCCTGTTGCATTTTTTACAGGAGCAAATTCTTCTTCCCTTTTTACTCTTAATATAGCCATATCATCTAATTCTCCAAAAGCATCAAATAGAAATGCTTCAAATTTGTATGCATTTGGTCCATCTGGTACTACTTTATTTCCATCTTTATCTATATATGTTGCTTTTTTAAAAGCTGTATGGTATGGTAATGGTTTATTTCCCATTCTTTCAATTGCATCAATATTAAATAAATTACACAAAATATGAGATTCTCCAAAAACAAGTTCTCCATTATCGTCAACTTGTTCTGACATATCATCAGGTATTTCAGTATATTCAATTACTGATGGTCTTCCATTTTTCTTGCAAAAAACTCCAACCTTTTCTTTTGGGTTTGCTTTTACTACTGATTTTCCTGCTGCAGTTACTTTTTTATCTATAGCAATTCCCATAAGTACTGGATCTACCATTTTTACTAGGCAATTATCAACACCACCAATAAATACCCATTCAACACCTAATTCTCTCATTTTTTTAGTCATTCCGTTTTTTACTAAAGCCTCATATATTCCACCATGACCATTTGCAGCTTCTTTTACAAGTCCATCTTCACCAATTAATATTTTTCCTTCCATATCAACCATTGGTAATTCTTCTTGAATAAAGAAAAATAAATTTTTATCTTTTTCATATCCAAAATTTCTATTCTTAGCAAAGAATTCAATTGTGTCATTATTATTTTCTCTACTTGTCATTATAAACCATGGAATTGTAACTCCATACTTACGGCCTTGCTCTTTTAAGCCATCGCTTAATAATTCAAATAATGATTTGTGTGATTCTAATCCAATATCAAAAGTTCCCTTTGGCCCTTTATGTCCTAGTCTTGTTCCTTGTCCACCAGCCATTGTTACAGCTGCTAATTTTCTATTCTTTATAGCTTCTACACCAATTGCATGATATTCTTTATAATTATCATATAATTTTTCTTTATCCATATAATCAATTGGCTGTATTTCAAAATTCTCTACTTCTGGAGTTTTTTTAGTATTTTCATATAAACTTTTTATCAACTCAAAATCAATATTATTTATTTGTTTTAACAATTCTTTTTTCTTTTTTTCATCTAAGTTATCATATCCATTTAATAAGTGTTCTTGTCCGTATTTTTTTAAAGTCCACTTAATTTCATCAAAATTTTCGTCCATAGTATACTTCCTTTCTTAGTTCATAATTTATATATATACTATTTTTTCGAAAAATTCAATAGATTATACAAAATTTTTGACATATTAACAAAATGTTACCCAAGAAAAACTTTTTTAAATCTTATTTATCCCTAATGTATTAAGCATTCCATCGTATTTTGAAACAATTTCTTTCATATCATTTTTTACTTCATTGTAATTATAACAAGCAATAATTTCTAAGTTTTCTACTTGTCTTTCTTTCAATTCAAATACTTTTTCGTTTATAAATTTTTTACTTCCTATAAGTATCACATTTGTATTTGGGATGATATTTTCTATATTTTGTATATTCCAACCAATCTTTTTTATTTTTTCTTTTTTATCTTTATCTAAATTTATTCTTTCAATTACGACATTTAATGTACTTTCTAAGTCAATCTCTGTTATTATTGTAATATTTTCTTCATTGTCTATCTTTTTACTAATATATGGCAATAGCATAATTTCTAAATGATATTCACTCACATAAAAATTACAAATATTTTTAACTTTCTTTTCTTCTAAAACCATATTATCCATCCTTTCAATAGATTTTTGTTCACTGGTAAATTTTACCATTTATTCTTTTGCGTGTCAAGTATGTATAAAAAAATTTTTAATGTATATTTTATATTTTTTGGGTAAAAATTATTTTAAAGATATTTTTTAACAAATATGTTAATACGGAGGTTATTATGAAAAAATTTATAAATTATTCTAGGATTTGTTTGATATTAATATTTTTATTATTTATCTATATTATATTTTGTGCTCAAAGCTATTCGAACGCTGTATCTTCTGAACTATCAAATTCTGTATTTAGATTACATGTTTTAGCAAATAGTGATTCTGAAGAAGATCAACAATTAAAATTAAAAGTAAGAGATGCTTTACTTTCATATATGAATACTTTATCTTCAAATTGCAATACAAAAGAGGAAGCTATACAAATTGCAACTCAACATCAAAATGAATTTCAAACAATTGCTGAAAATGTAATTGTTGAAAATGGTTACAATTATCCTGTTCAAATAAAAATTAATAATTTTTATTTTCCAACCAAATCATATGGAGATATTTCATTACCAGCTGGATATTATGATGCTTTAAGAGTAGAAATTGGTAATGCAAAAGGGAAAAATTGGTGGTGTGTAATGTTTCCATCTTTATGTTTTATAGATATCAGCTCAGGAATCGTTGATTCTGAGGGAAAAGAAAAACTAGAAAATAATTTAGATTCAGAATCATATGAATTAATTTCAGAAAGCAAAACTTCAACTGAATTTAAACTAAAATTTAAATTATTAGAAGTATTTTCACATAATGGACTATTCACTGCAAAAAATTAAAAATCTATTGTAATCTTTATTCTTTTATGATATATTTTATGTGATTATTTTAAATACGAGGAGGAATACTTTTGGAAAAACTAGTAATAACTGGACCAACACATTTAAATGGAGAAGTAACAATAAGTGGAGCCAAAAATGCAGCTGTTGCTATATTACCAGCAACACTTTTAATAGATGGCGTTTGTACAATAGAAAATCTTCCTAATATAAGTGATGTAAAAATGTCATGTAAGATATTAGAAGGTCTAGGAGCAAAAATAACATGGATTACACAAAATGAGATTATGATTGATACACGAAATATAGATAAAACTATTGCATCAGAAGAATTAACAAGAAAATTTAGGGCATCTTATTATATAATTGGAAGTATGCTTGGACGTAAAGGTGCTGTAACTGTTGGAATGCCTGGTGGTTGCAAATTAGGTGCAAGACCTATTGACCAACATATTAAAGGGTTTGAAGCCTTAGGAGCAAAAGTTGACACAACTCAAGGAAAGATTACAGCTAAAGCATCAAAATTGGTTGGAACTTCAATATATATGGATGTTGTTTCTGTTGGTGCAACTATTAATGTAATGCTTGCTTCTGTTCTTGCAGAAGGAACGACTATTATAGATAATGCTGCTAAAGAGCCTCACATCGTAGACGTTGCTAATTTTTTAAATACAATGGGTGCCGACATTCGTGGGGCTGGAACAGATGTAATTAAAATTAATGGTGTAAAAAAACTTACTGGTAATGCAACATATTCTGTTGTTCCAGATCAAATAGAAGCCGGAACATTTATGCTTGCAGCAGTTGCAACAAAAGGTGATATTTTAATAAAAAATTGTATAACAAAACACTTAGAATCAATAACTGCAAAAATCACTGAAATTGGTGGTCAAGTAGAAGACTTTGGAGATAGCATAAGAGTAAAATGTAATAAAAGACCATCTAATGCTATTATAAAAACACTTCCTTATCCAGGTTTCCCTACTGATTTACAACCACAAATGGGAGTTGTTTTATCAACTGCTAATGGAACAAGCAGAATTATAGAAAGTATTTGGGAATCAAGATTTCAATATACTGATGAATTAAACAAAATGGGAGCAAAAATTACAGCTCAAGGAAAATCAGCATTTTTTGAAGGTGTTGATAAATTATATGGTGCACCTGTTTATTCAACAGACTTACGTGCTGGTGCAGCATTAATTATTGCAGGAATTACAGCCAAAGGAAAAACTGAAGTTTACAATTTAGAACACATTGATAGAGGATATGAAAATATTGAGCAAAAATTCAGAAATCTTGGTGCAAGAATTGAAAGAGTAACAGAGTAATATTAGAAAGAAGAAATACATATGCTAAATTTTTGTAGTTTATACAGTGGAAGTAGTGGAAATAGTTTATTTGTCGAAACAGAAAATACAAAAGTATTAGTTGATGTTGGATTAAGTTGTAAAAAGATTGAAGAAGCTTTATCTACTATAGAAAAAGATCCTAATTCTATTGATGCAATACTTATCACCCATGAACATTCTGATCATATAAAAGGTTTATCAACAATATCACATAAATTTGATATTCCTGTTTTTGCAACAAGAGAAACATTTGATGCAATGCCAACACAAACTGAAAAAATATCAAATAAAAATATTAATTACTTTTATCCTGATGAAAAATTCAATATAAATGATTTAGAAATTACCCCTTTCAGTATTCCACATGATGCAGCAAATCCATGCGGATTCACAATAAATAATGAAAAACATCAATTAAGTATTGCAACAGATATTGGTCATATGACAAATGACATTGTAAAACATTTAGAAGGTAGTGAACTTTTACTATTAGAATCAAATTATGATACAGAAGTACTAAAATGTTGTAAATATCCATTTCATTTAAAAGCTAGAATTGCTGGAAGCACAGGACATCTTTCAAATACTATGTCTGGAAAAACAATTTCTTATTTATTAAAAAATAGCAATTTAAATACAGCTATTCTTGGACATTTAAGCAAAGAAAGTAATTTTCCAGAACTAGCATATCAAACAGTAGTTGATGAATTACTAGCAAATAACTGTAACACAGATTCGATAAATTTATCTGTAGCAAGTAGAGAACTACCAGGGAGATTAATAAAATTATAAATTATATACATAGGCTTAAATAGAGCCTATTTTTTATGGTATTGTAAAGAGAATATACAGGAACAATTAATAATATTGGTCTTTTTTCGGTAATAGTAAATTGGGGGCCTATTATTGAAGAAAATCTATATGACAAAAAAGATGTTTTTCATCTATTATTATTGATTTATGGGGAAATAGTATATTCCCTTTACAAGATTAAAAACTTATTTATTAGAAAAGCATTTTTTAATATCTTCTTGCTAATCTACAATTATGTTACAACATATCTTTTTATTTGTCAATAAAAATCGTTCGACGGCAATCGACAAAACCATATACATTTCAGTATTTCCAGCATATACGCCTAAAAAAATTTATTACAAATTATTATTGCCGAAATAATTCCAGTTATATCTGCTAATAATGATGCAATCAAAATATAACGTGTTTTTTTTACTTTAATTGAACTTGTATAAACAGCAATCGTATATAATGTTGTTTCTGTTGCTCCCATTATCACAGAAGCTATCAATCCTATTTTAGAATCTACTCCATTTTGTTCAATTATATTTGTAGCAATTGCCATCGAAGCACTACCAGAAATCGGTCTTAATATTACTAATGGGACTATTTCTTTTGGAAATTTCATAATTTTTAATACTGGATATAATAATGTTGTTACAAATTCTATTATTCCAGAATTATTTAATAATCCAATTGCAAAAAATAATCCTATTAATGTAGGAAAAATTTTTAATGTTATTTCTATTCCTTTTATTGCTCCTTTTATAAATAAATCAAAAATAGGCTTTTTTTCTATAATTCCAACTAAAACTATTATCAAAATAATCATTGGTATTGATATTATCGAAATATAATTTATAATCTTAATTTTATTCACATCCTTTTTCAGTTATACGTATTATCAATTTTGTAGACACTATTCCAACAATTCCAGCACATATTGTAGAAAACCATACAGGAAAAATTATCTTTGTTGGATCATTAGACCCTAATGATGTTCTAATAGCAATTATAGTTGTTGGAATAATTTGTAAAGAAGATGTATTCAAAATTATTAACATCATCATATTATTACTTAAACAGTCTTTATTATGATTTTCTTTTTGAAGTTCTTCCATTGCTCGCAACCCAAGTGGTGTAGCCGCATTTCCTAATCCAAGTATATTAGAAATAATATTCATCACAACTTTATCATAAACTTGTGGACTTAAATTCGAAAATAATCTTATTATAAGAGGATTTAAAATTTTTTTCAAATAATTTATTATATTAGTATTTGATGCTATCTCAATTAATCCACTCCATAAACAAGTAGTTCCAATAAGAGTCAATGTTAAAGAAACTACACTTTCTGTTGAAGATGTAATTGCAAGATTTAAAATTTTTAAATTTCCACTAATAATAGCATATATAATTGAAATAATTATAAAAATAGGCCAAATAATATTTAACACTTTTCTTCTCCCCAATCTTGTATTTTTATTATTTAATATATATTCTTTTATATTTAAAAAATAACAAATTTTTACAAAAATAATTGACCAAGTTTTATATTTGTGTTATTATATATGAGAATTGAAAAAATAATTTTAGGAGGACATGTTATGAAATCAACAGGAATTGTTCGAAAAGTGGATGAATTAGGAAGGATTGTTATTCCAAGAGAAATAAGAAATAAATTTGAAATAGCAGAAAAAGATCCTTTAGAAATATATGTAGATGGTTCATCAATTATTCTAAAAAAATATGAACCAAATTGTATTTTTTGTGGAAATTCAAAAAATTTAATTGCTTTTAAAGATAAATTGGTTTGCCCAAAATGTGCTGAGAAAATTGGTGCAATTCAATCAACAATGAATGAAGAAGCAGATGAATAATCACCTGCTTCTTATTTTTCTAAAAAATACATATAAATCTCATTTTTATTAACATTTCTATCTTTAGCAATTTGTTTTATTATTTCTTTTTTATTTAATCCTTTTTCTTCATATAATTTATAATGATCTTCTAAAGATATTTCATCAAAATTTTTACATTCTTCTGTATCTATTTTATTTCCTTCAATAATTAATATCATTTCTCCTTTTATTGTGTCTATTTCACTTAATAATTCATCTATACTTTTTCTAATAAATTCCTCATGAATTTTAGTTAATTCTCTTGCCAATACTATTTTTCTATCTTTTAATATTTCTTTTAAATCACCAAGTGTTGTCTTCATTTTATGTGGTGCTTCATAAATTATTATTGTTTTACTTGAATTCTCTATTTCTTTTAGTTTTTGCCTTCTTAACTTTTTATTTAATGGCAAAAATCCTAAGAATTCAAACTCTTTTGTAGAAATCCCAGAAACAATTAATGCATTAATCATCGCACAAGCTCCTGGAATAGGTATTACTTCTATATTATCTTCAATTGCTTTTTTTATCACTTCTTCTCCTGGATCACATATTCCTGGAGTTCCAGCATCTGATACTAAAGCAATATTTTCTCCATTTCTTAATTTTTCTATTAATATCTCACTTTTCGTTTCTTCATTATGACGATGATAACTTATTAAAGGTTTATTTATTTCATAATGATTTAACAATTTTAATGTTTGTCTAGTATCTTCTGCTGCAATTAAATCTACTTCTTTTAATACTCTTAAGGCTCTTAATGTAATATCTTCTAAATTTCCTATTGGTGTTGCTACTATATATAATTTTCCTATCATGTTTTATTTTCCTTTCTTTATCTAATATATTTTAACATATTTTTTTATTTTTTTAAATAGTTTTTTATTTTATATGCTATTTTTTTTATTTATCATATATTATAATAAAAAAGGATATTTTAATATGGAAAATAATAAAAAAAATAAATTTAATTTAAAAAATCTAAAGAAAAATACTTGTAATTCTTTATTTGAAATTGAATATTTTTTAAATAATTTTAATTCATTTTTACAATATTTAAAATTATTTAAGTTTTTCAAAAATAAATAATAATTTATTTCATAATATTATAAATAGTTAAATATATTAATAAAATATTTAACTATTTATATATTATTTATTTATCGTTTAATATCTTAATTATGTACTTTTATTATTTAATTTTTGAGCAAAAATACTTTTTATTAATACATCATTTTAACATGCCCTTTCCTAAGACTTTTAACTCTACTTTATAATTTATACATTTAAACAATTTACATTTATTTCCTCTTAAAAAGATTTTATATTATTCATTTTTCTATTATTGCTTAATTTTTAAATTAATTACTTTATAAAATAATATTATTTTTTCTTATTTAAATATTTATTTTTAATTTATTAAGTAATTTTTTAGTAATATTTTTTTATTTCATATATTATATTATAAATAAAATATTTTTAAGCCAAAATAATAATAATAAATTTAATTTTTTAAAAATTTTTTATATTTTTTTAGTTTAAATTAAATATTTTTTATAATATTATTATTTTATTTTTTTATTATAAAAATAAAATTATTTATTTATATGTTCATTTTTCCCAAATAAAATAATTTATTATTTATATATTTTTGTTAATATTTATTTTTTAAAATCAATATTAAATTTAGCTGCCCTATTTTTAATATAATTATTTTTCATATCATATCTTTTCTATTTGGACATATATACCATAATTTCCAATAACTATTTTTCTTTTATATATCGTCCATAAATTGTTGATTTCCCTTGCTTTTATATTATTTTTAAATTTTTATCTTCAATTTTTTTTTACATTTATTTCCTATTTAAATCAAAATTTTATATCTCAATATTATTTTGTTCTCAAATATTCATCAGAGAAATTTTCATTTTCGCTTCCATTAACCAATATTTTTATCGAATTTATTTCTTTTAAATTTGTAAGAGTATTCACTATACTATTAATAATTTTTAATTTTTCATTTTCATCTTTATAATTTAATATCTCATTTGAAAAGTTTATAATTGCACAATTTTTTTCAATTTTTATTTCATTTAATCTTGTTCCATCTGGAATTAATTTTTGTAAATTATTATTTTGAGGTCCTTTTATTAAATAATTTATTAATTGCTTTTCTGGTTCTTTTAATAATATATTTGCATTAATTACTCTTATTTCATTTTCTAATTCATCATTTTCATTTTTAAAATATAATATTATTTTTGTTTGTTGACTATTCTCATCAGAAATTTCTTCTTGAGGAGTATAATCTTGATATTCGTCTTCAACCTTTTTTAGTTCTATATTTTTAAATAAAAAATATATTCCTATCCCAACAAATGCAATTGTTATTATTGCTCCCAACATTCTTTTTTTATTCATATAAATTTCCTTTCTATTAAATTATTTTAACTACTCTTTTCTATTCTTGTACACTGAAATATATTCATATATTTTTCTGTTAGAACTATATAAAAAATAAAAAGCTTAAAATTTATTATTTTAAGCTTTTCTATTTTTTAATTTTGAAATAATATTTTAAAATTTGTATCATCTAATAATTGAATTATTATTTTCATATTATTTGTATTAGAATCATTTTCATTATTCTCATATACTGTTATTTCAGCTATATAATTATCTCCTTGCACCTTTACATTTTTTATTTCATATATATTGGAATTATAAAGTTCACTAGTTATATATGAAATAAAACTATTTATTTCACTAAAATTTTCATTTTTATATGATTCATCTAAGATATTATATAAATTTATATAATCATATGTATTAATCATTTTCATGACTTTATCAACATCAGTTGTTATTTTAGTAACAATCTTTGCAGAATTATATTTCTCTTTAAATGAGTCTAATACAACAGTATATTCATCAAGTTGTATTGTAAAATTCATTGGTATATTTTCACTTATAATATAATTATTATCTTTTTTAGTCTTTATTGAATAATTAATGTTATCTTCCTTAGAAGTACTTTCTGTTACACTTTTTATTTCTGTATCAAATTTTGCATTGTTTAACATTTGAGTTCTATAATATATAAAGTTATTATAATTATTTTGAAATCTTTTTTCTCTATATTCTGAGTCCAACATTTGATATGCTTTTGTTGGATTATTTGTAATTAAATTTATATAATATTTAACATACTTTTGAGCAATCTCTTCACTTGTAATTCTATAAAATTCAAAAGAATTATGATTATTAGAAGAAATTTGTTGAGGAGCATGTGCTTCAATTTGATTAATGTCTGTATAATTATTTTTATATAAAGGTATTATTGCATATGTATAATTTGACAAATCCAAATTAACAATATAATATTTTTCTTTATCATATTTTCCATCATCTTCTGTTCCTTTTACTATATATGAATATAATGTTTTATCTCTTGTTTCATATATTTCAGTTGCTAAGAATGTATATGCACTTTCTATATTAGTAAGTATGTTATTTGTATTTAAATTATTTGTTTTTATAAAATCTGAATCTAATAAGTCAATTACATCAACTGCTCCACCTATTTTTATTGCATTCAAATAATTATTAATACATTTTTCTATACTATAGAAATATGTACTATTAGCTACTTTTTCTTTGGAATATTTTGCCTCTTCATATACATCTCCTTGAGGTGTATCTATGGTTGTAGCTTTTCCATCTTCATCTATATATTTATCTTTCATATAAATATTTTTTATAACAATAATTCCAATAATACATATTGTAAGTAAAATAAGACTTAACCCAATAATCCAAAATATTTTTTTCTTTTCTTTCATATTTTTTCCTTTTCTAAAAATTAAAATTAATTCTTTTTGTTAATCTTTATTATATAATCAAAATTTCCTAATTGAACTATTCTTTGTTTACTACAATTAACATATGACTTTACACGTCTGATTGCATTTGTTGATCCAGCACCATATGTTCCATTTCCAGCATATAATTCTATATGAGCGGAACTAGAAGTTTTTAATAATAAATCTCCTTCATTAATTGTTGCATTACTATCACTTGTTTTTTGCCATGTCCACCCATAATGTGAAAGATCATAATTTCCTGTTCCACCTTTTATCCATTGAATAAAATCATATGTTGTTAATTGATGTTTTCCTTTAAATTCGGTATATCCATTCATTATTAATATCCATGTTATATATGTACTACAATCTATTCCTCCACCACTTCTATCAACTTCTCCTGGTGTTGTTGGATAATTCATTGTATTTCCATTACGATATGAATATAAATTTGTTCTAATGTAATCATGTATTTGTTGCGCTGTTGCAACTATACTTTGTCCAGCTGCAACATCAAAATCTGCACCTCCATTATATGTATTAGAACTATATCCATTAGTTTCATATAATGATACATTTTGATCTAATGCATCTGCATCACCCGCTTCTATATCACGCCTTAATACACTACTTGATCCACTATATGATTCCATATAAAGGGTCATAATTAAAATTCCAACAATGACTACCCCAATTATAATAAGACTTACTGGTGCTGTTGCCATTATTAATTTTAATATTAATTGTCCTAATTTTATAACTGCTTTTACTGCTGCTTTTCCAATCTTTTTTAATGCTTCTTGTGTAGCTTTTTTGGCTTTTTCTGAAATATTTCTAGTAACATTTTGAACCTGTTGAACCATCTTATCAACAGCTTGTGATTCTGCTTGTGAAAACGGATTATTTTCTAAATCATCTAACTGTTGATTATCATTATTAGGATCTTGATTCATATGACCTCTCACCTCCTATTTAAAAACTGAATGACATTTTAAAGTTTGTTCCATCTTCTAATTTCATAACAAATTTTATTTCTTTATTGACACTACTGTTTTTATCTTTTAATGTTGCTGAATATGTATAATAACTTCCTTGTTCTTCAAATATTAAAAATTCTATTTCATTATTTTCATAAAAATTTTCTTTTAAGTATTTTTCTAAACTATTAACATCTGTTACTCCAATATTATTTTTAAAACTATCTGCTAATAATGTATATACATAAGCATAATTTTTATCATTTATTCCCATTATAAATTTATTAATATTTAAAGCTGTTTTTATTCTTATATCAGATGCTTCATATTTTGTAACAAATTGTGGAATATCTACAAGATATTGATCTAATAATACTGAAAAATCCATTACATCTTTAACTTGAAATATATAATAATCTGAATAATTTGAATAAGCCACATATTGTTTTTCATCATCAAAATAATTTACTTGAAGTTTACTTAATTCCATTGCTTTTATTTGAGCAATCTTATTGTTAATATAAGTATAAAAATTGTTATAATTTTCAAATTTTATTTTCTTATATTCATCATCTAGTAATGAATATGCTTTTTCTGGATTTGTTATCATTAACATTTTATAATAGTCAAAATATCTTTTTACTACTAAATTATCTGAAATATCTTCTTGTAAAAATTCTCCATTATAATTATCTGTTATTAGATATTTTTGGGCACCAGATTTTGCAATTTGTTCATATTCTGATTGTTCAATATCTAATTTTTTTTGTGTTATTTTATAATTTGATGATTCTTCATCAAAGTCTATTGCAAAAAATACATTTTGATAGCTTTGATTTCCAATATCAAATATTTCTCCAAATACATATAATCTATATGCTAATACAACATCTATTTCTTGAAAATAAATTTCAGTAGCAAAGAATGTAGTGTTTGAATCTATATTAGAATTTACAATTTTTTCAACCATTGAAAATGTATTTATTTGATCTATTTTTTCTATACTTTCATCAATTTCAAGCTCTGGTAAATCTTCTTCTCCTACATCCTCTTGAATATTTGGATTTTTTACTTTTGTATTTAATATAATTAAAACAGTTGCTACAATTACTAATACTACAATTGCTATAATTATTAAATATTTAAATATATTTTTATTATTCATTTATAAATACCTTTCTGAAATATATTTATTTTAATTTTACTGTTCTTACTTCATCTGCATATGCTAATATCTTATTTATATTAATATAATTTTCTGTTCTTGTAGCTCTTGAACTTCCTGGATCCAATACATATGCTAATGCATCTCCTTCATATTTTAAGCCTACAACGGCAATAAAATGTCCACCTTTTGTATTATAAATATTACTTGGATCAGAATTTGCTTTTATATGAACTATTGCAGGATTTCCTGTACTTAATTGTTCAATTAGTTTTGCTTTTAAGTTATTTGTATATCTTACTCCTGTTGCTCCTACGGAACTCATCCATGAAAACCATGCATTTGTATTATTGGGACTTATCTCTGTTGGCGTATATGGTTGTCCTGTACTTGGATTCTTTATTCCTAATCCACTTAAACATATTGCTAGAGATGCTCTACCACATATATTAGTTCCTGTTCCTTGCTTAAAATAATAATATTGCCTATTTGAAATAAATTCTCCATCTTGATCTGTTGTTTTTATTGTAGTTAATTTTGATAATGTCCATTTTGTTTTTCCGCTTCCTCCAGACATTTTTGGTCCATTAGAACTACTTGCAGACGAATCTGTATCTACTTTATAACTTTTTGGTGTTGCACTAGTATCATTTGAATTAATATTAAAACTATACATTGAATCTTCTGATAATCCTACTGCAAAATCATAATTCAAGTTTTGAGTATTTTCTGTTAGATATTGATTACCTGTTACTTGAGTTATAACTGTTCTCATAAATCTTTCTAATTCTTGTGTATTTCCATTTTGCTCCAATAAAGAAAATAATAAACTAGCAGCTGATGTGAAATTATTTTGAACTTGTGGATATTTTTTTATTAATCCTATTATAAAATCTGTTTTATATTCACCATCTATAACTGTATAAATATTATATTTATTTGTCCATTCAGCTTTTCCTTCGTATATATAAAAATGCGTATTTTTCCATTCATATAGATTACTATAATGATTAGCATCACAATTATGTCTTCCAATTCTTCTTTCTTCATATGGCTCTAGTCTTTCAACATATGGTACAGGATCTGGTTTTATATCAATTTTCTTTACACTATTTAATTTCTTAAATGGCCTTTCTATTCCTCCAACTTTAGGTTTTAATTGGTAATTCATATTCCATGTTTCAGCTCTTATTAAATATAAATCTCCCGTATTTTTTATTTTTACATTCAAAAAATCTTTTAATTCATATCCTGCATACTTTAAACATGTTGCATAAACTTCATCTTCATTTCCAATATAATCTCCTATCTGTTTATTTACTAACTCTTTTCCAGAATGAGGTTTCTCCTCTGTATGGCTAGTAACATTTCCCTCTGAATCTGTTGTTGTTGTTGTTATATCTTTACAACAATCCCATCTATTCCAAGTATCAACTTGATATGTACTTAATTTTCCACCTCTTATTACATCTTTAGCATCTGTTCCATAATTATAATGAATAAAGTCGGTCTCTGTTGATTCTAAAAAACCAATCTCGATTTTTGAATCACTATTACATTTATCAAGAAGCTCATTCATAAAATCTTCGTTTTGTGAAATCATTTGCATTGCAAGAAAGTAGTTTACTGGTGTTGCTGTTTGTTCTAACAAGTTTAAATATTCATATTCTTTTATTTTAAATGTTGATTCTACTCTTGTTGCTGTTGCATAATCATCTGGTAATAATTCAACACCTGCAGGATCTTTTGTTCCTGAATCATCAATTGCTCTATTAGGTGTTATATTATCATAATCCCAAACATAATTTTCTTCTGAAACTAATATACACAATTTCATTCCTTGTGGATTTATTGAAAAGTACTTTAAATATTTTTGAGTTTCAGCATAAGATCTTGCTGTAAGCTCTGAATATTTTTTTAACGTAGCATATGGAACATATTCCAATGTTATACCTTCTCCAAAATCCATTCCATTTTCTTGTGATGTTCCACCAGAATTTGAAGCATTATATCTACCAAATTTACTAGTATATCTTTTTATTTTAACATTTCCATTAATTGCTGTATGTGCATAAGAACCTATATTAGGTAACATATTTTTTAATTCTGTTCTAATATATTTATCTAATACATTTTTCAGTTGGGAATCTGGTGTATAAGTTTGACTTGTATTGTCATTAGCTTTTATATCATAATCTTCATCTCTAAATCCAAAAGCATATGTATCAACAGAAGCTTTTTCCAATGCTTGTATAATTCTTAATGCATAATTTCCTTGTAATTCATATCCATTACTTGTTATAGAAACCATATTTTTTAAATCTGAAGAAGCTTCTTCTAATCCTGCTAATAAACTGGTAGCTGTACTACTACCAATATTAGAACTTTTATCATCAGCAGAATTAGATAAACTAAGGTCTGCTAATTCTACTGAATTTATTACTCCTATTGCATATGTTCGAGTCATTGTGGAAAAAATGATTATAATTACTAAAATCGCAATTATTAAATTTCTTAATAATGTTTTTTTCATATTTTCCTCCTTCTAGTTATATTGAACTGTTATTGTTGTTGTATTTGAATATGCAGTTCTATTATGTGTACTTAAATAATCTTCATAATCTAATATTATTTTTGGAAATATTAGTTTATCTGCTTTATTTGCAACACTATATAATTTATTAAATTTAACTGTAATTTCTTTAGTCTCCCCTGCATTTAAAATTAAGTCTTGTTCATCAAGTACACTATTTATAGACGAATATATTGCACCTTTAGTATTAGTTAAATATACTCTATTACCAGCATCATTTGTTGTAACTGCAATTGTCTTTTGAGAATTATTCTTTATTTCTATTGTCATTTCTTCATATTTACTATATCTATTAATTTTTCCAATTTTAACATCTATATCGTCAAATACATATCTAGTATTTTTATTTTCACAATAAATATAATTATTTACATTTATTTTATATTCATTGTCTTTTTTTACAAATGTATAATACTCTTCATTAGAAGAATATTTTTCTCCTCCTGTTGCTAATAAATCTCCATTAAAAGTTACCAAATAAACTGCATTATCTCCTTCTACAGCCCATTTTGATAAAGAATACTCTTGTTTTTCAGGAAATCTTAAATCTATGTAATATTCCTTAAAAGTTTTAGCATCATTATATTTTAATGCTTCTTTACAGTCATCTGTCAACATATTATATGCTTGCACATAATCCCCACTATTACAATAACTAACAAACTTTTTCATTGTATTTTCAATAGTATTATTATTTAATTTTTTTACTGACTCTGTTTCTATATTATCTAATGTAACATTTTCTTGATTTGAATATCCATTTTCTGTTGTCAATTGTTTATCTTGTGCTATTTTTTGATTATTTTCTTCTTGAGCTATATAATATTGATTTAATATAACTATTATTAATATCACAAATATAACTACTGCTGTAGCCAGAAAAATATTTTTTTGATTTTTATTAAAAAATCTCATAAAATTGTTCATTCTATTCACCTCCAAAAATATCTAATTCAGAATTTTCTTGAACATTGTTAAACTCTACTGCACTTTCTATCATATCCAAACAATTTTTTCTAACTAAATCACTTGATTTTGAACTACGATTGTTTTGCACTGCTCTTTCTGCTATCTCCTCCCTTGCAGACTTATCATTAATAACTCTGTCTAATTGATTTCTGCTTTCTAAACTATTCTTATACTTGTATACTTCTAATGCTTTTTTATCTGCTTCCTCAATGCTATAAGAACTATTATGTTTTCTTAAGTAATTTGAATATCTAAAAATTTTCTTTTGCTCATTAACATCTTGTATAGCAGATTTTACAACTATATGTTTTGCTCTTCTAATCATTTCATCTGATTTTGCACCATAAGTGTTTTTAAATTCATCTTGAACATCATCTCTTTCAGACCAATCTTTAGCTATTCTATTTTTTCTTTCGTCATCTGAACTGCCATAATTTACTTCTCTAGTAACTCCTTTTGCAAACTTCTTGCCACTTTTATACACTTTTCCTCCAAGGGCAATTCCTCCTGCTAAAGAACCAATTGCCTCTTTGGCTGTATATTTTCCATCTGTCAAACTAACTCCTGCTTGTACAGCAGCTGTTGTTACTCCTACTGTTGCTTGTACAGCCCCTTTCAAAACTTTATCTGTTAATAATTCTTGAACATTTTCACCAGCTGTTTTGTCAAAATTCCAAACAGGTTTTATGGCTTTCTTTCCTAATGCCTTTACTCCACTTATAGTTCCTCTTCTAAATCTATCTAAAGTACCTCTATCTTTATATTCATTTTTCTTTGTTTGTTTTTCTTCATTTTCTGGATTAGTTTCTGTATTATTTTCATCTGTATTATTCATATTTTCATTTGTATTTTGGTTAGTAACTATTTGTTGAGGAACTTGTCCTTTAGCTTTATTTCTAAGTTCCATTTCTTCCTCATATTTTCTCATTTCTTCTTTATTATTTGCTTTTTTTGCCATTTCATATTGTAATTTTAATTGTTCATCACTAAGATTTGAATATGGTCTCTCCAAAAATGCCTGAGGATTTCCATGATTTCTTATATATTTATTTTGTAATATTCTCTTATGTAGAACATTATAATATTTTTGTGCCTCATCAATTTCTCCTCTTTCTAAATGCCATCTCATCTTATCTAATAATTGATTTGAATTTAGATGTGAATATTCATCATTATATTGTAATGGAATATTATTTTTTTCAAATGGATCTTCATTAGCTTTTATTGCTGCTCTTAAAATTTTAAATCTTCCTTCTGTTACTCTATTATATGGACTATTATGTCCTTTTCCTTCTATTAATCCATCTTGTTTTAGTTTATTAAATGCTTCTTCAAATGATTTTGTTTGTTCTCTCTCTTTCTTAAATTCTTCATCTGCCAAATTCTCCCTAGTCTTAAGAATTCCTTTATCAAGTAACAAAGACTCTGGTGCTACTTCCTCTTCGTCATCATAGTCATCCCATTGATCATCATCATCAGTATCTGTATTTAAGTTATTTTTATCATCACTACCATTTTTACTTGTTTCTTTTATTTTTGGTGCTGGTGGTGGTGCAAACATTCTTTTAGCACCATTCATAACTGCTGATGTCATTGCCGCAGCCCCAATAGTTTTTTCAAGTCCATTTTCCATTCCTTTTCCAGCTCTTCCAAATCCAAATATTTTCTTAAACATTTTTTCTGCATTTGCCATAAAGAACAATGCTATAATTGCATATATTGGATTTTTTACTGATATTTGCACAGCTGTTCCTATTAATAAATTATATAATAATAAATGAACTGGTTGTAATAATGCTGTATATATATATTCTTTTAACCAGAAATCAAACCCTCTTGCTTTTCCTCCACCTTTTTTATCTAATGGATACATCATTGCAACAAGTGGTGCAACAAGTGTTAAAATTGCCATTTTTAACATTCTTTTAAAATATATAAATGTAAATTTAAAAGTTAATGTTATAAATGCTATATATATGATAACATATCCTAATTGATTTGTTAGTGAATTTTCTTGTGCTTGAAATCTAGCTAATCCCATAAAATTCGTGATAAATGTTTTATCACCAAATGTAACTTTTATATTTCCTATACTTTTACCAAGTAAAGTAGTGAATTTTTGAATTAAAACTATTATAAATGCCATTATATAATGCATTATAAATATTAAAAACATAGCAATAACCCAATTTATTAATGCACTTTTATACTCTGCTTTTTTTCCTGCTGATGAACTAAGTATAATTTTAATACCTAAATATATAAGAATTGATAATAATCCAATAACAGCTATATATCTCAAAACTTGATACCATATTGAAACCATTTTTCTTAATGAATTCCATCCTGTTGATTCATTTTGTTTTACTTCACCATTTTTTACAGTATTTCCTCCAATAAAATCAATTCCAAAAACGTCAATTTCTCCTTTAAAAATTTCCTCTGGTGTATATTTAAAATTTGGATATTTTAAATCTGGTAAATTGCCAAATGCATTTTTAAATTCATTAATCTCACTTTCCGTATATGTTTTACTTGTATTTGCTTCTAACAATTTTGAATTATCAACTTCGTCCCATGAAACCATCATACTTTCAAATGAAGTTCCCAACATGCACTTAGTCAATATTGACATTATAGCATCTCCAATTGCTCTAACTATTTCTACTAGTGGACCTAATAATGTTCCTGAGTCATCATTAATATCTGCGCCTAAATTATCATCATCTGCATTTGTAACATCTTGATCTGGGTCTATTGTTTCTTCCGTAGTACTTGCTGTTGTACCAGATGTAGTACTCTGTGTTACTGTTGTAGCCGAAGTAACTGCATATATAATACTACTATAATTAAATTGAAATAAAATATTCATTAATATAATACATGTTAATAATTTATATACAATTTTTTGCACATTTTCACCTCATTCTTTATGTTGTTTTGCTATCAAAATATCTTATTGATGCACTTACTGCTTTTTCTTCTTTTCTTGTTTTTTCTGCTTTTTCTGTATCCATTCCTTTTGTAATTGAATCCAAATATTGTTTTTCTCTCTTTGGATTATATGTAATTGATGATATATTCTGTTTTTTCCTCTTCTTTTTATGTGTAAGTATAGACATTGCAATTACATCTTGTTTATCTCTTTCTTTATCAATTGCCTTTTCCTTAGCTCTTCCTGTTAAGTTTGCAGTTTCTGGATTTTCTTCAACTTCTTCTTTTGCAACTGCATTAGAATATGTTATACATTGTTTTATTTCATCCAAATCTATGAAGCCTCTTGTTACATAATTATCTACAATTCTATCTCTATACTCTCTCCATTCATTTCCATATTTTTCTTTACAGAATTGTATTACATCATCTCTATTTTTAAAGTTTTCTTTATATACTTCCATCTTTTCATTTTTATCATATCCCTCAACATACCCTGTTCCGAAAGTATCTATAATATTATCCGTCTTTTTAGTACCATATGCATATCCTACTGAAAAAGATGCTAATGCCTCTGTTGGTTTATAATGACCATCTGTTAAACTTATTCCAGCTTGAACTGCAGCTGCCGTAATTCCTATTCCAGCTCCAACAGCTCCTTTAGCTATATTTCTTACAAACCTTTTTCCATTATATTTTGCAGTTCTATTTACATCATATATTGGTCTTATTGCCCTTTTCCCTATAGCTCCTATACCACTACCAATTCTCATAGCTACTCTTCCACCTCTAGAATTTGCTATATTTGACATTGTCTGTCCTACAGGTGTTTCGAGTGCTTGTGCAGTTAAATCTTTTCTTTTTTCATGCATACTTCTCATAAGTTGTTTTATTGGTTTTTTATTTGCTGGTAATTCACTTCTAGGAATTATATCACCTAATAACTTTGGTCTTCCAATTGGCTCTTCTATATCTTGATCTTGAATATTATTATTATTGCTCAATCTATGATTTGTATTATCACCTATTGGTTCATTATTATTTTCATCATCATCTATATTTTCTCTATCATCATCTGCTGATGTTGGAGATTGTGTAGTTTGTATTGAATCATTTAATAATTCTGCTGTTTTATAATCTTTATTTAATGCTCCTGGATATCCAATTGCTTTTGATGAATTTGCTCCATTGCCTTTTTTTCCAACTAATTTTTTTACACCATTAGCTGCAGAAACCATTGAAACGGCACCAAGTCCTCCAACCATTCCTTCACGAGCTTTATCAAATCCAAATATCTTTTTCAACAATCTTTCTGCTTCTGTTAGAAATGTTAAAACTGCAATTGCATATAATGGATTTTTTACAGCAATTCCCATTGCTGAGCTAACCATTACATAATATAATAAATAATGTACTGGTTGAATTAATGCATTAAAAAAATATTCCTTTATCCACATTGAAAAACCTTGCGCTTTTCCATCAATAGATTTATCTATTGGATATGTAAATGCTACAATTGGTGCAATTAATGTTAAAAATGCAAGATTTAAAACTCTTTTTAAATAAATAACTGTAAATTTTATTGTATATCCTACAAGCATTATATACATAATTTCATATCCAATCTTTACTGCAATTGTATCATATTCTGTACAAAATCTTACTAATCCGATTAAATTAGTTGCAAATGTATCATATCCATTTCCGCCAACAACTCTTAGAAGTGGCATACTTGCTCCTAATTTATCATTAAACATATTTATTGCTGTAATTATAAATGACATTATATAATGCATAGAATATAAAATAGCTAATCCAACAATCCAATCTATTATTAATTCTTTATATTTAGCCCTATTTTTTGTATTTGAACTTAACATTATTTTTATACCAATATATATTAATACAGATAAAAATCCAACTGTTGCTATTAATCTTAATGCCTTATACCAATTAGCTAATGCTTGTCTTACAACTCCTAGTCCTTCTGCTTGTCCAACACCAGAAATAAAATCAATATTTAATAAACTTATTTTACCAGCAAATATTTCTTCTGGACTATAATGAATATGAGGATATTCAACATTACTTATTTTTCCTTTAGAACCTAAATAACAAAGAATTTGATTATTTAAAGAAAGATCAAACATTGTATCTATATTTCTACTGTCAACAACTCTACATTTATCTATATAATTTGTTTTTACATAATTTGTTATTTGGGCCTGATCTGTTACATCAGAATACATAAATTTTTGAATAATTCCTAGTAAAGTATCTGCAACACAGTTAACCAAAAAAAAGAATGGTTTTAATAATACTCCTCCTATGTCCCAATTAGTATCTCCTGAATATGTTTTTCCACCAACAATCATTTCATTTGTAAAATTTATGAAACTTGAAGATTTAGCTTCTTCATTTTTTTTCGTAGTATTATCTGCTCCTGTATTTTTTACAACCTTAATATTACTTATTTTCATTTCTGTATATCTACCATCTGTATTATCATCTGTTATATATTGACTTTTAGAACCAGTTTCACATTTCATTTCAAAGCCTAATACTATTGTTGTATTGTCATCAATTTTTATAATTTTACCTTCAGATGATGTAACTTCTCCTGCAGTAGTATCATTTAAATCAATTCCACATAGATCAGCAAGTTCTTCTACTGTTCCAGAATAAGAATATGCTTCTTCTAATTTACTTCTTAACTCTTCAACTAATTTTTTTCTTAATTCTGAATATGTTTCTTCTCCAACATTTCCTTCTGCAACACTTATATCATCCAAATTTTCATTTGTTGATTCAGCTAATACTATATTACAAAATAACCAGTTAAGTAAAATAATTATTATACTTATATAAATTAATATTTTATTAAAAATATTTTTTTTCATTACATCACCTCTCTAAATATTAAAGTAACTTTTTTAATTACACTCTCTTAAATATAATAAAAGAGTGTAATTCATAAAAATCGCCTTATTTTTCTAAGTATTGGTTATATCTTCTTATTGCTTCATCTTCATTTCGTATTGTATTTGCTGTTGTTTCTGCTTGTGCTTGACTCATTCCTTTTGTTCTTGCAGCAATTAATTGTCTTTCTTTCTTCTCATTATATGGTGTTCCAGAAGTTCCTTCCTTAGCTTTTCTCTTTTGAACATTCTTTATTGCCATTGCTGTTAAGTCTTGTTTATTTCTTATCTCAATTTTTTGTTTTTCAGTTAAGTTACTATTATTTTTTGTAAGTTCAGCTGTTGCATTATTTGAATATTTCATCATTTCTTTCATTTCACTTAAATCTGTGAAACCTCTTGGAACAAAGTTATTTACCATTCTATCTCTTTGTTCTCTCCAATCATCTCCATAATTTTCTTTACAGAACTGAATTACATCATCTCTATTTGAGAAATCTTCTTGGAATGCTTTCATTTTTTCTGGCTTTGTATAACCATCTCTATAACCAGATGTAAGTGTATCTACAACCCCTCCTGCAGCATTACCTGCAAATCCATAACCAGCAGCAAATGATCCTATAGCTTCTGCTGGGCTATATTTACCATCTGTTAAACTTATTCCAGCTTGAACTGCCGTTGCTGTAAGTCCTACAGCTGTTCCAACTGCACCTTTAGCGATATTTCTAACCAGTCTCTTTCCATTATACTTGCCACTTTTGTCAAAATCATATATTGGTTTTACCGCTTTTTTCGCAACCGCAAGTGCTCCTCTTCCAACTTTTGATTTTCCAACTCTGGAATTTTTCATTCTATCTGCTAATTGACGTATTGGTGTCTTTCCATTCTGTTTAATTGGTTCCATATTTCCATTAAACTGAGGTGGTGGTGGTAAATTACTATCATCACCATTATTTTGTTGTTGCGATTGATGTTGTTGTGATTGTTGCTGCTGTTGTTGTTGAGGTGGTGGTGGAGGTGGTGGTGGCGGATCATCATGATCATGTTCATCTTCATGTGCCTGTGCAGCCGCTGCTCCTGCAGTTGCGCCTGCTACACCAGCAGCACCTAATTCTGCACCTGCCGCACTAAGTTTATCATCTTTAAAATCTTTTATTAATGCACCTGGTGATTGCATCTTACTTGCATCAGGTCCACCTTTTGGTCCTTTTCCTAACATTCCTTTTAAACTTGATGCTATAGCTGCACCTGCAATTGCATCTTGCATTCCTTTTACTGTTCCTCCGCCAGCTTTATCAAATCCAAATATCTTCTTTAATAATCTTTCTCCTTCTGGCATAAATGCTAATACAGCAATTGCATATAATGGGTTTGTTCCTGATATTCTCACTGCAGAACCAACTAAAACATAATATAGTAAAAAGTGCATTGGTTGTAATAAGGCATTAAATATGTATTCTTTTACCCACATATCAAATCCTTGTGCTTGCCCATCTGCCATTTTATCAATTGGATATGTAAAAGCAACTATTGGAGCAATCAATGTTAAAAATGCCATATTTATCAATCTCTTTAAATAAATCATTGTAAACTTAAATGTGTACACTGTTAACATTGTATATAATATCAAATATCCAGTTCTAAATAATAAATTATCTGACTGAACGCAAAATCTTACAAGTCCAATTAAATTTGTATTAAATGAAAATGAACTTACATTTCCCTTTACAGAAACATTAACATATTGCATTGAATTTGATAACATTGTATTAAATTTAGAAATTACTACAATTATAAAACTCATTAAATAATGTAAAAAATACAATATAGCAAAACCAATTATCCAATTTATTATCCATTCTTTATATTTTGCTTTATCTTTCGCTGTTGAACTTATCATTATTTTTATACCTGTATATATTAATACAGATAAAAATAATACAGTTGCAATCAATCTTAATATTTTATACCATGATGCTATTACTGATCTTACAGTTTTCAAACTTGAGGTCTGTCCCTGACCAGAAATAAAATCAATATTTAACAATCCAACTTTTCCAGCAAATATTTCTTCACAACTATAATGAATATGTGGTATAGCAAATTCTGAAAGAGCATCCCATACATCTATTCTCGATATACGAGTTGTTATAGTTTCTGTAGGATTTCCTGCATCAAATAGTTCGTCTTTTTTTTCACTATTTACAACATCAAATACATCTCCTATAATAGAAGCAACTTTTGCTAACGGACTTTCTTCATCTTCATTTGATAACATTACATTTTGCATTATAGCATTTACTGCATCTAATATTGATTGCCAAAAAAATGTTAATGGTTTCATTAATATTCCGTCCTACACCGTCTTTTATAAAACTAGTTCCACCATCATCTATATCATAATTACCTTTTCCAGTTGCCATATCATGTTTATCTTGAACATCTTGTTGAACTTTATCAGTCATTGTGTCATTTAGATCTTTTCCAGCTTCATTAGATGCATCTATATCTGATTTTCCTTCATCTTTTGCTTTGTCATAAGTATCTTTTGTTTTTTTAATCTCATTATAAGCATTTAAATAATATGTATCATCAATGTCTTCTGCTTTCAAATTTTCATTTAAATATGGCTCACTCTCTATAAAGGCATTTTTAATTTTAGTACTTCTATCTTTTTCTGGTATCAATGCCACTGCCAACCATTTAGTCATCGCATCTACATACTCATCACCATATACCTCTTTTGTTGGTCTTGGATCCTTACTATATAAAAAATTTGTATAAACTGTAGAAGCCAATGTTTGATCATTCTCAATTTCTGTAACTAAAGCTTTCAAATCATCATAACTACTTGCAAAAGATATATTAGGTATCACAATATTTGCAAATATTACCAAAACTAAAAATATTGCGAAGACTCTAATAAATTGCTTATGTTTTTTTAACATTATTTTTCACCTCCTCCTTTTCTGTCTTAAATCCAACAACATATTTCACATTTTGCATTTTAAACTCCATTAATTTTTATTTATATTTCTTTGATCATCTCTCTGGTTATTAGCAACCAATTTATTCATATTTGTTTCAACAAATTCAAATTCTTTTCTTGTTGGTGTAATTTGAATAACTGCTGTATCTTGTCCAACCTTCAACAATCCCTCACCTTTAGAACAAGTAACAAGGAATGAAGCTTCACCTTCACTTAATTTGAAAACTTCTTTCAATTGTTGAATTTCAGATTTGTCTTGTGCTAAAAACAACTTTGTATCTGATGATGTTAATACTGCTTGAGCTTCTGGCTTTTCATAGAAATCTTGGAATCTTTGAGAAATAATTGCAAGTGAAACATTTCTTTTTCTGGCACGTCTTGCCATTTTATTTAAGAAATCAACAGCCTCAGGGAATGGAAGTAACATCCATGCTTCATCAACTATAACTCTTTTTTGTCTTGCTTTTCTTTTATCTTCACTATTTTTCTTAACAAATTTTTCCCAAATCCATGACATTAATATTTGTTGAGCAAGTGGTCTTGCAAAACGCTCTTCCAATTGTGATATATCGATATTTATTAATGGTGCTCCTTCCATTAAATCAAATGTAGATTGACCATCAAAATATGCCATCTGACCATTATATTCTCTTATATATTGTTTCATTACTTTTAATAAATAACTATAATGGAACTCATAATCTTTATTTGTATTACTTTGAGCACTTTGCTTAATTCTTTTATACCATGACCCAATTGTTGGCATTTCTTTTCTTCTTCTTTCAAAAACATTACTTGAAGATGAACTTTCATACAAACTTGCTGGGTTTGCTGTAATTCCACGTGCCGCATACTCTTGAGAAACAGCTTCAGCAATAATTTGCTTTGTAAGCTCATTTACTTCTTTAGTTCTTGTACTACCTTTGGCCATTGTCATTAATGCTTGTGTAACATCTTCTACTTTACTTTCAACATTTAATGTATCTCTTTCTCTTCCTGTTATCTCATCTTTTGTTCTTTCTATTTCTATATCAAATAAATTAATAATTGTTTTTGATGTAGGGCTTATTACAACATTTATTCCACCTAACGCATCTGCTACAACAGAATATTCCCCTTCAGCATCTAGTGTCAAACTTTCAATTCCCATAAGTACTGAAGATCTTGAAATTAATGTTTTCATTGTTACTGATTTACCAGCACCAGACTTAGCAAATATAACCATATTATAATTTGTAAGTGATGAATGGAAATTATCAAATAATATCGGAACTCCAGTTTGTTTATTTACACCAATTGGAACACCTGTATCATGTCCTATATTTGAAGTTGTAAATGGAAATATTGTTCCCATAGATGGCCTATCAAATATTTGAGTCTTTTTTATTCTATCATCCATTAATGGTAATGCTGATTTAAAACCATCTTCTTGAATTGCCCATGCACTTCTAATCCCTACAAGAGATTTTGCCATTTCTGCAGTTAACATTTTTGATAATTTATCCAAATCCTCTTTACTATAAGCAAACAATGTAGAAACAATTGATGCTTCATATAATTTATTAAATCCTGCTGCAATTTCATCTCTTAATTGTTCAGTTTCATATCTTTTTTGTGTTAATATACTTTCTCTGTTTATATTACCTTTATCATTAGCAACAATTCTTTCTGTTTCTAGTTCTGTTATAATTTTGTTCAAATCATTTTGTGAATTAGACTCTTGAATTGGTCTTATATAAATTGATGTATTTATATCGCCAAACATATAAAGAGATCTAAATAATTCTGGGAATATACATGTTCTTGGTAATGTAGAAACATAAAAACTTCTAGCATATCTTTTAACATTTGAAATTATTTCTAGATGATCAATATTTGATGCATCTATTCCAGATGGAGCAATTAATTCCTTTATACTTTTTTTCTTTAAATATAAAGTTTCATTATTCATTACCTGAGCTTGGTCTTCTTCCTCTTGTTGCTTTTGTTTTTTCATTAGTTTCATTCTCATTTCCTCCTTCCGTTGCCTCTTTCTTTTTTCTTCTTACCTTAACTTTAGCATCTTCTGATATATCTTTTCCTAAATATTCTTCATTTTCTGAAATTAATTGTTCAGCAAAATCAAATATTAAGTTTTTAGCATTTTCTTCTCTTATTCTAAGCATCATTTCTTTATCACTTTTTGCTTCCATAACAGCCTCATTTGCTAATTTTGTTCCATTTTCTTCTATTTGTTTATTAATTAATTTCATCTTCTTATCAATTACATCAGGAGCTGTTGAATATAATGAATCAAAACCTGCATTTATTGCAGTTTGTGCACTGAATATGTCTGAATCTTCTCTATTATAAGCATTATATAATAATTCAACTAATCCCTTTGAATCTAATATTTTACTATTTACTTCACATCTTGATAAGGTTCTCATAATTGATCTAGCTCTTGTATATAACTCTGAGAAAATCATACTTTGTATTTCATCTCGTGAATAATTTTGTGTATTTATTTCTTCTTCATAACAAGAAATTATAATATAATATTTTTTATGTAATACACTACTATTTAAACTACTTTTCTCTGTATTTGCAATTATATCTTTTGTATATTCATATTTATTTTTTTGTTTTACATATTCTACATATGCATCATATATTTCTTTATCTGTATACATTCCTGACTCCGCACTTTTTAATTGCATATATTTATTTTGTAATATATTATATTTATCTTCAATGTCTCTAAATTTTAATTTATATTCTCTTAAACTAGATTCCAAGTTTACAGTTCTTGTTTGAACATATATTTGAATATCAAATTTTAATGTATTTAAAAACTCTATAAAACCTTGTTCAACAGAAGCCATTTCCATTTCTGACATTAAATCATAATTAATTCCTTGACATTCTAGAACCATCAAATATTTACCTTTTTTTTGAATTATCATGTTATCTTCTACTTTTTCAAATTCCATAAAATCCATTATTGATTGTAAATTGTATGTAGCATTTGGAGATGGTGTAGCTTCATTCTTTTCACTTTTTTCTCCATCATTTTTCTTTTGTTTAGCAACAATAAAAAACCAAACGCCAATAAGTGTAAAGATTAATATTATTAGAAAAACTGCTACTATTGTTAAAACTGAAATTAATTGATCTGGATTACTCATTGTCACTTCCTCCTTTGTGATATAAATATAATTTTTTTCCTTGTTTTTTAAATTTTATTGCCCTCATTATTATTTCATCAATATTTTCTCCTCCAGTTTTTCTGAATAATTCAAAATTTGATGAATTTGGAACTTTTAATGTAGCTATTCCAAAGCCAATTAATGCAAATATTAATGTAATTGCAATTCCTATAAATGGATGTTGAAAAATAACTCCAATTGGTAAATATCCAACTATTAATCCTACAAATGCACATGCAACAGTCCATAAAAATGATTTTTTGGTAAATATCATTAATATTCTACCTTCACCTTTTGTTTTTCTTGGTATGGTATATGTATATCTTGCCATATATTTTCCTCTCTTTCGTTACAAACTATTTATACCATTTTATTATAACATAAAAGAAAAGAAAAAACTACATTTTATGATAAAAAATATCATAAAATGTAGCTTTTTTTATTCTAAGAACCCATTATTCCTAATAATAAGTTTGCAATACTTGTTGCAGCAAATACTATTGTTACACCAATTATTAATGGTATAAATTGTTTTTGAACATCTGCTTTTTCATTTGCAGATCCTAATACCATCTTAAATCCTAAATATGCTATTAAGATTACTGCTAATATTGCTGAAACAATTTGTAATAATCCTAATACTCTACCAGCAATACTTTTCATTCCACTTGAATCTATACCTGTCATGTTAGCATTTATACCTGTTACTACATCTTTGGCAGAATCTGCATAAGAAAAAGTAGATACAGAAAATACAACTAACATTGCCATTAATACTACTGCAAAAATTTTTAAAGATTTTTTCATATTATTCATTCCCTTCTTTTTATTTTTTATTATTATATAAATGTTAATAACTATTTTATTATAATGATTGGAATAAGTTAACTGCTACTTCCCAAATTGTAAATGCTCCAAAAGATACTATTATTCCAATTACCCAAGGAACCATTGATTCTTTTACCTTGGCTTTTTCCTCTATACTTTGTGTTATAAAATTCAATCCCATTATTGCTCCAGTTATTACTGTAACTCCTATTGCTATTGTTAACAATACTCCTGATATAAAATTTGATAAACTTTTTAAATCATTTTGATCTATCATTGTTGAGCTTTCACTTCCAGCATTCAAAAAACTATTTCCATTGTTCATTACATCATCTAATGAACCATCTGCCATACAAGTTGTTGAGTATACTGATAAATTACACAATATTAATAATGTTATTAAACAAACTTTAAACAACATTTTCTTCATACTCATCACTCCTTTATTCAACTGCAGATATTACTAATTTTGCTATTGTAGTTATACTGAATAACATTATAGCTCCAATTATAAAGCCAATTGCTTTACCTTTTCCATCTGCCTTATCATTTGCAGAACCTAGTAATATTTGAAATCCAACAACTGCAATTCCTAAAACAATTGCAAAACCTCCTATTATTTGTAATGCTCCTAATATAGTTCCAACAATTGAATTCATTTTGGTATTTTGTTGTGGTTCTGGTTTATATTGAGATGGATCTATAGTTAAATCAGCCATATATATTCCTGAGTCACTTGAATATGTATATGCATTTGATTGATATTGAATATTCATTGTTATTAAAAAAATTACAAATGCTAATATTATTTTTGCCAAAACTTTTTTCATTTCAATCCCTCCAATCATAATACACACATTCTATACTAATTATAGAATATTTTTAATTTTATTGCAAGACTTTTTTTCCAAATTTATTACTTTTTTTCTTATTTTTACATGTTTTCAGCCATTTTTTACTTTTTCTAATATCTTTTTGCTCTATTTTTGTTAAAAAGATATGGTGCAGATTTTATCTACACCACATCTTTTTAATCTGACTTGCGAATATATGCAAACCAAATCAGGACTGCTAAGATAATCAAGACCGGAATTTCTCCAATTACAGACATAAGACATACCACTGCCAAAAAAAGAAAAAACGGTGCAAGAAAAGGAATAAGACAAGCAAGGAACAAACATAAAAACATAGCTCTAAACATATTCTTCCTCCTTAATGAGTCCAACTCAACTTCAGCAAATTTATGCTTTGCTTTTATTATACCACATTTTATTCTTTATAGCAAATTTACAGATTTTCTATTTTATAAAATGAAAAGTTTTCATCTTCTTTTACTAACTTATATTTAGTTCCTTCTATTTTTTTCAAAACTTTATTTAATTGAGATTGATTACTCAATATGATATGTGTTATATTATATTTCTCTACAAATTCATCAATATCCATTTCAAAAGAACCTACAGACTCTGAATCTTCAAAAACATTTACTCCAGAATTAAATTCAGGAGAATATAAATCTGCTCTTGAATCAATAAATACTGGTATTCCTCTATATAATAAATAACTTCCATAATTATATTCATTAAAAATTCTTACATTATAAAATCCTGTTTCCTTAAAATAATCTAAAATATAGTTACTCATTTCAACTGGATATGTTTTTTCATCTACATATTGATCATTTCTTTTTTCAAAAATTAAACAAAAATCTACTATAATAAAACAAATAATAATTATAACAATTACACTTTTTCTCATAATTGCTTCTACTAGTTGCTTATCAATACTACTATTATGTGAATTACAAAATTCACTAATAATCCTATTAATACATATTAATCCTATTATAATAAAAATGCTTTTTTGTCTTCCAGAGTATAACATCAAAATAATTAGTCCACAAATCATAAATAAATCTGACATTTCAATTTTTGCATCAGTAAACATTAATAGTCCAAACAAAACAATTAAAACACAAATAACATCAATATTATTTATTAAAATCATTGGCTGATGCTCAAGAATAAAATTTGTAGTAGTTCCTTTCATTGTTTTTATTAAATATGTATATGGCGTATCTCCTAAAGGAGTAAAGATTCCTGTTAATATACAGCAAATCATAAAAACAATTAATATTTTTGTATTTGGATTTTTATTTATTATAATTTTTGAATTATTTTCTTTCTTTTTTAAACAAGCAATAAAATACTCTGCCATATATGGCAAATATAATACAAATGAAAATGGCCATACTGCCACATGTAAGTTTGCTACCAATAATGAATCTATTATTAAATAGATTCCATATCTTTTCTTTCCAGTTTCCAATAATTTTTCCATACTATATATTTGAAGAATAAACAATATATATGTTACTAATTGTGCTCTAGCTGCAATAAATGATTTCAACATATATAATCCTAATATTGTCATGAAAAACGATAAAATTTGATTTTTATTAATTTCTACATTTACACTAAAAAATACAATTCCCAAAATTGCTGCAAAAATACAAGTTGATATATATATTCCAAACATTCCACCAATATTATATATTAAATATATAATAACATCATATAACCAATGTGGATATGTATATTTCAAATTAGAATGCCACGAAAAGTGTTCTAACATATCTATATTTTTATTTTTTACAATTAACTCCCCTATTTTTATTGTATAAAACGTATCATTTTGAAGAGTTTTTGGAGATATTGAAATTGCAAATAAAATTATTAATATTACTGCAATTATATTAAATTTTCTTTTTTCTTTCATTTGTAAATCCTTTCTTGTAATTTATTATTTTTTTCAAATACTACTAATAATAATTCCATATATTTTCATTTCTTTTAATTTTTGCCTTGATATTATACATTATTTTTCTAACTAAAACAACATTTATCTGGATTTTTATATTCTTTTTAATTTATCATTAATCTTTTTCTCTAAACTTTTTTTATAAATAATTGTACTTATAGTAAATAATAATATTATTATAAATAAATCCATATAAAAACTTATTGCAAAAATTTCATCTTTAATAAATCTATCTAATATAAAAACTGATAATATTGAATTAATTATTACAATTCCTATTATTATCATCTTAAAAAATAAATACTTTTTAAATGATAATTTTTTTATCATATCATCTGAACCTTTATCTATATTTACTGCGATTAATATTATAAAATAAAATATACTACTATATATAATTCTCAATATTAAATTTGAAATATTGCCATATTGTATAACTTCATATTTATAACCATCATTTCCAAATAAAAAATAACAACTAATTAAATTAATTGTAATTGAAACCAATCCTATTACTACACTCAAAAAAAATCTTTTTAAAATATTAATATACTTCTTTTTCATATAAATATCTCCTTAAATATTTAAATATTCTTTTATTTTTTTTACATATCTTCTTGATACATATGTATATCTATCCGTATAAAATTTTAAGACAATAGTTCCTATTATTTTAAAATCTAAACTTTGAACTTTTGAAAAGTTTACTATTTCTGAATTTGATATTCTTACAAATTTTTCACTTAATATATTTTCTAATTCATAAATTCTTTTTTTTATTTCAAAAATTTCATTACTTTCTGTTCTAGCAAAAACCTTTTTATCTTCAGAATATATTGATTCTATTTTATTTTCTTCTAGTATAAATATTTTTTCATCTTTATAACCATATAATTTAATGTTTTCTTCATCCCTAATTTTTTCTATTAATTTCTTAACATCTTCTGTTATTTTATTAGTACAAATAATTATTTTGTTTTCTTGGTACTTTTCATTAATATCAAATTCTATTTTCAACTTTTTTCTCCTTTTTCCCCTAGGTTACTTTTATTGTAACATATTTCTAATAAATTTCTATATATTTTTGATATCTGGTTATTTTTTTATTATATTAGGAAAACTTACTATGATAAAAGAGCACAAGAAATGAAGTGAACCCCAATTATTAGACTCTAAAATTTAATAAGGAGAGTCCACTTCATTCTTGTGCTCTTTAGGCGTTATTGTTTATTAGGCATTTTCTTTACCTCATTTTTCATTTTGTATATTCCTACATCTGCTTCTTCATCAGTTGCACTAATATCATGTACTCATTTTCTATCTGGATTATATGTTGATCATAATTGCCATTTATTTTAATGTATAACTATTATTTATAATTGATGTACTGTACAAAAATAAAATATCTTGATCATTAAATTCTATATATTGACTTAATATTTTGGGTGAAATATATCTAGTATCTATCAATGTTATTTTATCATATCCTTCAACTAATAATGGAACGAAGCTACTTGCAAAAGAATCTCTGAATACAACTAATTCTCTTCCTGTTTTATTTTCTGTATTTTCTATGCTTATTAATGACACAGCTCCTGATAAATAGATATCATACTTATCTAATGAATTCATTTTATCAAAATTATAAATTGTTGTAGCTTCATTTTTTTCATAATTATATACAGTGCAATTTTTCAAAACATTATTTGTTAATATTTTTATTTCATCTTTTTTTTCATTTATTGGCAATTGTCCTGAATAAACTCCTTTAAATTCTGTTATTACTTTTTCTTCATAATTATTATTTAAATTTAATTTCATCTCTTGTCCAAATTTTTGAGCTATTTTTATCAATTTTTCTTGTTTCCAATGTGAATCTGTTTTATAGTAATCTTCTAATTGTAATAAATCAAATATTCTTATATATTTTCCAAAATTTAATTTTTCGTTTAATATATTTTCTAAATTATTATAATCTATTTTTAAATTATCTTTGTTAATAAAATAATTTTTATCTGGAATTATTGAATAATATATTTTATTATTTTCTGTTAAATATTTCTCTTTTATTTCTATTATTTTATTTGAAATATTTAATATTGATTTTTCATTTAATGGATATATTTGTTCAATTATATAATTATTATATTCATATAAATTATTATAATTTTTTTTGCTTAATAATTTTAATTCTGTATTTATTTTTATTTTTCTAAATAATTCTCTTTCAAAAAATTGATCTGTTACATATTTATCAAATTTATTAAAAAATGTTCCATTAATTATTTGTGATATAGAAACAGAAGGAAATTGTTCTAATTTTCTTCTTTCTGCAATTGATATAATTTCATCTTTTTTTATTATATTTATGAAAAAAGATAAAATTATTATTATTGCAAATAATATTGTTACTATTTTATTTTTATTTTTTTCTGACATATTTCCTCCTTTCAAAATCTAAAATATAAAAATGGATTATATGAATTATCTACAGCATATGATGTTATAATTATTAAAATAAATACTATTAATATTGGTTCTAAAATATTTATTATTTTATTTATTTTTTTATTTTGTTTTAATTTTTTTATTAAATTTTTAATTATTGGTGTTGAAGCAATTATTGCAATAATAATTACAACAAAATAATTTTTTAAATAATATATTGTAAATTTATTAATTAATTTTTCGCCATTAACTCCAAATAATCCTATAATATTACTCCATGCATCTTTCATATTATTTGCATTAAATATTATAAAACTTATCATTACAATAAATAATACATATATTCTTTGAATAAATCCTGGTAATTTTTCTAAATATTTTTTTAAAAATAATTTTTCAATAAGAAGTATTATTCCAAAATATAATCCCCATATAACAAAATTCCAACTAGCACCATGCCATATACCAGTTAGGGCCCAAACAATTAAAATATTTATTATTAATTTTTTTGTTCCTTCTCTACTTCCACCTAATGGTATATAAACATAATCTTTAAACCATGTTCCTAATGATATATGCCATCTTCTCCAAAATTCAGTTATACTTTTGGATATATATGGATAATCAAAATTTTCTAAAAAATCAAATCCAAACATTTTTCCTAAACCAATTGCCATATCTGAATATGCTGAAAAATCAAAATATATTTGTAACATATATCCTACTGCAAAAATCCAATAAAATAAAATTGTTTTTTCATTTGTCTCTGTAAAAACTTTACACAATTGTCCTAATTGATTTGCAATTAAAACTTTTTTGGCAAGTCCAATTACAAATCTTTCTACGCCATAAGAAAACTTTTCAAAGCTGTGAGTCCTATTGTCTAATTCGTTTTCTATTGTCTCATATCTAACTATCGGTCCTGCTATTAATTGTGGAAATAAAGAAACATATGTTGCTAATTTTAGAAAGTTTCTTTGTACATCTACTTTTCCTCTATATACATCAATTTCATAACTTATAATTTGAAATGTATAAAAAGAAATTCCTATTGGTAATGCTAGATTTAAAAGTTTAAAATTTGCATTAAAAATATTATTAATATTTCCTATAATAAAATCTGTATATTTAAAAAAACATAAAAATATAATATGTATTATTATTATTCCAAAAAGCATTTTTTTATTTTTATATTTTTTTATTAAAATTCCACCTATATATGCAATTAAGATTTCTAATATCATTAATAAAATGTATTTTGGTTCTCCATAAAAATAAAATATCATTGAAGCTAAAAATAAAATAATATTTTTAATTTTTTTGGGCATAATAAAATATATTATAATTAATACTGGTAAAAAATAATATAAAAAACTTATATTAGTAAATAGCATTTTTCCTCCTAACATATTAAAGCTTCCAATTTCTTGGAAGCTTTATTTTTTTATTGTGCTGGTCTTTCTTCTGGGAGTTCAATATCTTCTTCACCTGATTTTTGAAGCTCTTTTCCTATTTCGTTTCCAACATATTTTTTAAATGAATTGTATGTTGCAGTAGCCCAATCTTCATCTGACATTACAAAAAATATAATATTATTATGATTTGTAACATATAATTTTTCTGCTGAAACACAAATCCACTTTCTCATATCTACATTATTTAATATTTCTTCTTTAACAGTTTCAATATTTGCATTTGATTTTACTTTTAATGCTACTGCAGAATATGCTTGTGAACTCATTAATGGTTCTAATACAACTAAACTTTCTACATTTCCTGTACTTTGAATTCCTGTATATGATGTTACTAAATCTGAATTTGATACATCAATTTCTTCTGTTTCTAGTTCTGGTAATACATCTTTGTTTTCAGAATATATTGACTTTAACATACTTTTCATGTCTTTTCCTGATTCTATTTTTACAGATGTACCTCCATTTGTTGTATTATTATTGTTTTTTACAATAACAACTCCAACAATTGCAATTATTGCAATAATTGCGATTACAATTATCGTAATCATTGTTTGCTTTTTCATTTTATTTCCTCCTTATTTATTTTAACATCATTATATAGTATCTTATTATTTGAGTCAATGGATTTTATTAACTTTTTATTTCTAAAACAACTTGTTCTTTTAATTTTTCGTTTTTCTCCATTTGTTTTACAACTTCATAGACTATATAAAATGGCAATATCATTTGTCCTAAACTCATTATTAATGTAAAATATTTTCCAGAAATATTATATATTATTTCTATTGGTGTTCCTGGAAAGTTCTTAGATATAAACATTAAATTACTTCCAAAAATATTATTTACTATATATGCTAATACACATATACTTCCAACTAAAATAATATAATATTTTATGTCTGATGATTGAATTTCAATATATTTGGTTTTATTTATTAATAATCCTAAATAAACCATTATTCCATGGAAAACAAAACTATGTAAACTTACTATGTGAATTGCTGGATATGTTGGTAATGATGTAGATGGATATAAAATAAATACTATTCCACCAATAATTCCTCCTGTAGCTAAAAATACATCTCCCATTCTTTTTAATTCATTTTTAGCAAATGAACTTAGTAAACCTGCATATAATAATAAACTGCAATAATATAATGGTACATAATTGTTTATGTTCTTAATACCACCTGTTATTACTTTAAATAATACTATTATGACTTCGAAAATCCACATTACAATTGTACATTTTTTTATTATTTGTTTAACTTCTTTATGTGTTTTATTTATAGTTTTTTTTAATGATATTTTTATTCCTATTATTGTTAATAATATTAATAAAAAATGTTCTTTTGTAAAGATTCCACAAGGTTCATATTCACCTTGTTTTGCAAATATTGTCATATATCTTCACCTCTCATTATGTGATTATATCAAGAAACATTTGTTTATACAATAGATTTCGATTTTTTTTACATTCTTTCCACATATTATTTATAAATTGTGGATTATGACACAAAAATTATACTTGATTTTTATTTTATTATCTATAAAATATACTTTCAAATAAAACAAAAAAGATATAAAAGATGTTCTTTTATATCTTAACTTTGGCGTAGGTGAGAGGGTTCGAACCTCCGCGCCCCTTACAGGACCTAGCAGTTTAGCAAACTGCCCCCTTCACCACTTGGGTACACCTACAATTTATATAAATAAAAGTTAGATACTCAATATCTTCATATCTAACTCTTATACTTGGCGGAGAGGGTGGGATTCGAACCCACGGTACGCTATAAACGCACGCCAATTTTCAAGACTGGTGCCATAAACCAACTCGACCACCTCTCCATGTCTCACGACATTACTAATATTACCATACTTTCATGTCGCTTGTCAATAGTTTTAATTAAAAATTTTTAAAAGTTAATTTTCTTCTTATAATTACAAGATTTAATTATTTTAATAAATCTAAAATTCTTTCTAAATCTGAATTTCCATTATATTCAATAATTATCTTTCCTTTTCTTTTTCCTTGGTCTAATTTTACTTTTGTTCCAAAAAATCCTTGAAATCTATCTTCAATATCATCATATAACATCTTATACTTTGGATCTAAATATTTTTCTTTCTTAGCTCTTAAATTCTTTTGTTCTGCTTGTCTTACAGATTCTCCTCTTTCTATCATTCTTATAGCCATTTCATATTGTCTTTTTTGATCTGTTATAGCAGCTAATGCTTTACAATGTCCTTCTGATAATTTTCCCTCTTTTACAAGTTCTAATACATCTGGTGCTAAGTTTAAAATTCTAACAGTGTTTGATACTGCACTTCTACTTTTTCCTATTCTTTTTGAAACTTCTTCTTGTGTTAAACCATATTTATCCATTAAATTTCTAATTCCTAATGCTTTCTCATATGGATTTAAATCTTCTCTCTGGATATTTTCAATCAATGCAATTTCTCTGTTTTTTTGTTCATCATCTTCTCTTATTATAGCTGGAATCTCTTCTAATCCTGCTAATTTAGCAGCTCTCCATCTTCTTTCTCCTGCAACAATTCCATAATATCCATCTTGTTTTGTTACTACTATTGGTTGAATTATTCCATATGTTTTTATTGATTCTGCTAAATCTTCTAATGCTTCTTGCTTAAATTGTTTTCTTGGTTGATCTCTGTTTGGTTCAACTTCCGTTATTTTTAATGATTTTAAATTATCATTTATTTCATTTTTTTCTTCAACAACAGTTTCTTGTGGTTGCTCATTTATTGATACTCCTCCAAAAAGAGCATCTAAACCTTTTCCTAATCCTGTTTTTTTTGGTTGTGCCATTTTATTGCCTCCTTATTGTTATGTAAACTAGCTTTTGTGATTAATTATTTTTTAATAATTCTTTTGCAAATTTTTCATAAGCTTTTGCACCTTTTGATCTTGGATCATATACTGTTATTGGCATTCCATAACTTGGTGCTTCACTTAATCTAACATTTCTTGGAATAACTGTCTTATAGACTTTATCTTCGAAATATTTTTTTACTTCTTTTACTACTTGATTTGAAAGATTTGTTCTTGCATCATACATTGTAAGCAAAGCTCCTTCTATTTCAAGATTTTTGTTTAAATGCTTCTTGACTAAATTTACTGTATTTAATAATTGTCCCAATCCTTCAAGTGCAAAATATTCACATTGTACTGGAATTAATACACTATCAGACGCTGTAAATGCGTTTAATGTTACTAATCCTAATGATGGTGGACAATCAATTAATATATAATCATATTGATCTTTTATTTTGTCTAACTTTGTTTTTAACCTTTGCTCTCTTGACATCATTGAAACTAATTGGACCTCTGCCCCTGCTAAACTAATATTTGATGGACATACTTTTAAGTTTTTTATTGCTGTTTCTTGTAATGTTTCATCAAATTCTGTATCTCCAATTAATATATCATATACTGATAGTTCTACATCTTTTGAAACACCTAGTCCACTTGTTGCATTTCCTTGTGGATCAGTATCTATTAATAAGACTTTTTTTCCTTTTTTGGCTAAAATAGTACTCAAATTAACTGTTGTTGTTGTTTTTCCAACTCCCCCTTTTTGGTTTGCTACTGATATTATTTTTCCCATTTTCTACATTTCCCTTCTTTCTTATGTCTTTCTTCAATATTTTTCCTAGCACTATAATAATATAAAAAATTTGATAATAAGTCAATGTTTTTTGTATAAATTTCACAAAAAAAATTACCCCACATTTTATGTGGAGCATTTATCTTTTAATAAATTTTATTTTATTGGCTCTTTGCTTGGTGTTCCAGCTTTTCTTGGATATTTAGCTGGTGTTTTTTTTGTTTTTTCTATTGTTATAATTGTTCTTCCTATATCACTTTGTGGTAAATCAAAAGTTTCTACATTTTTTATTGTTCCACCAAGAACATTTATTGCCTTTTTGGCCTGTTCAATTTCTTCTTCTGCTTCAGATGCTTTCATACATATTATTTTTCCATTTTCTTTTACTAATGGTATTAAATATTCTGACAATGTTGATAAATTTGCAACTGCTCTTGATGTAGAAATATCAAATTTTTCTCTATATTTCTTATTTTGTCCAAATTCTTCAGCTCTTGCATGAACTAATTCAACATTTTTTAAATTTAATTCATTTATTACTTCTTGTAGAAAAATTAATCTCTTATTTAATGAATCAACTAAAGTAAATTTTAATGATTCGTTCATTATTGCTAATGGTATACCAGGAAAACCTGCTCCTGTTCCAACATCAACAACACTTGATTTATTAGGAATGTCTTTATATATTGTAAGTGAATCTATAAAATGCTTCAAAATTATCTCATTTGGTTCAATTATTGCTGTTAAATTGATTTCTTCATTCCATTCAATTAACATATTCATATATTTATAAAACTTTGAAATTTGCTCCACAGAAAAATCAAACCCTAAAATCTTTGATTTTTCCTGCATTTTCTCTTTAAATTCATTTTCTTCCATGTTTTTCTCTTTATATCTCCTTTTTTTATTTTTTTGCTTTAATTGTTTGTAAATAAACTAATAATACAGATATATCTGCTGGTGAAACTCCTGAAATTCTAGATGCTTGTCCTATTGAATGTGGTCTATGTTTATTTAATTTTTGTCTTGCTTCTAGACAAATACCTTTAACTTCATCATAATTTATATCATCTGGTATTAATTTTTTCTCCATTTTTTTAAATTTTTCAACTTGCATTTCTTGTAGCTTAATATATCCATCATATTTTACTTGAATTTCAACTTCTTCTTTAACTTGTTCTGGTAATTCTGGTCTATTTTCATCAATTTCTGCAAGTGAAGCATACGTTATTTCTGTTCTTTTCAATAATTCTGCTAACTTTGATCCTGTTGTTAATTCTGATGTACCTTGTTCTTTTAAATAATTATTTACTTTTTCTGTTGGTTTTACTATTGTTTTTTGTAATCTTTCCTTTTCTTTTTCTATTAATTCTTTCTTTTCAATAAATTTTTTATATCTTTCATCAGAAATTAGTCCAATTTCATGTCCTTTTTCAGTTAAACGCAAATCTGCATTGTCTTGTCTCAATAATAATCTGTATTCAGCTCTTGATGTCATCATTCTATATGGTTCATTTGTTCCTTTTGTAACAATATCATCTATTAATACTCCAATATATGCCTCTGTTCTATCTAGGATTAATGGTTCTTTTCCTTTAATCTTCTGTGAAGCATTTATTCCTGCAATTAACCCTTGACAAGCAGCTTCTTCATATCCAGAAGTTCCATTAGTTTGTCCTGCAAAGAATAAACCATCAATTGTTTTATATTCTAATGATAATTTTAAATCTGCTGGATCTATACAATCATATTCAATTGCATATGCAGGTCTTGTAAATTCACAATGTTCTAATCCTGGAATAGTCCTATACATTGCAATTTGAACATCTTCTGGTAATGATGAACTCATTCCCTGTATATACATTTCATCTGTATCTATACCAATTGGCTCCACAAATATCTGATGTCTTTCTTTATCTGCAAATCTAACTACTTTATCTTCTATTGATGGACAATATCTTGGTCCAGTTCCTTCTATTACACCTGCATATAAAGGTGATCTATGTAAATTTTCTCTAATAATTTTATGTGTTTCTGCATTTGTATATGTTAAATAACAATCAACCTGATCAAAATCTACTGTTTTATCTTCAAATGAAAATGGTATAATTCCATTTTCACCTTTTTGGACTTCCATTTTTGAAAAATCTATACTTTTTCTATTTATTCTTGCTGGTGTTCCTGTTTTAAATCTTACCAATTTTACACCATTATTTTTTAAAGATTCAGAAAGTTTATTAGCTGGAAATACACCATCTGGGCCACTTTCCTTTGAATATTCTCCAATAAATATTTTCCCCCTAAGATATGTTCCACTTGCAACAATTAATGTTTTTACATTATAAATTGCCCCAATATCTGTTTCAATAGATTTAATTTTATTTTTTTCTATTTTTATGTCAACTATTTCTGCTTGTTTTATATCTAAGTTCTTTTGTTTTTCTAAAGTATGTTTCATTTCCATTTGATATCTTTTTCTATCAGCCTGTGCCCTCAAAGAATAGACTGCTGGACCTTTTGAAGTATTTAACATTTTTATTTGTATCATTGTCTTATCTATATTTCTAGCCATTTCTCCACCAAGAGCATCTATTTCTCTTACCAAATGCCCCTTTGAACTTCCTCCAATATGTGGATTACATGGCATATTAGCTACTGCCTCTAAACTTATTGAAAATACTATTGTTTTCATCCCTAATCTAGCCGCTGCAAGTGCTGCCTCACATCCAGCATGTCCAGCTCCAATTACAGCAACATCATAATCTCCTGCGTAATAACTCATTTTTCTTCTCCTCTCTCTTACTTTCCTAAACAAAATTTAGAAAAAATCTCATTTATTATATCTTCAGTTACACAATCTCCTGTTATTTCTCCTAAATCGTCTAAAATCTGTTTTATATATATAGTAATGATATCTATAGGCATTCTGTTTAAAAGTGCCTCATTTGCCATTTTAACGTTTTGAATTGCTTTTTCAATTATATTTTTATGTCTTACATTTGTTATTAATAATTCATTATCCAAATTTATTTCATTCAAATTAAACATTTCAGTTATCTTATTATATAATTCTTCTAATCCTGTTTTATTTAATGCTGAAATTTTTAATATATTTTCTGATGCATTTTTTATTTTTTCATTATTTTCATCAATAACATTTTTTAAATCATTTTTATTTAATAATATTATTGATTTTTTATTTTTTATTAATTTTAATATTTCATAATCTTCTTCATCTAATTCTTTTGAACTATCAAATATTGCAATAATTAAATCAGCATCATTTGCTTCTTCTATTGATTTTTGAATTCCTATTTTTTCTACAGAATCCTTTGCCTCTCTAATTCCTGCTGTATCAATAAGTTTCAAAGCTATTCCGTTTATCGTAACATACTCCTCTATAGTATCTCTTGTCGTTCCTGCTATATCTGTTACAATTGCTCTATCCTCTTTCAAAATAGCATTTAACAAAGATGATTTTCCTGCATTTGGTTTGCCTATTATCGCTGTTTTTATACCATCTTTTATTATTTTACCATTATCAAATGATTTTTCCAATTTTTCTAATTTATTTTCTACTTTATTTAACATATTTTTTAGTTCATTTTCTTGAATCTCTGGTGTATCATATTCTGGATAATCAATTGTTACTTCAATATTTACTAAAACATCTAAAATATCTTGTTTTATTTGGTTTATTTCTACTGATAAAAAACCTTCCAATTGTTTAATTCCACTTTTTGCTTCTCTTTCTGATTTTGCATTTATAACATCAATTACTGATTCTGCTTGTGCTAAATCAATTCTTCCATTTAAAAATGCTCTTTTGGTAAATTCACCTGGCCCAGCCATTTCAGCTCCATTAGCCAAGCATAATTCTAATATCTTTTTTACAACAATATTTCCCCCATGTGCATTTATTTCACACATATTTTCTGTTGTATAACTTTTGGGAGCTTTAAAATATGATACTAAAACTTCATCAATTATTTTATTATTTTCAACAACATTTCCATATTTTATTGAATATCCTTTTATTTCAGATATATCTTGTTTTGTTTTTGGAATAAATATTTTATCTAATATTTCAAATGTTTTTTCTCCACTCATTCTTATTATTCCTATTCCTCCAATGCCTGGTGCAGTTGCTATTCCTACTATTGTACTCATTTATTTTCTCCTTTATTTTTTACATTATTTTCCTATTACTTTTTTAGAACAAATAAGAAAAAGTCAAAATTCTAAATTTAATCTTTTGATTAAAATCTGAACTTTGACTTCCGATTTTTATTTAATTATTTTTTTGTTATTACAATTCTTCTTTTTGGTTCTTGTCCAATACTTCTTGTTTCTACATTAGGATTATCTTGTAAAACACTATGTATTATTTTTCTTTCATATGCTTTCATTGGCTCAAGTGTTATCATTTTACCTGTTCTTTCAACTATTGAAGCCTTTCTCCTTGCAACTTCTTCTAATGTTTCAACTCTTTTTTGTTTATAATCTTCTATATCTAATCTAACAACAACTCTATTTTCTGATTTTTTATTTGCTATTGCTTTTAATATATTTTCTATAGAATATAATGTTTCTCCCCTATATCCTATTAAATTTCCAATATTTTCTCCATATATAGAAATATATAAACATTTATCTTTTATTTCAACTTTAGTCTTAGCTTCTGGAGATATTCTATTTAAAAATTCATTTAAAAATTCTTCAACATCTTTTTTTGCAATATTTAGTTCTTCATCTGTTGTTTCAATCTCCACTTCTTCAGGCTTTCTAGCTTCTATTTCTTTTATTTCTACTCTAACTATTTTAGGTGCTAAAATATCAAAAAAACTTTTTTTATTTTCTTCTAATATTTTAATTTCACACAATTCCCTAGGCAATTTTATTTCTTTTAATCCTTTTTCAATTGCCTCTTGTGTTGTTTTTCCTTCTGAAATTACACTTTTTGACATAGCTATTCCTCCTCATCTTTTAACATTTTGTTTAAAGCTAATCTCTCTATTATCATTAAAAGACTGTTCATTAACCAATATAAAGCAAGTCCTAATGGTGCTATTAATGCGACCGCTAAATACATAACAGGAAACATTAAATTCATATTTTTATTCATTTGAGCCATTGGATCAAATTCATCTTCTGAATTTTTCTCTTCTCCATCTTTTTTCTTTGGAGTCGGATTTGTTATTCTTAATGAAATTACTGAAACCAATACATATAATACAGGAATTATAAATGCTTTCCAATCACCACTTCTCGTTGGTATTTGAGCTAAGTTTAATCCTAAAAAATTCATATTTATATCTAAAGAATTTAATTCTTCATCATTTATTTCTGCTAAATCTGTTTTTTCTTCATTATTTTCTGAATTATTTTCAATATTCTCTGTATTATTTTCTTTTAATTTCTTTATATTATTTAATTCTCTAATAACTTCTATTTCTGGATATGCACTATCTGTACTTAAATCATTTTCTTTTACTATTTTTGTATATTTATTAATAATATTAGCATCTATTTTTTTCATATATGTTAATGGTGATCTAACAAGATAGAAAACTGCAAATAATAGTATTATTTGAACAATTCCACTAAAACATCCACTAAATGGACTCATATTTTCTGTTTTGTATAATTCCATTGTTGCTCTATTTAGATTTTCTGGATCATTTTTATATTTGAATTGTATTTCTTTAAGTTTATTTTGTATTTTCGTGGTCTTTTTCATTGTTTTTTGCTGTTTTATTGATAATGGTAATAATATTATTTTTATTAAAATTGAAAAAATAATTATTGCCAGACCATAATTATTAACTATATTATAAATAAAATTCAAAATATATCCAAATAAATTTGCAAATGGTGCTATCATATCTGCCCCTTTCTATTTTAATGGGTCATATCCTCCCTTTGAGAAAGGATTACACTTTAAAATTCTTTTTCCGCCTAACATACATCCTCTTAATACACCATATTTTTCAATGGCTTGTTTTGTATATTCTGAACATGTTGGGTAATATTTGCATCTTATATTTTTTGCTACAAAAAATTTTGAGATATGTTTTTGATACCATTCAATTAAATATATACATATTTTTTTCATAGTAAATACTCCTTCTAATTAAGAAATAATATTTGCTTTCTTAAAAGTATTTTCCATTTCGTTTATTATATCTATATATTTCATATCATTTATATCTATATCTTTTTTTAATAAAACAACTATACTATAGCCATTTATAATCTTTTCTTCCAAATTTTTATAAGCTTCTCTTATAAGCCTTTTTGCTTTGTTCCTTTGGAAAGCTTTTCCATTTTTTGTACTAACTGCTATACCTAGTGTTTTGAAATTTTTTCCATTTTTTAATATCACAATTTTTAGTTGTTTACCTATGTAGAAACGACCTTTTGTTAGAACTATTTTAAATTCATAGTTTTTCTTTAACATTACTGTCTGCTTCATTTTCTAACATCCCTTTCGTCACTTTTAAGGTACAATTACTTTTAAATTCTAGGAATTTTTCCTAGAATCTAAAACATTGTTAATTTAATTATGCACAAATCTTTTTTCTTCCTTTTGCTCTTCTTGCTTTTAATACATTTCTTCCTGATTTTGTTGACATTCTTTTCATAAATCCGTGTTCTCTTTTTTCTTGTCTATTTTTTGGTTGGAATGTTCTTTTCATTACTATGCACCTCCTATTTGTTTTTTATATATTAATTCCTTTTTAAAGGAAATTATTGTTACAAAATAACAAGTAAATCGATTATACACCACGATTCCAGCTTTTGTCAATAGTTTTTAAAAATTTTAAAGTTTTTGAACTTTTTTTATGTAAAATGTTGATTTTACATAAAAAATATAGTATAACAAAAAAACCAAATATTTTGTAATAATTTTGTAATAATTAATAAGTTTTCAACAATTTTTATAAAGTTATCCACAATTTTTTAAAAATTATCCACAATTCTATTGACGAAATTTGTAGTAATTTGATATTATAGAAGAAACTTAGGAAATCAAACTTTTATAAAATTATATCGAAATAAATGTTTGTAAAAAATAATAGGTTTATTACATAAATATTACAGAGTTATCCACACCTGTGGAAAACTCTGTGGATAACTTATGTTTAATATAAATATTTTTGAAAGGATGTTTTGAATATGCAAAGCGAAAATGAAGAACTTTTTAGGCAAGCCAAAGAACTTATCAAAGCAGAATTATCCTCAATTGCATATGATACATGGATTTCACCTTTAAAAATCTTATCAATAGATGATGATAAAATTACAATCAGAGCTAATACTGATTATAATGCTGATTTTTTAGGAAAAAGATTCGGAGATTTAATTATAAACACTTTCAAATACTTAACAAACAAAGAAAGGGCATTAACAATTATCTACAATGATGAAAAAACAAATAGGGAAACAATAAATGATGTTGCTACACCTTCTGATTCTGAAAAAGAATTAGAAGCTGAAATAGAACTTTCAAATAAAGTTTTAAACCCAAAATATACATTTGATACTTTCGTCGTTGGAAATAATAACAGATTTGCGCAAGCTGCAGCTTTAGCTGTTGCAGATAAACCTTCAGAAGCCTATAATCCATTATTTTTATATGGAGGTGTTGGATTAGGTAAAACTCATCTAATGCATGCAATAGGGAATAGAACATTAAAAAACTTTAGAAATTTTAAAATTTTATATGTAACTTCTGAAAAATTCACAAATCAAATGATTAATGCTATAAAAGACAATAAGATGGAAGTATTTAGAAATCAATATAGAAAAATCGATGTATTACTTATTGACGATATTCAATTCATTGCTGGAAAAAAGCAAGTTCAAGAAGAATTTTTCCATACATTTAATGAACTGTATGAAGAAAAAAAGCAAATTATTATTTCAAGTGATCGTCCACCAAAAGAAATTCAATTACTTGAAGATAGGTTAAAGTCAAGGTTTGAATGGGGATTACTTGCAGACATATCTTGTCCAGATTATGAAACAAGATTAGCTATTTTAAGAAAAAAAGCACAAGATGAAAAAATTGCAGTAGATGATAGTATTTTAGCAAATATTGCAACAAAAATTGAATCAAATATTAGAGAATTAGAGGGTGTTTTCAATAAAATGATAGCAAGAGCTTCATTAATGCACAGTCCTATAACAATAGAATTAGCAGAAAATACCATTAATGAATTTAAAGCTGAAAGTGAAAAAGTACTATCTTCTGATTATGTAAAAGAAATAGTATCTAAATACTTTAGTGTAGACAAAAATGATTTATCTAGCAATAAACGTTCAAATGAAATAGCTTTTCCAAGACAAATTGCAATGTATTTATGTAGAGATGTAGCAAATATGTCTTATCCTAAGATAGGAGAAGACTTTGGAAATAGAGATCATTCAACAGTAATGCATGCATGTAAGAAAATTGAAAATGAAATAAAGGAGAAAAATAACACAAGATTAATTGTGGAAAGTGTGAAAAACATAATTATAAATGGAGAACAATAGAAAATTAAATAGATTGATGTCGATTTTTGAAAATATGTTCTCCAAATCGTTTGTTTGGTTACAAAAAAGTTATCTCTACTTAGGGAACAGCTTGATTGGTTATCCACAAGTAAATGTGGATTGAGTGTTAATAAACTGTTAATAACTCAATTATCCACATTTTAAAAAATTTGTTGTGGACAAAAATCAAAGTTATCCACTAAGTTATACACATGAAAAAAGCCTACGGATTACAAGTTTCCACATAGTTTTCCACATTATCCACAGGACCTAATACTACTACTACTAATTATATTTATATTATTATTATAATTAATATAAATCGACAAGTTTTTTGAAAGAAAGGTGTTAAAAATGAAAATTGTTTGTTATAAGGATACACTCCTTAAAGCATTAAATTCCGTAATAAAAGGAGTAGCTTCAAAAACTACAAATCCTATATTAGAAGGAATACTTATACAAACTAATGAAAATCAAGTAAAATTAACTACATATGATATGGAATTAGGAATTGAATATATTATAGATAGTGATGTTAAAGAACAAGGAAGTACAGTTGTTAATGCTATAATGTTTAGTGAAATTATAAGAAAATTACCAGATTCAGAAATTTATATTACATTAAATTCTAATAATTTGTTAGAAATAGAATGTGAAGGAGCATTATATAAACTTACAACAATGAATCCTGACGAATTTCCAGAATTACCAAAAATAGAAATAGAAAATTCAATTGATTTAGAACAGAATATGTTAAAAAATATGATAAGAAAAACAATATTTGCTGTTAGTACAGAAGAAAACAGACCTATATTCACAGGTTGTTTATTCGAAGTGGAAAACAATAAGTTAAATGTTGTTGCTGTAGATGGTTTTAGACTAGCATTGAGAAGTATTTATTTACCAGTAAAAGTAAATGATTTTAAAGCTGTTATCCCAGGAAAAACATTAAATGAAATAAATAAAATATTATTAGATTCATTTGATCATGTAAAAATAGGAATTGCTAAAAATCAAGCATTATTTGAAATGGAAAATTGTAAAGTTGTTACAAGAACATTAGATGGAGAATTTTTAAATTATAAATCAGTTATACCAAGTAATTGGGAAACAAGAATTAGAGTAAATAAAAATAGTTTACAAGATAGTTTTGAGAGAATTAGTTTAATATCAGCTTCATCTATAGAAAAAGAAAAAAAATATCCTGTAAAAGTTTCTGTTGATATTGGAAAAATAACAATTTCTTGCACAAACCAAACAGGTGAGGCTAAAGAAGAAATATATATTTCAACAGAAGGAAAAAATATTGAAGCTGGATTTAATCCAAAATATTTCTTAGACAGCTTAAAAGCAATAGATGACGAGGAAGTTTTTGTTGAATTTGGAACAAGCATTTCACCATGTTTAATAAAATCAGTAGAAAATAGTGAATATGTTTACATGATTTTACCAATAAGATTAAAAGAATAATAATAAACAATAAAAAATTGGTCAGATTTGCTATCTGACCATTATTCATATAAAATGGCAAAAAAATGGCGCGTGAGAATCAAAAATAAGACGCTTTAATTTTTTTATGATATAGTTTTATAGGTAGAAATATTAAAAAATTTTTAAAATTAAAATAAAAATTCAAAAAAAATAAAATTAATTTTATAAAAATTCATTAAAAATTGATATTTCAACGAAAAAACCATAAAAAACGACGCACGAAAATCAAAAATAAGGCTTTTTTATTTTTTAAAAATAAAGTTATAAACCTAAAAAAAAATAAAATAATAAAAAATATAAAAAAAATAAAATAAAAATAGTAAAAAAAATAAATAATTATACACAAATGGAGAATAAAATGTGGATAAATGAGATTAAATTAAGCAATTTTAGAAATTATAATTATCAAGAAATTAAATTACACGAAAATATAAATGTATTTTATGGAGAAAATGCACAAGGAAAAACCAATATTATTGAGTCAATATTTTTAAGTAGTATTGGAAAGTCTTTTAGAACAAGTAATGAAAAAGAATTAATAAGATTTGGAGAAGAAAAAGCAGTATCTGAAATATATTTTCAAAAAAGTGATAGAGATGGAAAAATAAAAATTGAAATTAATGATAAAAAAAACATATATTTAAATGGAATTAAATTAAAAAAGCTTAGTGAACTTTTAGGAAATATAAATATAGTAATATTTACACCAGATGATATAAATATTTTAAAAGGTGGACCTCAAAATAGAAGGAAATTTTTGGATATTATGATTAGTCAATTAAGGCCAAACTATATGCATTTACTTACTTTATATAAGCAAACACTTGAGCAAAGAAATAATTATTTAAAACAAATAAAATTTGAGAATAAACCAGAAAATATGTTAGATATTTGGGATGAAAAATTAGTAGACTATGGAATAAAAATATATGAATATAGAAATGAATTTATTGAAAAAATTCAAAAAAAAATAAAAAATATTCATTTTAATATTACACAGGAAAAAGAAAATATAGAAATTAAATATTTTTCTGATGCAAGTACTAGACAAAATTTCATAAATGAGTTAAAATCAAAAAGAAAGTTAGATATTATTAAAGGATTTACTACAAAAGGAGTACATCATGATGATTTTTTAATATATTTAAATGATAAACAAGTAAATATATATGGTTCACAAGGCCAACATAGAACAGCAATGTTATCTTTAAAGTTATCTGAATTACAAGTAATTTATGATGATATTGGAGAATATCCAATATTATTATTAGATGACTTTATGTCTGAATTAGATGAAAAAAGAAGAAAAAACTTTTTAGAAAATATAAAAAATATTCAAGTTATAATAACATGTACTGATAAAATAGTACTTGAAAATTTAAATTATTTTTTATATAATGTTGTTGATGGGAAAATAATAGAAAAAGAAAAGTAAAAATATACTTGAAAATTTTTACAATTTTAATAATATAGAACTAACAAAAAGAAAGGAATGGAGATAATGGAAAAATACGAACACAAGTATGGGGCAGAACAGATTCAAGTATTGGAAGGATTAGAAGCAGTAAGAAAAAGACCTGGTATGTATATTGGTAGTACATCTGTTAGAGGCTTACATCATATGGTTTATGAAATTGTTGATAACTGTGTTGATGAAGCATTGGCTGGATATTGTACTGAAATTAATATTGTAATAGAACCAGGAAATATAATGAGTGTAGAGGATAATGGTAGAGGAATACCAGTAGAAATACATCCAAAAACACATATATCTACTGCAGAAACTGTTTATACAGTTTTACATGCTGGTGGAAAATTTGGTGGAGATAGTGGTTATAAAGTTTCTGGTGGATTACATGGTGTTGGTGCATCTGTTGTAAATGCATTATCAAATTGGGTTGAAGTTACAATTCAAAGAGATGGTGGAATTTATCAAATGAAATTTGAAAAAGGAAAAACAGTAAAAAAACTTGAAAAAATTGGAAATTCTAAAAAAACTGGAACAAAAGTTAGATTTCTTGCTGATGATACAATTTTCGAAACTCAGGAATTTGATTATGATGTATTAGAAACAAGATTTAGAGAAATGGCTTTTTTAACCAAAGGATTAAAAATAACATTTGAAGATAAAAGAAATCCAGAAAAGCAAAAAAAAGTTGAATTCTGTTTTGAAGGTGGATTAAAATCATTTGTTGAATTTTTAAATAAAAACAAAGAATGTTTACACAAAGATCCAATTTATATTGAAAAAGATGGAGAAGTTCCTGTTGAAATTGCAATGCAATATACAACAAGTTATTCTGAAAATATTTATACTTTTGTAAATAATATAAATACAATTGAAGGTGGAACACATCTTGAAGGATTTAAAAGAGCATTAACAAAAGTATTTAATGATTATGCAAGATCACATAATTTATTAAAAGATAAAGATGCAAATTTACAAGGTGAAGATATAAGAGAAGGAATAACTGCTGTTGTTTCTGTAAAAGTAAAAGAACCACAATTTGAAGGACAAACAAAAACAAAACTAGGAAATAGTGAAGTTACAGGAATTGTTCAATCAATGGTAAATGAAGCGTTAGCAACATTTTTAGAAGAAAATCCAAATGTTGCAAAAGCAATATTAGAAAAATGTGTGAGTGCTGCAAGAGCTAGGGAAGCAGCGAGAAAAGCTAGAGAATTAGTTCGTAGAAAAAGTGCTCTTGAAACAACAACACTTCCTGGAAAGTTAGCTGATTGTAGTAGTAAAAATGCAGAAGAGTGTGAAGTTTACATAGTAGAGGGAGATTCTGCTGGTGGAAGTGCAAAACAAGGAAGAGATAGAAAATTCCAAGCAATATTACCATTATGGGGAAAAATGTTAAATGTTGAAAAAGCAAGAGCTGACAAAATATACGGAAATGATAAATTAAATCCGGTAATAGTTGCTGTTGGAGCTGGTATTGGAAAAGATTTTGATATCACAAAAATAAGATATGGAAAAGTTATAATAATGGCAGATGCCGATGTTGATGGTGCACATATCAGAACATTAATGTTAACATTTTTCTTTAGATATATGAGACCACTTATTGAAAATGGAAATGTTTATCTTGCTCAACCACCATTATATAAATTAGCCAAAAAAGGTATGGAAGATATTTATTGTTATACTGATGAAGGACTTGATAAAGCATTTGCAGAATTAGAAGCCAAAGGAATTGCAAGAGAAAGTTTATCTTTACAAAGATATAAAGGTTTAGGTGAAATGAACCCTGAACAATTGTGGGAAACAACAATGAACCCAGAAAAGAGAACATTAATTCAAGTAACAATGGATGATGCAATAAAAGCAGACGAAACATTTACTCTTTTAATGGGAGATGAAGTTGAACCAAGAAGAGACTTCATTGCACAAAATGCAAAATATGTAAAAAATCTTGATATATAATTTGAAATGTATAGTTTTATAAAAAAATTAATAGCTAAGAGAAAAAACATCTCTTAGCTATTATCTATAAAGCTAATAATAATCTTAACTCAAACTAATATACATAATATTTTAATCTAATGTATATTACTATACAAATAAACTATATACCACATATATTAATCAGTTGCTCGACTATAAATACAATAGTAGAAACTATATTCATCCCTAAGGACTAGTAACAATACCATATACTGCAAGTATAATCTTAGTTCAAATACATAACATATAATTTAACCATATAACTAAAGATGAATTAATAAAAGTTTATATTATAAAAATTTAAAATTCATCATGAAAATATAGCTTACATATACATTATATATTCTTATCGCCGACATATATTAATCTACTTCAATAAACTAATATATATCTTTGCTCGAATAATAATAAACTAATTTATAATCTATTATTACTCTTCACTCAACTAATATTAACCTTATACACATATTATGTTCAAAAACTTTTTTATTATACATTAAACTAAAAAATTTTTTGGATTGTTTTGTCGAAATGTTTTTCTTGACAATTGACAAAAAGATAGTATAATAAAAACATAAAATTTAATTCTTGAAATTTTAAAGTCAAAAATTTTTTATTCTATAAATGTGAGGTGAGAAAAATTAATTCAATACAAAAATGGATTCCAATAGAAAAAATTTTAGAAAAAGGAATTATAAAATTAAAGAAAAATAAATATATAAAAATCTTAAAAGTAAATCCAATAAATTTTAACTTAAAAACACAAATGGAAAAAGAATCAATTTTAAATTCATATAAAATATTTTTAAAAACATGTAATTTTGATATTCAAATTTTAATTCAAAGTAAAAAAGAAGATTTAACAAATCATATTGAAAAAATAAAAATAAATTCCCAAAATGAAAATAATAAATTTATAAATAATTATCTAAATTATTATATTAATTATATAAAAGAAAAAAATAATTTAAATAAATCAGCATCAAAAAATTTTTATTTAATTATAAAAAATAAAACAGAAAATAATGAAGAAAATATTATTCAAGAATTAAATGAAAAATATTTTAAAATAAAAGATAATTTATTAAGATGTGGAAATTTGATTTTTGAATGTGATAAAAATGAAATAAAAAAAATATTATTTTCTTTTTTTAATACAAAAATATTTTTAGAAAAATAAAGAGGTGAAAAATATAAAAAACAAAAAAATAAATAATAATAAAATAAAAAATAAATATTTAATAAATAATATAATTAATAAAATAAAAAAAGAAAAAAATAATATAAAAATAAAAGAAGGTTTTTTTCAAGATAAAGATTTTTTTTCTCCAACATATATTAATTTAAATAATCCAAAATTTTTAGAAATCGATAATTATTTTTATTCAGGAATTATTATTACAAATTATTTTAGAGAAAATAATGATTTAATTTTAAAGTCATTATTAGATACAAATATAAATATGAATATTTCTATTTTTTATGAAAAATGTGATACTTCAAAAGTTATAAAAGAATTAACATATAACATCGGAAACGTAGGGGCAGAGTTAAAACAATTTAATGATAATAGACAAGACATAGATATTGCTGCATTCACTTATAATGATGCAAAATATATAAGAAAAGAAATTCAAATTAATAATGAAGAAATGTATTTTTTATATATTTATTTAAATTTATTTTCAGAAGATAAAAAAGAATTAAAATATAATATTGAAAAAATTGAAGGTATTTTACAAAGTAGAGGATTACAAACAAGAAGATCTACTTTTAGAGAAGAACAATTATTTATTTCATGTTTACCATTACAGGAAAATAAAAAAGAAATAAAAACAGTGGCAAAAAGAAATATTTTAACTTCAGGTTTAATTAGTACATATCCTTTTATCTCATCTTCAATATTTGATGAAAATGGAATTTATATTGGTGATAATATGTATAATAATTCATTAGTGTTAATAGATAGATATGATACAAATAAATATAAAAATGCTAATATGTGTATATTTGGAACAAGTGGAGCAGGTAAATCATTTTACACAAAATTAATTATTTTGCGCAACGTGCTTCTTGGGATAGAACAATATGTAATTGACCCAGAAAGGGAATATCAAAGTTTAGCAAAGAATTTAGATAGTACAGTAATAAAACTTGGACCAACATCTGAAAATTATATAAATGTTTTTGATATAAGAAAAGAAAGTATAGAAGAAAATGAACATGGATATCTTGCAACCAAAATAGGAAAATTAATTGGATTTTTTAATTTAATTTTTGGAGAATTAAATGAAGAAGAAAAAGCAATATTAGAAGAAAAAATAATTCAAGTTTATAAAATAAAAAAAATTAATTTTAATGATAAATCTTTATATAATAAAAATAAAAAATTTAAATCCACAAAAGATATGCCAATATTAGAAGATTTTTATAATATATTAAATGATGAAAAAACAAAGAAATTTAAAATAAAATTAATTCCATTTATAAAAGGATCATTAAAATTTTTTAATAATTATACAAATATTGAATTAAATAAAAAATTAATTATTGCAGATGTTTATGAATTGGGTGAAGAAAATATGAAATTTGGGATGTATTTATTTGTTGAATTATTTTGGGATAAAATAAAAATAAATAGAAAAATAAAAAAAGCAATTTATTTAGATGAAATTTGGAGATTAATTGGAGTAACATCAAATAAAGATGTTGCAAAATTTATTTATAAAATATTTAAAACAATTAGAAAATATGGTGGAAGTAGTGTAGCAATTACACAAGATATTTCAGATTTATTCAGCTTAGATAATGGAGCATATGGAAAAAGTATTTTAAATAATTCAAGTATAAAAACATTTTTTTCATTAGAAGAAGAAAATATAAAATTATTATCACAATATTCAAATATTTCAGAAAAAGAAAAAATAGAAATAAAATCTTTAAGAAGAGGAGAGTGTTTAACATTTGTTGGAGATGAACATATTTTAATAAAAATAAATGCAAGTGATTTTGAAAAAAAAATAATAGAAGAAAAAAATAATTAAAATATTTTTTGATAAGAAAGGAAAAATAAAAATGGAGTTAGAAAATAAATTAGAAAATAATATAAATAATGAATTAGAAAAAGAACAAAAAAATTTTTTTGATACTACTTTTGGAAAAATAATAAATAAAGCATTAGATTTTCGGGTTAAGGGCAATGTTACCAGATGTAATAGAGAATCAGGTTATAGAAATAAAAGATGCTTTAATAGAAAATGGAATAAAAGATGGTTTACATACAGCAACAGAATGTGTAGTTGATATTGGAAAAAGTATTTCCGGAATATTTACCGGAAAATTTGAGAATATTTCACAAGTTCAAACAGCAATTGGAAGTGGAGGAGTAATTGATACTTTTTCAGATTTAATTGATAAAGCATCAAATAAAATATATCAAAAAGGAATAATAAATAGTCAAATAAAATCTGTAATAACAGGTGGGAAAGATATAATTTTGAATAATGTTACAAGTAATATAAAAAATGAAATGAATTTTCAAGAGAGAAGTATACACAATATAGGAAAATATGTGGATAACTTTAATGAGTATTTAAAAAGCAAAGATTTTGAAGGAATGACAAAAGAATGGAAAAAAATACAGAACAATTTAAAAAGTATAATTCCTTTAGAAAATATACTAAAGCAAGTAAGACAAATTGAAAATATTTATAATTTAATAAAAAATAATGGAAATAATTTTGAGTTAAGTCAAGAAGAATTAGAAATAATAAAAAAAATATAAAGGTATGAATATACCTTTATATTTTATCTATTTTTTGTTCTTTATTTAATTTTTTACAAAAATCATTAGAATACATAACAATGTGATAAATGAAATCTGATGTTTCTGCAGAATTTACAGTTAGAATATTATTTATTTTTTGGATTGTTTCATTGTTTGTATCTTTTCCAAATAATAAATAATCAGCAGAGACACCTGTATATTTTACAACTTTTCTTAAGGTTTTTACACTTAAAGCTCTTTCGCCTCTTTCTATTTGACCTAGAAAAGAATCTGTTATATCAATTTTTTCTGAGAATTCTTCTCTATTCATTTTCATACTTTCTCTAATTTCACGTAATCTTTCACCCGTGTTTATATCATCTTGGTTAAAATGCATATAAATCTACTCCTCCAAATTTTTTTAACATTATATAGCGAATTTTGTCAACAGATAATAAGCAAAAAGCGAATATTTAAAGTTAGCATTTGTTAAAAAACAAATTTCCAAAAAATTGAAAGTTTTGTAAATATAAACAAATAGAATTAAAACGAATAAAATGGAAAAATAAGACTCAAAATATTGGAAGGTGATAAAGATGTTGAGTGATGAATTTTTGAATCAGATTTTTCGAAATAATCAAGAAAAGATAGATATAAAAATAAGTTATGAATATCATAAAAGACTTAAATTAATAAAAGAACAAAAAAATGAAGAAAGAGAAAATATAAAACAAGGAATAATAGCAGAATTATATTACAAAGAAGGATTTAAAGATGGCATAGATTTTATAATAAAACATATGAAAAAATTATGAAAATAATTCCACAAAATCCTTGCAAAATAAGAGTTATTATAATATAATACAAAAGAAAAAAGTAATAAGAAAGAGGTAAAACAATGGAAGAAAGACAAGATGGAAATATAATCCAAAGAGATATAGATGAAGAAATGAGAACAGCCTATATAGATTATGCCATGAGTGTTATTGTTTCTAGGGCATTACCGGATGTAAGAGATGGTTTGAAACCAGTTCACAGAAGAATTTTATATGCTATGCATGAAGATGGAATTACATCAGACAAGCCTTATAGGAAATGTGCTAATACAGTAGGATCTGTATTAGGAAGATATCATCCACATGGTGATGCATCTGTATATGATGCTATGGTAAGAATGGCACAAGACTTCTCAATGAGATATATGTTAATAGATGGACATGGAAATTTTGGATCAATAGATGGTGATGGAGCTGCAGCAATGAGGTATACAGAAGCAAGAATGTCAAAAATTGCTGAGCAAATGTTAGTTGATATTGAAAAAAATACAGTTGATTTTATGCCAAACTATGATGATAGATTACAAGAACCAACAGTATTACCAACAAAAATACCAACATTATTAATAAATGGATCATCTGGTATTGCCGTAGGTATGGCAACAAATATACCACCACATAATTTAACAGAAGTTATAAATGGTATTATAAAAATCATAGATGATGATAATGTAACAGATGAACAATTAATGCAGATTATCAAAGGTCCAGATTTTCCTACAGAAGGATTAATTTTAGGTAGAGAAGGAATAAAAGAAGCTTATACTACTGGTAGAGGAAAAATTATAATGCGAGCTGAAGCTGAAATTGAAGAAATGAGTGGAAACAAGCAAAGAATTATAGTTTCATCATTACCATATCAAGTAAACAAAGCTCGTTTAATTGAAAACATAGCACACCTATGTAAAGAAAAAAGAATTGAAGGAATCTCAGAACTAAGAGATGAATCTGATAGAAATGATAGAGTAAGAATTGTAATTGAATTAAAAAGAGATGCAAATGCAAATATAGTTTTAAATCAATTATATAAAAATACTCAAATGCAAGATACATTTGGTGTAATTATGCTAGCATTAGTAAATAATGAACCAAAAATCTTAACATTAAGACAATGTTTGGATTGTTATATAGATCATAGAAAAGATGTAATTTTAAGAAGAACACAATTTGATTTAGACAAAGCATTAGCAAGAGCTCATATTTTAGAGGGATTAAGAATTGCAATTGATAATATTGATGAAGTAATTGCAATTATCCGTAGTTCATATGATGATGCTAAAGAAAGATTAATGAAAAGATTTGGATTAACAGATATCCAAGCACAAGCTATTTTGGACATGAGATTAAAAACATTATCAGGATTACAACGTGAAAAAATAGAAGAAGAATATAAACAATTAATGGAATTAATAGCACATTTAAGAGCAATTCTTGCAAGCGAAAAATTAGTTTTTGATATTATAAAAGAAGAACTTATTGAAATAAGAGATAAGTTTGGAGATGAGAGAAAGACTAAAATTGTTGCGGCACAAGGTGATTTCGAAGATGAAGATTTAATTAAAGATGAACAATCTGTAATAACATTAACACATTTCGGATATATCAAAAGAATGCCAATAGATACATATAGAAGTCAAAAACGTGGTGGAAAAGGAATTATAGGTACAGCTACAAGAGAAGAAGATTTTGTAAAACAAATCTTTACTGCTTCAACACATGATATGATATTATTCTTTACAAATAGAGGAAAACTATATAAATTAAAAGGATATGAAGTTCCTGAAGCTGGTAGAACCGCAAAAGGAACAGCAATTGTTAATTTATTAAGTTTAGATCCAGGAGAAAAAGTATCTGCTGTTATACCAATTCAAAATTTTGCTGAAGGAAAATATTTATTAATGGCAACAAAGAATGGATTAATAAAGAAAACAGCATTAAAAGAATATGATTCATCAAGAACAACAGGACTTTTAGGAATAACACTAAAAGAAAATGACGAATTAATTGGAGTTCGTTTAACTGATGGAGAAGATAATGTTGTATTAGTTACAAGAAATGGATTATGTATTACATTTGATGAAAAAGAAGTTAGACCTATAGGCAGGGTTTCACAAGGTGTAATTGGAATTAGAATTGATGAAGATGATGAAGTTATTGGAATGGAATCAATTATTTCTGGTGGAAAAGCTACATTACTTGCTATTACTGAAAATGGATTTGGTAAGAGAACAGAATTAGATGAATATAGAGTACAACTTCGTGGAGGAAAAGGTGTTGTAACATATAAAATAACTCCAAAAACAGGAAAATTAGTTGGAGTTAGAATTGCAACAGATGATGAAGATGTAATGCTTATAACAGATAAAGGTACAATAATTAGATTAAAAGTTAAGGATATAAGTGTTTTAGGACGTTCAACACAAGGTGTTACTTTAATGAGAACAACAGATGGTGGAAAAGTTGTAAGTATTGAAACTTTAACTCCAGATATGGAAGATATTGAAGAATGATAAAAATAGAACTTATTAAGATAGAAAATCTTAATGAGTTCTATTTTTTTCTATTTTCTTTTAAAACGTAAATCTTCACCAAAGAAATAATAAATATCATAGTAACCAACAATTCTTGATCCTATTCGTTCCTCATAACTTTTAAAGATATTATTAATATTAAGGTTAGTTGAAATTATAGTTTTGGTAACTTTATTATTTAAATTTAAGATACGAGTATTTAATATTGTGAATAATTCACTTAGTTTCATACTGTTTAAACATTCTGTTCCAAGATCATCTATAATAAGCAAATCAGCCTCTAAAACATCTTTATAAAAGTTATCTTTATTTGCAGTTTTATATTTATTAAATTTATTATCAATAATAGTTTCTAATAAAACAGGAGCAGTTTGATAAAGCACATTTTTCCCTTTTTTTATAAGTTCATTTGCTATACAGTTGGACATATATGTTTTTCCTAAACCTGTATTTCCAGTAAATAAAAGATTCTTTGAGTTTGGGTTATCAAAGTTATTTACAAATTCAATACATTTTTGTTTGATATTTAATATATTTTGTTTTGGTGATATATTAAAGTTAGTAGAAATTTCATTTGAAAATATATTTTGATTAAAATTTTCAAAGTTTTCTTTGCTTAAATTTGTCATATTAGACTTATTATATGAAATGTTTAGTAATTTTTGTTTTAAACATGAACACATTACTGTTGCTGATGTTCCAGATTTTATATATCCAGTATCTTTACATAGACAACATTCATATTTAGGTTGTAAATCATTTATTGAAAGATTATTTTTAGATAGAATCTTTTTTCTTTCTTCCTTAAGGCTTTCAATTTTTTGATGTAAGTTTTCTAAAGAAGACGAATTTCCAAATAAGATATTTTTGGTTTCATTAATTGCTACAGAATTTAATTCGTCTTCAATTTCTTGAAGACGAGGTATTTTTTTATATAATTCTACTTTTTGATGTTCAAAATTAACTTCTGCTTTACGTTTTTTCTGTTCATAATCACTTAAAAGTGATGTTAAAATATCATTAGACATTTATATCTCCTTCTATTCTTTGAATATTTGAAGCTGCAACATTAGGGGAATTAGGATTTTGATTTATTTGAAATTGATTATCATTATTTGTTTGCATATTTGAATTAGCATATAAAAATGATAAATTACTATATTGTCTTTGTTCATAAGAAGCTTTATTAACTTGCTTTTCTAATTGTTTTGTATCTTTTCTCTGTTTTTCACGTTGTTCTATAAAAGCATAAACTTCTTCAGGAGTTTTTAGACCTCTTTCATGCCAATTAGTTATAATATTATTAAAATATTCAAATGTTGGATTTGATTTGTAAACGCTACGCTTTAGAGCAATTTCAATAATATCTAAATTATAACCATAATCAAGTAACCATTTTTCGATATATGCTTCTTCATATTGTGTTAATGTTTGTTTTCCTAGTTTTTTTGCTATTGTTTTCTTTATTTTTACTAATGCATCTTGTTTTTGATAATAAGAGTCTAAATCTTCCCAAGTTTGAATTTTATTGCTTCCCCAGGCTTCTGCAACGGTTTGAACATATTTCATATTTAATGCAGAACGTCTAAAACAATAATCAAATAATGAAATTAAAACTTGATCATCAAAATTATATTTTGTAAGCCAAATATCGATATTATTATACCAAGATGGTCCCATAATACCTGAAAAATATGTATTATTGATATGTTCAATAATTTTTGCTCTAGCTTTATTTTTGGCAATATCAGCAACTTTTTCAGGAGACATTGTTAAATTTGGTTTATATAGTTTATTGAGTGTTTGTTCTTGCAAATTTGATATTATAAAACCATTTTCTTTTCTGATTATAAAACCATTTTCTTCTAAGTATGTAAAGGCATCATTAATGTCTTTTAAAGGTAATGCTAAATTTTTTGATAAGTCATTTAATTTCGCATCTTTTTCATATTTTGAAAGAAATATAATATAAAGATATACTTTTACACTTGTTGCTGGCATTTGAGATAAATATTCTGCAAAGAATATATCTGGAATGACTGTTTCAGAAAATAGTAATGGTAAATCTGATTGTGTTAGTTTCATTTTGTACCTCCTTTTGTTATATTAAAATGTCATTAGAATTATATCATGTATGGTAAGAAAATCAAGTAAAAAGTCAAAACTTTTTATATAAATATAATTTTGGTCGAATAAGATATTTTAATATATATTTAAGAACGTAAACTATAGATTCACCATTTAATCCGACTATACTAAACAATATAATTGGAAATGATAAAGATATAAAAAGAAAAATTTTAATGTCCCAATTTTTTATAAAAATGTGTAAAAGACCAAAAGTAATTGAACACCATATAACAATAAAAATTGCTGTTTGGTAATCTAAAATCCCTAATATTTTATTTTTAAAATTGTAATTTTGAGGTATTATGAATTTCATAGAAATAGTCCTTTCTAAATAAGATTAAGAGTAGTTTTCCACAATTAGTTCTATTTCTTGAAAAAGTTATTCACATTCTGTGAAATAGTTGTGGAAACACCACCTAAAAATTCGCGTGAGAATGAATTTGCTTTTATTAAAGCATAAATCGCACCAATATAAATAAATTTTATAATTAGATTTCCAGATGAATAATCCATAGAAAATAATATTAATAAAACAAGTGATACTATAATTTGAATAAATAATAATGAAAATAAATTGCGAATCCATGATTTAAAGAACCAAGATGTATTTTGTAAAATTAATGATAAGAAAGCAACAGGAGTTAAAAGAATAAATATTTTTACCATTATATATCTAAAGGCATAAGTGAAAACTAAACTTAAAAGCGAAGAAGATAAAGAAATTTTTATAATACCATCTAAAGAAAAAACATCTAATGAAGAAAAAGAAATACCAATGGATTTATTTATTTCTAAAATCAATTCTGAAAAGCAAATATTTTTATTAAATAAATCTTCACCAATTCCACGAATAGCTAAAGTAATATTTGATGTAAAAGATAATATTTCTTTTATGAAAAAATATGAAAAATTAATACATATTCCAAAAATAATTATTTTAAAAATAAATTGTGATGGTTTTTCAATTTGATTATAATTAAAATGAGAAAATAAATATTTTATTGAATAATATAAAATAAATCCAAATAATAAAGAATTGCAAATTAAAATAATTCCATTGTGAGAATTTGCTCCTAATATTTTTTCAAAAAAAGAATCAGAAATTATATCTTGATTTATAAAAATAATATCATCTAAAATTTCATATAAATTATTATCAATTGAAGAAAATAAATTTTGTAAAATTGTATTAATTGTTTCAATAATTATTTGTGTAATATTTTTTGCATTTTCCATTATGCCTCCTAAAAATATTTAATAAATTATTTTTTTATAATAAAAAATAAACAGTAAAAACAATAAATTAATAACAATAAATTATTAATTTATTAATGATTGAATTGCAGATAAAATTAAATCAGCTGCTAAAATAAATGCATAAGAAAATAATGAACCTGTAATAAGTTTTTTTCCAGTTCTTATTTTTTCTTCATCACCAAAACTAAACTTTCGCATAAGAGCTCCAGAACAAATTGCCACAGCTGCAGCAGGCGTAGATATTTTAAGAATCCATTCTTCTATCTCTTTAAAAGCATCATTTACTTTATTTACCAATTTTGGAGTAGATGCAAAAGCTTGGATTGAAAAAATAAATAGTAATAATATAACTAAAATTAAGTTGAAAATAATTTTTTTCATAAAACCTCCATTCTATAAATTTTATTAATTAGAAAAAATAATTAATAGAAATAAATAATAAATTATTTAAAATATGGAAACATTTTTAATTTTTGAGGAGTTAAAATTTTTTCTCCATCAGATAAAAAAGCTAGGCAAGAAAATATTTCTAAATTTTGAGTAAAAAAATTTGTATCGAAAATAAAATCAGATTGAGTATAAGTATTATAACTTTCTGTAATATTTGAATTTTTGGAATTGAATGAATTAGTAATATAGTTAAAATATGTTTCTTTTGCGTTTTCTGATATAGTTGAAGAAGTTTTTTCTTTATCTTCTTTTCCTAATTGTTTTTGAACTTCTTCAATTGTATAAATATCATCAGTTCTAAACCATAATTTATTAATTAAATTTTGAATAATTACTTTTACAGAATTATCATCTTTTAATGTATTTTTTAGAGAAGAATAACTTTGAGTAGAAACAATATTTATACATTTTGCCTCACGGCTAAGAGAGAAAAAGTCAGCATCTGTTTTAGTAACATATTCAGCATATTCATCACAAATGAAGGCGCATGGTTTGGCCTTGTTTTTTGATAAATTATACATTACTTCAGATTGAAAATCTAATTTTAAATATGCTGAAATTAATTTTGATAAATTTTTATATTCTGCAATATTCATATTTAATATAACAATTTTTCCACAATTTAGCATAGAGGAAAAGCCTTTAAAATTTAATTCATCTAAAGGAGCACAAAAGGTTTGTGATATATTATAATCTGAGACAAATATATTTGTAATACGTGTAATTTCAGATTTTAGTATTGCTGAGGTTCTTGAATCTAACGAATGGAATTCTTTTTCAAAAAAATCCAAAGCAGAGTTTAATTCATAAATTTGTTTATGATTAAATTTATTTTCATAAAATAAATTTTTTAATATTTTTAATTTTGAATTATAATAATCAATTTCAGTAATTAATTTATGCAATTCAATAAATGTTACATATCCATTATTATAGAATCTACAAAGTTTTATAGCTTCTGTTAAAATTTGTTCTGCTTTATCAAGCCAGAATGATTCTGAATTGTTTTCAGAGAATAATAATAAAATTGTTTTTAATCTATTAGCTAAAACAGAAGGTTTTAAGTTTGGTTTATGAAGAGGATTATATTTTATTTTTGAATTTAATCCAATTTCTATTAAATCGTTTTTTAAATTATATTTAATTAATAAATTTTTTACATATTTATAGTAATTTCCTTTTACATCCAAAATTAAAATTGGAATTTTACTATTTTTATTTAATGAATTATATTTTATAAATTGTTCTGTAAAAGGATACATTGCAGAAGATGTTTTTCCTGTTCCAATTGTTCCTGTTATTAAAAAATTTTGATATAGTCCTGATTCAGAAATAATAATATTTTTATGGGAATTAAATTCTTTCCCTATTAATAAATTAATTTGATTTTTATTTTTTGAAGAATAATTATTATTTTTTTTATTTTTTGAAATAATATTATTATTTTTTTGATAATTAAAAAGATTTTTTAAATTTTCTAATTTACCAATTAATATGTATATTAATATAAAGTTTGTATAGAAATATAAAAACCAAAAACTTGTTTTTAAAAAATTCCAAAAGGAAAAATTTTTTTGACAGATATCAAATGAAATAAATACTGAGGATATAATTATTTCAGAGGATATATAAAGAGGATGAAATAATTTTTGTGCACAAAAAAGAGAGAGGAATGTATAGAAAAAAGCAAGAACAAATTTTTTGATAAATGCTCACCTCACATTATAAAAAATAATAAATAAAATTAATTATTTATTTTTATTTATTAATTCTTTTTTTAATTTTAATTTTGAACCTTGTAAATTATGAAAAAATATAATATCCAAAAAAGTATAAATAGAATAAATAAATATAAAAAAATTAAAAAAATAAATTATAAAAAAGAGATTAATTAATTTTGAAATAAAATCACCGCCTAGCAAAAAAATAATATAATAATTTTTTTCATTTGTCTATATTTTTTTGAAAAAAATCTTATAATTTTATGACAAAATACTACAAATTTTTTATATGAATATTTTATAAATAAAATGTGAAAAAATTATGTAAATTATAAACATATACTTGATTTTTATATAAAAATGTAGTAGAATAAATAAGTTGAAAAAAGATATAATAATATAGAAAGGAAAATAAAAATGAAATTTAATAAAGATACAAAAATTGGTGAAATTTTAGAGATTGCACCAGAAAAAGCAGATATATTAATTGAAATTGGAATGCATTGTTTAGGATGTCCTGCATCACAAATGGAAACATTGGAAGAAGCTTGTGAAGTACATGGAATTGATGTTGAAGAAGTTGTAAAGAAATTGAATGAAGAAGAGTAAAGTTGATAACTTTTTGACATGATACAACAAAAAATAAAAAAATTTTAAAAATTTTAAAAAAATGTATTGACAAATGAATCTGATTGTAGTATTATAATTAAGCAATGTTCAATACATTGTTTACGGGCTATTAGCTCAGGTGGTAGAGCACTTGACTTTTAATCAAGTTGTCCCGCGTTCGAGTCGCGGATAGCTCACCAAAGATTAAAAAGAATTCTAATGTGAAATATAATTAGAATTCTCTCATTTATATGGCCCCGTGGTCAAGCGGTTAAGACACCGCCCTTTCACGGCGGAGTCATGGGTTCGATTCCCGTCGGGGTCACCATTGCCACTTTAGCTCAGCTGGCCAGAGCACCGCACTTGTAATGCGGGGGTCCCCAGTTCGAATCTGGGAAGTGGCTCCAAATTGTCAGTAGTTTTGCTATAAGCTTAATTATTGGCTTTTTTTTATTTTATATAATAATATAAAAAAGAAAGGTATAAAAAATGAATAAAGTTGTATTAATAACAGGGGCATCAAGAGGAATTGGAAGAGACATAGCTGAAAAACTTGCTCAAAAAGGATATCAAGTAATAGCAAATTATAATAGGTCAGAAGAAAAAGCCAAAGAATTAAAAAGTAAATATGCAAATATAGATATTTATAAAGCTGATGTTTCAAAAAGAGAAGAAGTACATAATATGATTAAATCTATATTAGAGAAATATAAAAAAATAGATGTATTAATTAATAATGCAGGAATTTCACTAACAGGCTTATTTACAGATGTTACAGATGAAGAATGGAATAAAATAATTAATAATGATCTATATTCTGTTTTTTGTACTACACAAGAAGTATTAACAAATATGATTATGAGAAAAGAAGGATGTATTATAAATATATCATCAATATGGGGAATTGTAGGGAGTTCATGCGAATCTATTTATTCTGTTGCAAAAGCTGGAGTAGATGGAATGACAAAATCATTAGCAAAAGAATTAGGACCATCAAATATTAGAGTTAATTCTATTGCACCTGGAATTATTGATACAGAAATGAATAATTGTTATTCTGCAGAAGAAATAGAAGCGATAAAAGAAGAAATTCCTCTTGAGAGAATAGGAAAAAAAGGTGATATTTCAAAATGTATAGAATGGTTAATTGAAGATGAATATACAACTGGACAAATAATTTCTATAAATGGAGGATGGGTGATTAGATAAAAAGTACTGAAATAATATTCAGTACTTTTTTATCCATTTGCAGTTGAATTCTTTTTGTAATTTCCAGATATTATTCTAGGAAGATATGTAATTATTTTATAAACTGCTAATCTTATTTTTTTACTCCAAATATATGATTTTCTGAGTTTTCGAGCAGAACCTAAAGAAACAGGTTCATCTTCTAAAGTAATTAATTCAACAGGTTGCTTTTCAATAACAAAAATATAATTTTTTCCGTTATTATTATCCCATTCATTTTTTTCGTTACAAAAACAAAAATTAAAAGTTTCAACTTCACCAATTTCAATTTCAATTTGGTAACCTAATTCTGTTTTTACCATTTGAGTTGAAGTTAAATTGTCCCAATTGTTTCCAAAACCATAATGAATAGAAACCTTTTCAGAATTGTCCTGAAAAAATTTACCTGTATATGATATTTTTATTTTACTATTTTCAACTAATTTATCAGTATTAAAGAATATATTTTTTACTAATTCCATTTTGAAAACTCCTTATCTTTTGATAGAACATATTATAATATTTTATTTTACAATATGCAAGTCTTTTTGTCAAAAAATTCATAAAACTATAAGTTATAGATTTATTAAAATAGATTGTAAAAAAGTTAAATATATGTTATTATTAATGAGAATGAAAAGGAGTTGTATATGATTGATTTAAAAGAAAAAACAGATGATATAAAAGAACTAGAAATACCAGAGATAAAAAATGAAAACAATGAAGAAAACATTGATAATCAGCAGATTGTTGTTACTGAGAAAAAGAGTAAAAAGTGGATTATAATATCAAGTTTAATAATAGTAATTATTTTATTAATTTTTTCGACAATATTTGCATTAATAAATATTGGGAACAAAAAAATTATAAAAGGAATATTAATTGAAAATATAGATGTTTCTAATTTGACAATAGAAGAGGCAAATAGTTTATTAAATGAGATTACAGATAAAGAAAAAGAAAATGAAATAATTTTTAAATATAAAGAAGTTGAAACTCCAATTACTTATGAAGCTTTAGAAGTAGAATTTGATATAAAAGAAAAAGTAGAAAAAGCATATCAGGTAGGAAGAGGAAGTAATATAATAAAAAATAATTTTGAAATCCTTTCTACATGGATTAATGGTAATAAATATGAATTAGAAGCAAGTTTTGATGAAAATGTAATAAAACAAGTTTGTGAAAATATAAATAATACTTCAGAAGATGCAATAGTAGAACCAAGTTATTATATTGAAAATGATAAATTAATTATTACACCAGGAAAAAAAGGAATTGATGTTAATGAATCTGAAGTGAAAAACATGGTAACAAATATTTTAAATATTAATTCTGAAAAAAGTACAATTTTAGAGGTTCCATTTTCTTATAAAGAACCACAGGCAATTGATTTGGAAAAGATACATAATGAAATAAAAAAAAAGGCACAAGATGCATATTATACAAATAATCCATTTACAATATATCCAGAAGTAAAAGGAATTGATTTTGATATAGAAAGTGCAAAATCAATAATAGAAGAAGAAAAAGAAGAATATGAAATTCCACTTATAATAACACAACCAGATAAAACAGTAAATGATATAGGAACAGAAGCGTTTCCAGATTTATTAGGAACATGTTCAACTAAATATAATGCTAGTAATACAGGAAGAACAACTAATTTAAAGTTGGCAGCTGGAAAAATAAATGGTAAGGTTTTATTAGTTGGAGATGAATTTTCATATAATCAAACTGTAGGAGAGAGAACAATTGCAGCTGGTTATAAAATGGCAGCAACTTATTCAGGTGGAAAAGTTGTAGATGGTCTTGGTGGAGGTATATGTCAAATATCTTCAACTTTATATGATGCTGTTGTGTTTGCAGATTTAGATGTAACTGTGAGAAGAAATCATCAATTTATTACTTCATATTTACCAGGAGGTAAAGATGCTACAGTTGTATGGGGATCACAAGATTTTAAATTTAAGAATTCAAGAAAATACCCTATAAGAATTACGACCACAGTTAGTGGAGGAGTTGCTACAATACAAATATGGGGACACAGGGAAGAGACAGAATATGATATTTCTATAGAAACAAAGAAAACTGCTACAATTGCATATACAACACAATATATTAATGATTCAAGTTTACCAGTAGGAACTCAAAAAGTTGTTCAAAATGGTAATAATGGCAGTAAATATGAAGCCTATAAAGTTAAAAGATTAAATGGAGAGGTTGTTTCAAGAACACTTCTTTCTAAAGATACATATAATGCAATGCAAAAAATTGTTAGAGTAGGAACAGGAAATTAAATAGTATTAAATGTCTAATAGAAAAACGATTTGATTAAAATATAAATTCATATATTGACAAAAGTTTTAAATAGTATTATAATAAGTTTGTTATATTGATATAACAAACTTATTTATTTGCACCATTAGCTCAGCTGGTAGAGCAGCTGACTCTTAATCAGATGGCAATGGGATATATCTATTAACGCCAATGTGCATATAACACTGTATTTGTAGATTTTTACAGGTTTTACTTTTTTATAAAATCTGTAAAATGCGCCAACTTGCACCAACTTGCACCAACTTGCACCAATATTTATAACCAATAAATTTTTTTTAAAACTAATAAACATTTTTTATAGCCAATAAACTTTTTTTACATGCATCACTAGCTCAATTGGCAGAGCAACAGACTCTTAATCTGGAGGTTCGGGGTTCGATTCCCCGGTGATGCACCAAAATAATACCTTAAATGGTATTATTTTTTTGTGCCATTACAAATATTGCAAGAGTTTGCATCCATATTTTTTGCAATTGTTCAAATTCTTTTGCCATCATGTTCATATCAATATTGTTATCATTATTATTTTGAATATTAGAGCAATCAATGTTTTCTTCATTTGTTGTTGGAGTTAATCCCCATGCTTGTTCATATTCTTTTTTCTTTCTTTCATCAGATACAAAAATATAGTATTTTTCAGTTGTTCTAAAGTCTGCATGTCCCATCAATTTCATTAAAACAATATCTCTCATACCTTTTTCAGACATAAATGTAGCAAAAGAATGTCGCAATCCATAGGGTGTAAGGTATTCAAGATTATACTTATTTCTAAAAGATCTTAAAGCTTTTGAAAGATTTTCAGGAACATATGGCTTATGATATCTATTTAAAAATATTGGTGTTTTTTCACTCCATTTTAAATTAAGTTTTTTAAATAGCTTTTTTTGATTTTTTTTATGTTCTGCTAATATATCTTTATATCTAGGATGTATTGGTATTTTTCTATAGCTTGTGTCTGTTTTTAATTTATCATATTCTCTAACATGACCTATAATTTCAGCATTTTCATTATATATTGGAAAATCTTTAAAAGCAGTATTTATAATAAAATAATTGTCATCATCTATTATTGAATCCCAACAAAGTCCACAGGCTTCTTCTGGCCTAAGACCTTCTAACAACATTCCTTCAAACAAATATGCAATATCTGTTCCTGCATCTTCAAAACAATCTAACCAATGTTCTTGTCTACTTGATTCTATATATACAAAATCATGACCTTCTATTTGTAACATTGAATTTTGAGGTGCTTTTTGAGGTTTGTTAATTGTTCTTAATGAATTTATATAGTTTTGATCCCTAGCATAGTCGATAATCATTTTTAAAACTATTTGTGCACTTTCCTTTTGCCTAGTACCCTTCGTTGATTTTATACAATTATTTAAATCATCATTGCTTAAAGAATTTATATTTATATTATTAGCAAAATAAGGAATCAAGATTAAATTCATTATTTTATTATAACCCGATAAAGTTTTTTTACTTAAAGGTTTTAGATTTTCTTCTGTTTTTATTGTAAATTTTTTCTTGTAATTAAACCATTTTATTGCAACCTGTTGGAAAGATAATATTTCGCATAAATCTTTATCAGGTTGTATTTGGTTATTTGCGCTTGAAACATATAGATCTGTATTAGCAATTTGATTATTACTTAAAACAGCATCCGTTACTTGAGGAGCAACTGGTGCAATGATATTTGTGTTCAAATATCCATATATGCATGAAACAATATTATGAAATTGTGTTAAAATTAAGGTTGTTTGTATTCCTAAATCATGTAATGATGTTGAAATGTTATCAAAAATAAAAAACAAATTATTAGTGCTTACTGTTTTTTCATTAATTCCATTAATTAATGCTACCTTAATTTTTTCCAGTAATTTTAATACTGCTTCTTCTTTTGAGGTAGAAGAACTTGCACTTAATCTAGGATTTACTCCTGTTTTAAAAATTGGCAAAGAAATTCTAGCATCATGTCTATTTGCTCTATCAAATAATTTTACACGATAAAAAGTTGCCCCACTACTTTTTTCTTTTGTAGGTGTATCCATTTTTTGCATAGTATTAGTGGTATTACAAAGTATTTTTTCCATTCAATATCCTCCCTTTAGAGGTTTTGAGAATATTGATAAATTTGATACTATAAATTCATCAATATTCTATAATAAATATAAAAAATAAGCAATGTTGAACCGAAAAAATTTTTTCAGTTCAATAATGCCCATATTTTCCACAGTTTTCATCAAACCATTTTGGCAATAAATTTTTATTTATAATGATTTTTCTCTTAAAAATTATTGCTGGAAATCCTTGTACATGTACTAATTTTAGCATCAAATTTCTACCTATTCCAAGTAACTTACATGCTTCATCAATACTTATGCCTAAGCACTCATTGTTATCGTCCATTGATATCACATCCGTTTTTTAAATCTTGTAATTTTTTTTCTGCATAAATTTTACTTTCTGCAATTTCTAATACAATATTTCTTGGATACATTTTAAATGCTTGTTTCATTTCTATACCGAAATTAGTAACACTTAATTCACCTTTAAAACCAGAATGCATCATACTCTCAAAAGCTATTTGACCATAAGCAACTGCTTCTTTTTTATTCATAAGATACACCTCCAACAAAAGTTTCAAAAAGTGTTATAACATTATCCCATTTGATTTCAGAATCTTCTGTTATAGTAATTTCACATTTTTCAATATATGAATAATTCTTTTTTGACCTTATAATAATTTCTAGTTTTTGCGAATCATTTGCAGAATAATTTATTTCTGCATAAACTTTGCTTTGTTTTGTATTTAATTTATCAGCAAGTTTAAATATTTTTAATAATTTTTGTTCCATATTTTATTTACCTTTCCTTTATATATTTAGGTATATCCGCAGAACGACCAAGATTTTCGTCAAATTCGTACCTATGTTTAGAAGGGTTATATTTATAAGCACTAGCATTCCACTTTCTATAACTTTCATTACTTAGATATTTTGATTTTGAAAGTTCCAAAGATGCTTGTCTATGTTGTTCTTCCACAAAAGCAAAATTATCATCTATTCTTTTTTGTTCTCTTTTGTTTTTTATAAATCTATTCTGATCTTTTTTTCTTTTTTCTTTTGACTTATTATTTCGGTATTCTTTTTCCTTAGAGTATCTTTTGTCTTGCTTAATTATTTTTGTAATATAACTAGAAGATGTATGTATTATTTCTGCAATTTCTTTTACTTTTAGATGCTCATTAAAGAAATAATTTATAATTAAATCTTTTGAATTTTCCATTTAATCACCCGTGGTTAATTTTTTGTCGACACTTTTTAGATATAGCAAGGCTATTAGAGAAATTATTTTATCTCTAATTCTTTCATCATTTTTCTAAATGCTTCTTGCTTTTGCTTTTTTTGTTTTAATTCTTTATGAAATTTTATTTTAAGTTTAATTTTAGGTAGCAATACATCTATAAAGAATAGTATAAAAGTTAGACATATTCCTAATAATACAAATTTAAAAAACATCTTAAATCTCCTTTCCATAAAATAAGACAAAGACAGATAAGAGCTAGTCCTATCTGTCTTTTTATATAGTGCTTTCTTAAAATTTGCCCTTCACTATATAAACCTTAATTATCTTTTAAAAATTCTCTCCTAAATTTTAAAATTTATAATTTTTTATTCCTTCAATTAGTTTTAGTATTAAATATTGGTATCTATCCTCATCACCAAAACTATATTTTTTGAGTAAAGGTTTCTTTCTATCTATTATCTCTAACATGGCCATTTCATTACCTTTTTGTGCTAATATTCCTAATTCATATATATTTTTATTTTTCATTTTTAAAATCCTCCTTGAAATATTTTTTTAATTTATCTATTGCTCTAATTTTTATTTTGCTAACAGTTTTTGAATATATTTCAAGAATTTGTGCAGCTTCTTTTTGAGATAAATCCTCATTAAATAGCAAAAAAATCACTGATTGCTCAATAGCAGATAGTGATTTTAAGGCCTCTTTTACAGAAAGAGATAAATCGATAGTAGACTCAAAATTAGGATTTTGAGAGTCAAAAAAGCCTTGTATAAAGGCAGAGTAATTTTGATCATCAAAAATTATTTGCTCCTTTCTATTAGTATTAATTTCTTTTTTGAAATATCTTTTTGAAGATAATATAATAGTTTTTGTTAAAAAACTATCAAATTGTTCATCTTTGTAATTCTTGTTTTCCATAAGTGTTCCTCCCAAATTAAAATTTGGGCCTAACAACCTGTGTTAAGTGAACACTAAAAATAAAAACCTCCTTTCAAAAAAAATTTCATCAAAAAAAAGCTTAATAAAAATGTTTTTTAAATAATTGCTTCATTTGTAAATTTAACAAACTTTAAATCTTTTGCAAGTATTCTCTCAAACAGGTTTATTAAGCCCTGGGAGAATTATACTATCGTAAGTGTGCGAAACTTGTCGAAAATGATATGTAATAATAAAAAATTTTGTATTTTATAGGAATTTTTAACCAAAAATGTAGTATTATATACATTTGAATATTATAAATAAAAAAAGTATTCAAAAATGAATACCTTTAATTATTTTTTTCTAAATTAATTTAAAAATTTATTTAACACTTTTTCAAGATTCGAATATTTAATTGGTTTTTCTAAATATTCATCAAATCCAATATCGTCAATAAAATGTGTTCTAGCATTTCGAGATATAGTATGTATAACAACAGGTGTATTAAAATTTTCTAATGCTCTTAATTTATGTAATAATTCTGGACCTGTATAACCTATTTGATAAATATTGTTAGTAAAAATAATATCATACTGATATCCATTTTTTATTCTTTCAAATATATCAATGCCGGTAGTAACAATATCTACTGATATACCAAATAGCATTAGCATATTACGAGTTTGTTTAGATGAAAAGCTGTCATAATTACCTATTAAGGCTTTTTTTCCTTTATATAATCCATTATATGATTTTGATTCATTATTTATAGATAATGGATTTTGAATTAAATAATCAAATTCTTTCTCTTCTAATATTTGTGTTTGCTTTTTTAATCTTTTTATTTCGTTTTTAAGAAAATTTTTTTGCTTCTCTTTTTCTATAATATTGTTCTGCTGTTTTTCTATAACCTTATTCTTTCTAATAATGCTATCTATTAGTAAAACTATAACAATTAAGAAAATTAAACTTAAAAAAACTAAAAATACCATATTACCAATCCTTTCTAAAAATTTTAATAAAAATATTGAAAAATTAAGACAATTTATAAAATACAAAAGGTTTGGGCTATATACTTCATTGTGTATATTACAACAAAATTATACCATAATAAATAAAATGGTATGAAAGAGTGGTGATATATAGTGTCATTAATAGACATTTTTCGCAAAAATGTTAAATTTTATAGATTTATGCAGGATTATTCTCAAGAATTACTAGGAGAAAAATCAGGATTAAGTACACATTATATATCTGATATAGAACAAGGAAAATATAGTCCATCTATTCCGACAATAGAAAATATTGCAAAAGCTCTTAATATAGATCCTTATTTGCTATTTGTTGAAAATCCCCAAGCAAATAAATTAGCATCAAGAGTAGATATTTATCGAAAAAGATAAAACCTATATATATTATAATATTACTTTTTTTCTAATATTCAAGTAATTCGACAAAACTTGTCAAAAATCGCCAATAATTTATTATTATTTATAATTATATCACAAAAATCATGATGGGACAAATAAGTTACATATTTTTTTCTGGTTTTGTGAAAAAATAAATACTATTAGAGGTGTGACGATGGAAGATAATGAAAATTTGATGGCATTATTAAATAAAGATTATATGCCTATCATATACAAAAATATAAAAAAATTTAGAAAAGAAAGTGGTATGTCATTAATGAAGGTTGCGGAAATTTTGGATATGTCTCATGATTATTTAAGAAGAATTGAATCAAATAATGATAAGGCAAAAACATGCTCCTTAAAATTATTGATAAAACTAAGTATTTTATACCATAAACCTTTAGATGAATTTTTAAAAGAAGAATAAAATAGCAGGAAATACCTGTTATTTTTTTTGTCAATTTATATATTTTAATAAATATATAAGATAAATTATGATAAAATAAAAAAAACTGTAACTTTTTTTATTGTTACAAGTATATATAATTGAAAGCAGGTAAAAAATGGAGAAAGATTTAGATACAAAATTATATAATGAATATTTAAATGGAGAAAAAGAAGCTTTTGAACTTCTATATAACAAATACAAAAATAAAATACAATATTTTATTTATAATATAATAAAAGATTATGAAAAATCTGAAGATATAACTCAGGAAGTTTTTATATATTTATTGCAAAATAAAGTCAGGGAAAATTGTAGTTTAAAATATTACATATATTTAATAGCTAGAAGTAGAGCATATAATTATATTAATTTGGAAAGAAGAAGATCAGAATTAAATGATAAGTATTCATTATTTGAGTCTGAAAAAATTGAAAATGATGTAAGTGATTTTATAATAAAAAAAGAAAAAGAACTTATAAAAGCAATTAATATGTTAAATGATAAATATAAAAATGCAATATATTTAATAAAAATTGAAGAACTTTCATATAAAGAAACATCAGAGATTCTTCGGAGAAACAATTGAAAACACAAAAGTACTTGTGCATAGAGGAAAAAAAGAATTAAGAAAAATCCTGCTAAAGAAAGGATTTGATGATATGAATAAAACATTAAAAATATTATTGATACTGATTTCTACCACAATTATATTAACTGGAATAACTTATGCTAGTGTTAAAATATATGAAAAAATAAAGGGACAAGCAACTATGACACCAATTTTTACTGGTGAAATTGGTGATACTGATACAAATAATATTTGGATTAGTACATTTCAACTAGCATGGAATGAATTTAAAGAAAATGTAGTTGGAAAAAATATTGAATTTGAAGATGAAAGTTCAAAAATTGCAAATGAACTTAATAAGAATATATTTACAAAAGAAATGTTATCAGAAAATTCATATTATATAAGTGTGGAAAAAACTTCTCCAGAGTTACGAGAAAAACTTCTAAAGGATATTAATGAAAAATTTGGTATAAAAGATAATTCAATTTTAAATGAAGTTAATTTTGATACGATAGGAAATAGCTATACAATATATTCATTATTGGTTAAAAACTTTGAATTTATTACTCCTTTTGATAAATTAGAGAAAAGTAAATTTGGTAATTATGATGAGTTAGTAGAATATTTTGGAATAAATAATGCCAGTGATGAAACAATGGCTAATAATGTTGAAGTTTTATTTTATAATAGAAAAAATGATTTTGCAGTAAAATTAAATACTAAACAAAATGATGAAATTATTTTATACCGAACTGATAATAATAGCTCATTTGATAATTTATATAAAGAAATAATAGAAAAAAACAAAGTATTTAATGGAAAAAGAAATTTTACAAAAGATGATGAATTAAAGATCCCCTATATAAAAGTAAATACAATAATAAATTATGACGAATTATGTGGAAAGTTTATAAAAGGTACGAATGGAATGTATATTGCAAATGCATTACAAAATGTCAAATTTAATTTAAACGAAAAAGGTGGAAATTTAATCAGTGAAAGTGCAATTAAATCTGAATATAATTTGGAAAATGAAAATTCACGCTACTTTTATTTTACAGACAATTTTATTATTTTTCTAAAAGAGAAAAATGAAGAAAATCCATATTTTTCTTTACGAGTAAACGATCTTAATGTTTTACAATCTAATTAAGTTTAATATATTTATATATAATATATTAATAAATAAAAAAAGGAGGAATTTATTATGAAGAAAAAAACATTATTAGTACTACTTATTGTCTTATTAACAGTATTGTTGAGTACTGTTGTTTTTGCAACTATGAATAATGCAGAAACACAACAAATCTTAACTAACAAAAAGTTATCATCAATAGGAGAAACTTATACAGAGATTGATGATGGGATTACTACATTTGATATGAGAGCAAATCAAAATATAATAGGAGTAGCAAATACATATATTAATGACTTAAAAATAACAGATGTAGAGTTTACAAATGAAAATTCTCAAATAAAGAAATATAATAATGCATTAGAATCTAGAAAAGAAACTGTTATTTCAAATGAACAGGCAGTATTAAAAGTTAATTCCGAAAATGATGAACTAATTGCATATATAAGCAATAAAACAGATTTTGCTTCAGGGGAATATAATGAAGATGAAGTCAAAAATAAAGCTATAAATATTTTTAACAATTTAACACAAATAAACCAAGATGAATATGAATTTATGTATGTAGAAAAATTTGATGAAGAAATATGGAGAGCATGTTTCGCAAAAAAATATAATGGAATGATAAATGAGGGCGAAAGTGTAAAATTTAGTTTTTGTCCAAAGACTAATGAGATTGTTACTTTAGCTATAAATAGGACAAAATATGCTAATAATACTGTAGAAATTTCAAAAGATACTGCTACAAAAATAGCAGAAAAATATTTAAACAAAAGTACAGCAACAGATATGGATATAGACTTAGAAATAGTTAGACCAAATTATTTTTATAATGAATTAAATGGAGATGAAAGCATTTATGTAAAAATTGGAGAAACAAGACAAGCTTATGTTGCAAAATTTAATAACGAGTCTGCAAGTACATTATATATAGATGCCACAACAGGAGAGATAATTGGTGGAGATATGATACTTGGAGGTGAATACTAATATGAAAAATGTAAAAAGAATAAGCGTTATTGTTTGTTTATTAATATTATTTATAAATACATCTTGTTTTGCAGCAACTGATCAATTTAGAGCATTTAAGACTTGGGATTATGAAGTAAGTATTGTTGGTCAAGGTGATTCAGATGCAGTAAATTCTGCTGTTTCATATGCAGTATGGACATTTCAAAACTTAGGATATACTAATGCTAATGGAACTAATACATATACAACTACAAATGATAAATCATACTTATTTAATAATTGGTTAAATATAAGTAGTAATAATTATGGTTTTTACATATATGCACATGGTAATTCAAGTTTATTTACTTTAGAGCGTGGTAACTCTGATAGATATGTATATCCAAGTGAAATTTCTGGAAATTGGCATCTGGTATTTTTAGATTCTTGCTCTTGTTTGGCAACAAATGCTTTTGCCACAAGATTTAAAACGGATGGATATAGTAAAAGAGCAACTCTAGGTTGGTATACCACTATAAAACATGTTGCTAGTGCTGAATGGTGGAGTCATTTTTATTCAGTTGCTGGAACAACTAATATAAGAAGTGCTTGTTTATCTGCTGCAGATCAAAGTCAAGGAAGTACACCAATTAGAATATATGGAGATAAAACTTGGAATGGTAAAGCCTGGTAAAAATATTTTATATTTCAGCAAAATGCCAAAATAGTATCAGATCTTCTAACTAATAATTTAGTAAAAAATAACAGGTTTTTGACCTGTTATTTTTTATTATGCTATAATTTATTTGCCAATGCCATCATATCCTCTTTTTCTGTATCCAAATATTGTTTTGTAGTGTTTATATCACTATGCCCCATTTGACTTGCAACCTGTTCTATTGTATATCCAGCATTATGCAAAGCATTCGTTCCATAAAAATGTCGTAATAAATGTGGATGCAATTCATTTAATTTACAAGCATCTTTATATTTAGCCAATAATCTATTGCAGAAATTTCTATTTACTGGTTTCTTAGTATTTATACTTTTTTGACTAACGAATAAATATGGATTTTTAGTATTCATTTGTTGTCTTTCTTCCAAATAATCTTTTATAGCAAAATACATTATATTATTTATAACAACTGTTCTAAACTTTTCGCCTTTACCTACAATGTAAAGTTCTCTTTCGTTTAGTCTTATATCCACTATTTTTATATTTGTTATTTCACTTGCTCGTAATCCCCCATAACATAAAATTGATATAAAACAAAAATCTCTTTTAGAAGCCTTTATGTCTTTGGCAGCATAATGTTTAATTTTATTTACATCTTGAACAGAAATTATATTATTATTTAATTTTGTTTTTTGTATCTTTATAAAATCGCGATCCTTTATTACCATTTCTGTTTGTATTTTTTCTTGAATTAAAAATTTATTATAAGTACGAAGTGATGTCAATTTTCTATTTATTGTTTTAGAATCTGTACTGTTGTTCAATAAATATTGCTTATACATTTTAACATCTGTATAAACTAGTTCGTTCAATTCTTCATCGTAAGAATCTTTATAATATTTTTCATACAACTTCACATCACTATAATAACTACTTATAGAATTTTCTGAAAGTCTTAACTCACTATCCATAAAATCTTTAAATCCATCTAGCATAAAATCACTCCTTTTTGATTATGTTACATTTTTATATAACGATTTTTTATGATTATGTTACATTTTTTATACATATTTTTTATAATGTAGCTCTAAAATGTATCATAATCGCAATTATGTTACATTTTTTTGAAAATGTTTTTTTGCCCTATATATAATAGAGCAAAATTTTTAATAGTATTACATATACTTTATTGCATTAAGCACAACGCCCATACCATCTAAAAAACCATTTTTATAAAACAAAAAGTTTTCTCTTGAATGAGCGTTTTCTACTGCGTCATTTCTTTTTGCAATTAATTGTTTTAAAATTTCTCGTTCACCTGATGCAATATTATCTGACATAAAGTCATACATTTCCTTTGATATTAAAATAACATTATTTTTATTTAATATCATTTCTTGATCTTCCATATCTAATAATTCTGATTTTTTTAACACATCAAAAATTGTTTGTATGAAAAAATCACATTTGTTTTTATCCATAATACCAACTCCTATCTTTTTGTTTTCTCATATTCTATAAAATAAAATCTAAAAAAGGAACGCTGAAAAGAAGAAAATTTTTAAATATTATTTTTTTAGAAAAATGATAGAAAAAAAGCTAAAAATCATTGATATTTAAGCAAAAATATTTTTTTAAAACTAACTATTGAAATAAATTTTAAAACTTAATACAATATAAGTGTGTATTAAGATAATGTTATAGTTTATTTCTATAACTACCTATAAAGAATTATCTTTATAGCATAATTACTAAAATAAGTTAGTAATAATTACATCTGTATTTATAATAATACAGCATAATTTTGGGTTATAGCACAACACATATATAGATTATTTGTTATGCTTAAAATAAATTAAGAAAGTAAATTATAAGTTAGTCTCCCTAGCTTAGTTTACTTTCTATTTTTTTACCCTAAAATAAAAGGAAAGGAGGATTTTTAGAAAATCTTTTTACACAAATATTCAATTAAAATTGGAAGGAGATTTTTATTATGAGAAGTGGTTTCGATTTAGAATTATATGGAGAAACATTTAAAAATTGTTTTATAGAAAGTTCTTCATATAAAAATGGGAATTTACAATTAAGTCTTTATGGTTTAGATGCAAATGTAAATCAAATATCACATTTTGCAGACATTACTTTGAATCAAAATGTTGTTAACTTAACAGATGACACAATTATTGTTGACAACAAATTTAAACCTACATTAGTACCACAATTAATAAAGTTAGGAATTTTAGCAGAAAAAATCAAAATGTGCATTATTGATAATGTCTTTTACCCTATTTATAAAATAGATTTTTCAAAAATAAATAGTCAAAGATATTATGAAACTGAATTACTTGCAGCATAAATAAAAAATGAAAGGATGAAATAATATGGAACAAGTAACAAGAACAAATTTACCAATAGTTGGACGCATTCAACATGGAGAGCAACAAGTTGTAAATCAAAGAAAGAGAGTAACAGAATTAGGATATTTCATTGCAAAAACTAAAAACAATAATATGAATTTTTTACTAAATAGGTTTAATGAAAAATACCCAAAGAAAACCTTTTTAAATGTACAGTTTTTTGATGAAGATCCATTAACAGTTCGTAAAGCAAGATATAATCAAGGCGGAATTGTATGCTATTGTATGTCAGGAACATCAAAAGGAAAACAAAAAGTATCTAACAAATGGCAAGATATAGAGTGTAATTCTAATTGCAAATATTGTATTAAACAAGAAGGAACAAGTAAACCTACATGCAACTATGAAGGAACATTAAAATTTATGCTACCTGAAATAAGCCAAGATAGAATATGGATTATGAAAATTACAGGTCAGCAGTCAATTTCAAATTTAGAAGAATATATTAAATTCCAAAAATATTTGGGAAACTCCTTAAAAGGAACTTATACAATATTTTTAAATCAAATCGAACAAACTAATTCTGAAGGAAAAAAATTTAACAATTTTGTCATAGATATTGTAAAAGCAGAAGATTTTAATTCTAATAATAATTCAAATTCGCAAATTGATAGTAAAAATCCTATAATATCCACTCAAAATATTGATGACACTATTCCAAGTCAAGTACAAAATGAAAAAAATACGCAAAAAGATACAAAAAAACCTAATAGACAAACAAAGACAAGTACCAAAAAAGATGCTAAAACAAATAATACCAATGTTGTAACAAGTACATCAGATGGAAAAAACGATTCTCAAATGAAACAAACGCAAGTAACTGATGAAAAAAAGAATAATGCACCTGAAACGCACCAAGAACATTGCTTTTTATATGATACAGAATATAAAAATTTTAAAAAATCTGGAAAAGATACAGAATATTTAATTGCAAAAGTAGCTGATGTAAATGATAAAACAACTGATGTAGTAGTCAAACCAGAATTTAGAGAAAAAATAGAAAAATGCGATATTGGAACAGAATTAATAATAGAGTTAGAAAAATTTGGAGAAAATATTATATCAAAACATATTGAGTTCGTAAATCCTATACCAAAAAAAGTAGCAGCATAGGTAAATATTGCTACTACAAATTTTAATTTTGCACTATACCTATACTATATAGGAACAATTTAAAAATGTCAAGGTTCAAAAAAAATTTAAGGAAATTTTATGCATAATAAATTTAAGATAAATGAAATTGTTATTGTTAATGGGATTGGAAAAGAAAAAGGAACTCATTATAAAAATAGGATTGCAAAAGTTATTTGCCGTGATCCTTTTTATTTTGACTATAATATTAAATTCAATGATGGTACTGAAGATTGGCTTGATGGAGAGTGTTTAAAAAAATTGGAAGGAGAAATTTAAAAATGAAAATAACATACATAAAAACAGTTGGATTTAGAAAATTTGAAACTGATTTTGAAACTGATTTATTTGATGTAACATCAATTACTGGTGGAAATGCAAAAGGAAAAACTAATATTTTATATGCGATTATTTGGGGATTTTTAGGTTGTAACTTAACTGGAGATGACAAAGTATATATTGGAAATAAAAATACTGATAATTGCTATGTAGAACTACATTTTATTGATAATTTCGGAGTTAGTCATACACTTAAAAGGCTAAAAAATAAATACAATAATAAAAAGAATTTTTTATTATTAGACGAAAAACAAATTACTCAAGATGACTTAAAAACTTATTATAGCGATAAAAAGCTTTTTTTATCTGTTGTAAATTCAAATTATTTTATCAGTCGTACACCTGTAGACCAAAAAGCATTACTCGATAAATACCTACCTGACATAGACATCAAAGAAATTTATAATAAATTAGATAAGGAAGATAGAAATGTTTTAGAAGGATGCCCCAAAAATGTTACAAAATACATTCAAGAATTGAATGAAGATAAAAAAATGTATGAGGATAAAATTAAAAATTTACAAGGAAAAATTGCTTATGCTGAAAACTTTATTGGTGAAAAATTAGATAACTTGAAAGCATTTGATAAGCAAGAAGAATTATCACTAGCAATGCAAGAATTATCATTTTTGAAATCAGACCAAAAAACTGAAGCAAGAAAAAAGCAACAAAAAATTGTTGATAATTTAAACTCTCAAATAATTACATATCAAAATCAAATAAGTACATTAAATACTAATATGATAAATGGAAAAAAGACTTATCTTTCAATAAAAAATGAACCTATATCATATTGTCCAATGTGTCAGCAACAATTATCTGATAAAGGTCGTTTAGCTACTATTCAAAATATGAAAACAAGTTTAGAAAATGATTATTCAAATAAAATGCAAAAAGAAACCGAATTACAAGATTTAAAGAAAAATCTAGCAGTTGAAAAATGCAAATTATACGCACTTGGAACTGATACTGTAGAGGATCAAAATAACAGAATTAAAGAAGTAGAAAATCAAATTAAAATATTAGAACAAGAAAAATCTGAAATAGAACAATATAATACTTCAATTAATATAAAAAAAGAAAATATACAAAAAGCTAAGGCTGATATACAAATATTCAAAAAAAATATTGATGACTTATATAATAGTCTTGATTCTAATAAGAAGGCTAAAGATGTCGCACAAAAATTACTAATCAATTACATTGAAGCAAAAATGCAATTTGCAACGAAACATTTAAAAAACGTTGCTATTAAATATTATACTATTTTAAAAGATAGTGGAGAAATTAAACAGGATTTTATTATTACATACAAGGGAAACGATTTCAAAAATTTATCCAGGTCAGAAACCATTGCTACCTCTCTTGAAATTAGCAATATGTTAAATAAAATTTCCAGAGTTAATTTACCACTATTTATTGATGATAGTGAAAGTTGTGCAGATTATAATTTTATTGAAGATTTTTCAAATGATAGTCAAATTCTTATTGCAAAAGTAGAAAAAGGACAAAGTTTAAAAATTCACGATGGTTATTTTGAAAATACAAATTATCTACAAGCTGCATAAATATCGAAAAATGGTAGAGAAATCTGCCATTTTTCATGTATTAAGGGAAGGTTAAAAATGTATGGAATAAAAAATAAAGAATTTATCAATGCTTATGATGCTATATGCAGTAGACATGATAGATTAAATGTTTTTTCGGATTTTGTAAAAATGTGTGCTATAAGCATCTATAATGCTTTAGCTCAAAATCAAGAAATGGAAAAAGAATATTTGAGAACTATAAATAGCTACAATAAAGAGGAACAATCTTTATTTATTAAAATGTTTAGTGAGTTAATTATGATGTTTGAAGAATCAAAAGAAGTAGTTGACTTATTAGGACCTATTTATATGAATACAAAATCAAAAGATAGTAAATTAGGACAAGTATTTACACCTGAACATATTGCTGAACTTATGGCTAAAATTACAATGGGAGATGAACAAATATTTAATAGTCAGATAGAAAAAAATGGATTTGTAACTGTTCTTGATCCGGCTTGCGGTTCTGGACGGATTAGTTTTATCTTATGCTAGAGCATTGCAAAAACAAAATATTAACTATCAAGAATATTTACTTGTAGATGTAACAGATATATCAGATATATGTGTTTATATGACATATATACAACTAGCTTTATATGGAGTTCCAGCAATCGTAAGATGTGGTAATACATTGACACAAGAAATGCGTTTTAAAATGGAAACTCCCCTATTTTTTCTACATTATTCTAAGTTTAGAAAATTTTATATGAAAAATCAGAATGAAATTAAAGAAAATACTGTTGTCATTGATAAATCAAAAATAACAAATCAAAATTTATTTAAAGAAGTTACTATAAAAGGAAATTGTCAAATTACTTTATGGTAAATATGAAGGAAAGGAAAATACATATGAAAATTAAAAGTTTACTAATTATGCCAGGAAAAGAAGTACAAAAAGTAAAAATTCCTGCAAATATAAAATTTATAAAATCACTATTAGGAGATGATTTACAAAAAATACGAATAAATGAAAATACAATTATTTATATATCAAAACAAACAGATTATACAGAATACAATAGGCTTTTTGATGGGTATATATTAATTGGAACATTTTTAATTGTATCTATAAAAAATAATAAAAGAGTTTCAATGAAAAAGAGAGATATTAGAAAATATACCAATATGTTTAAACTCTCAAAACATGAAAAGAAAGTAAATCGTTTTAAAGAAGAATTTTTAGAAGAATATTATTTTAATCAAAGGAAGATGAAGGAAAAAAATAGAGCGCATAACAAGGAATTTATCTTTAAAAATGCTGCATAAATAATGAAAGGAAGATTGAAAATGAATAATTACGAAACAATATTTTTATTAAATATAAAACTATCAGAAGAAGATCAAAAAAAGATACTTGATAAAGTAACAAAATGTATTATCAATTATGGAAAAATAACTAGCATAAAAAACATCGGTAAAAGAAATTTAGCCTATGAAATAAGAAAACAAAAACAAGCCTATTATTATGAAATAGATTTTGAGGCTAAAGCTCAATGTATACCTGAACTTCAACAACTATATAGATTTACAGATGAAGTTTTAAAATTTATTACAATAAAAAATAACGAATAAGGAAAGGAAGAAAAAATATGAACAAAGTAATTTTAATTGGTAGACTTACAAAAGATGTAGAACTTCGATATACACAAACAAATAATACGGCAGTTGCTTCATTTAGTTTAGCTGTAAATCGTAAATTTGTAAAAAATGGCGAAGAGAGACAAGCAGATTTTTTTAATATTATTGCATGGAATAAACTTGCTGAAACAATATCAAAATATTTATTTAAGGGAAATCAAGTTGCTATTTCTGGTAGATTAGAAACAAGATCTTGGGATGATGAAAACGGACAAAAACATTATGTCACAGAAGTTATTGCTGAAGAAGTAGATTTTATAGAACCTAGAAACAAGCAAAATAATGATGCAATATTAAATTCATCAGTTCCTGTAAATAGTAATGATTCATCAGATTTCATAAGCAATGGTGATGATTTGCCATTTTAGAAGGAGGATTATTATATGTTTAAACAGTTTTTTATAAATAAATATTTCAAAAAGCTAAGTAATACCAAGTTTTTTAGAAATGATGAAGATGCTATTATTGGTAGAGCAAAAGATGTTATAAAAAATCTTCAAGATCAAATAAGTTATGTAGAGAATATATACAATGATATTGATGAAGAAAATAAAAAGATGATAATTACAGATGCAAATTTGCTAATCAAGGAAATACAAAAACATTATCATAACAAAAATAATGTGATAGGACTTTACAACCACCCAATGGCTAATTTTTATATTTTACAAGATAAAAATATGTTGTATCAAGATTTAAAGGAATATTACAAAGAATTGGAGGAAAAATAAATGAATAGTAGTGAAATGATATTTACAGAAAATGAATTACAAATTTTAGCTAATGCATTAGTAGTTCTTTTAAAATTCACAGAAAATAATGGCTCAGATTTAGAAAATTTTGTTAACATTTCTGGCTTATTAAATAGAATGAATGCTGAACTCGATGATATAGAATTTAAAAGAATGCAAGAAATGGAGGAAGAGACAAATGAAAACTAACATTATAATGGTCAAGTATGAGGATAATTTTTATCCTCGTACATTTAATGGTAAAGAGTATTCTTATTATACAAATATATCTTTAAATATTGGAGATTTAACAGAAGTACCAACAAAATATGGTTCTAAAATTGCAAAAGTAACTAGAATAAATGTACCAGAAAATGAAATAAAAGATATAAAACCATATATGAAATCAATTACTCGTAAAATAGATAGAAATAGATACATCAATTTTTATGAAATACAGGAAGATGCAGCATAATGAACGAAAAACAAATAGCTAAAATTCTAGTATCAAAATTACAAGACATGGGCTTTGTTGTACATAGATATGATGCAATAACTACAAATTCTATTTATTTAAAATTAGATTATGGAGTATGTTGTGGAATCAGAATAGCTGATCATAATGGAAAGAAAAAATATCATTATAGATTTAATGTTGTAAAAGGTTATTGTGGAGATAAGATTATTTATTTTAAAAATCTTATCTCTTATTTTTATACATTTGAAGAATTGCCACAACTACTAAATATGGTCAAAAACGAACGAGAATCAAAAATAAAAAAATATGGTTTTGAAAACTATAAAATGTATATGGAAAAAGAAAAACAGGAAAATGAGCTATTTGAAAGATTTAAAATGGTAGCTTAAATTTGGAAGGAGATAAAATAAAATGAATGGTTTTGATAGATTAAAAGAACAAGTAAAAGATCAAGAAGATTCAGCATTAAAACAAGTAATTGAATATTTAACATCTCGTGATGATATGGAACAAAAATATCTAAATGAAGAAAAGAATGTTAAAGAAATGTGTAGTTTTATCAGAAGAAAGGGCAATGCACATGCAAAAAACGGCTGGAATTTTATTACTAATGAAGTTGTTTTCGCATGGGCTATTATGTATTGGGCTTTACCTAATTCTTTTTTAAAAATAAATAAACCCAAAGAAACAAACAATATTACAACTAAAGAAAAAACTACTAAAAATAATGTTATATCAATAGAAAAAGCCAAAAAAGTAATCGAAGAGAAAAAGCAAGTTGAGCAATTAACTTTATTCGGAGGTGTTGCACAATGAAACAAGAAGAAATTGATGCACTAATGCTAAAAATAGATAGAAAATGCAAATTTTCCAAATATTGGGATGAATTTATCAAAGAAAACTCTAAAAATCATCATCTTATTATAAAAGATAAGGAAAAGAAAAAATTATATTGTTCTAATTGTAATAGATATTTTACTGATAAAACAATAAAAGTACGCGATTATATAGAATGTCCTCATTGTCATAAAATGTCATGTGTATATGGAATAAATTATTATCGAAAATCTTTTGAACAGTCTATTGTATTAGTTCAAAGAATAGATAAACAAGTTGTTATAAGAGTTTTTGAAATATATTCTTACTTCAATGAAGGGAAAAAAAGAATACAAAGAAGTTGCATAGAGTATGCGAGAATATTACCTGGTATTGGTAGATTTATTGGAAATAATGTTTATATCAATATGTTTGGCGTTATGCGTGTATACCACAATTATAAAAAAATTAGTTGGTCGCAATATAAAGGTCATAAGTTTTTAACCGATCATCCTACATACCCATATAACAAGAAAAAGCTTGTAAAAGGTACAATTATGGAATATGCACCCATTGAAGAATTTAGGGCAAGATTTGCATACTGTCGTTACAATTATTTAGATGTATTAGAACTTGCTGCTTATGGAAGTTTTGAACTATTATGGAATATGAAATTATATAATTTATGTTTTTATTCTAAAGCATTAAATAGAAATGGGAGTTTTTATAAAAGATTTAAAGTACCTAAAAGTTTCTTAAAATTTATGCAAGATAATAATGTTACATATAAAGAATTGATGTTATTACAGCTATTCCAAAAAGCTGACAAAAAATTAATTCAAGATTATAGTTGTACTAATATTAACTATTTAAGATTTTTAATTAAAAATAATATACTGGATGACTTTTTAAATTCTGGTATGAAAATTAATTATACAAATATGAGCCTTATAAAAGATATTAGTAAATATGTTTCACTAAAAAAACTAATGCAATATAAAAAAGGCTTAAATAACTTAAATATCTATAAAGATTATTTAGAAATGGCTGAGAAACTTAGTTATAATTATAAATCAAACAAAGATTTATTCCCAAGAAATTTAATTTCAAGACATGATAAAATGCAAACTAAAATTAAAGTTGCAGGAGATATGAATACACAATTTAAGGCATATCTAAGATATTTAGAATTATCAAAATATACTTATTCAGATAATAAATATATTATCTTCCCTGCTCCAAGTATTGATAGTATGAAAGATGAAGGAAAACAGCAAGGAAATTGTGTAGGTTATATGTATCTTGATCCTTATATAAAATGTCAAACTGAAATATTTTTTGTTAGAAAGTTAGAAGATGTTACAAAATCATTTATAACACTCGAATATAAAAATGGAAAAGTTGTTCAAAAAGAACTTCCACATCATGATAGAAACTTTACGGATGAACAACTTGAATTTATTGATAAATGGCTAGGATTTAGAAGTTTCACAGATAAAAAAGAAAAAGTTAAGAACAAAGCAACATTTAAGGTTACCAAATATAATCTTAATAAACTGGCTGCATAGAATGGAGGAAAAAATATGTATCATAAAAGAAATTATAATAAAAATAATAATTCTCAAAACAAAACAAAAGAAATATTTGATAGAATTGTTGAAAATTTACAAACTATTGTCAATAACGGAGACTATGAAAAGTTTTTAAAATTTCAAAAGAATTTTAGGGATTATAGTTTTAATAACCTTATTTTAATTTTTAGTCAATTTCCAGATGCTACAAAAGTTGCTCGGTAAAGCTAAATGGTTGAAACTAAAAAGAGAACTTACAGAAAATGCAAAAAAAATATGGATAGTAGCACCTATTCCTAGACAGTATGATAAAAAAGTAAAAACTATTGAAAATGGAGAAGAAATAGAAAAAATTGAAACAGTAAAATATAATGCTTATAGATATGTGTATGTTTATGATATATCACATACTACTGGAAAAGCTATACCATTACAATCTGAAAGAATAAATTGTGATGATAAAGCTTCTTTTTATAACAAATTAAAAGAATTTAGTAATGTTCCAGTTATAGAGAAAGAGTTATTTGGAGGCACATTAGGCTATTATAGTGAAAAAGAAAATTTAATTGCTATAAAAAATACCTTATCTATAAATGATAAAGCATCAGTTTTATTACATGAAATAGCCCATAGCCTATATGATGATTTTGACTATTCAAAAGATAGAGATTTATCTGAAGTATTTGTTGAATCAGTTGCCTATATTGTAGCTGATCACTTTGGATTAGATACATCACATTGTAGTTTTAACTATATTATTAAATGGGCTAAAGGCGAAACTAAAACAGTCCTCGAATTAGGTGGAAAAATACAAAAATGTGCAAATGAATTTATTGAAAAATTAGAAAATTTTGAAATGCAAGAATTACAACTTGCAGCATAGGAGGAAAAAATGCAAAGTATTGTTAGTTATAAGGACAGAGGAAACTTTGGTGATTCAAAATATAGAGGCAATTGTACAGGATATATCATTGAAGATTTACTTAATCAATTTTACCATACTTCTAAACCTAAAAAATTTATTGAAATATTTAGTGGTGGGGGCACTGGAAAAGATGTCGCAAAAGAGCTTAATATAACAAATAGTCTGCATTTAGACTTAAATAATGGATGGGATGCTCTAATAGATGAAATACCAAGTGGTAGTGATTTTATATTCTCCCATCCGCCCTATTGGGATATTATCTCTTATGCAAAACAGAGAAAATCATATAATGAAAATGATCTGTCTAATCAAATGCCTTATGATGAATTTATACAAAAACTTAATCTAGTAAATGAAAAAATCTATCATTCCCTATTATACGGTGGTAGACATGCAATTTTAATTGGAGATATTAGAAAACAAGGAAAGTATTATAGCATAATGAAAGATATGGATTGGTATGGTGATTTAGAAAGCCATATTATAAAAGTTCAATATAATTGCTCATCTGATAATAAAATTTATTCTAATCAAAATTTTATACCTATTAAACATGAGCATTTATTGATATTTAAGAAAAATCGTGTATGGTTATTTAGCAAAAAAGAAACTAATACGCTCCAGATAAATATTATGGAAGTTACTAATATTACTTGGAGAGACTTAATACAAGCTACACTTGAATTTATGAGAAACAGAGCAAGTATAGATGAAATCTATAATATTTTAATAAAATCAAAAAAAGCACAAAACAATAACCATGTGAGGGAAAAAATAAGACAAACATTAAACAATAATTCTAATTTTAAAAAAGTGGATAACGAATGGATGCTATGTATTAAATAGAAAGGAGATCTAAGAATGAAAAATGTTACAATAGATGAATTATACGATAAAATTGAAAGGTTAGAATACGAAAAAATGGCTTATTTAGAAGTAAATGACAAAGCAGGTGCTAGGAGAATGGCTAGACAAATTGAACAAATAGAATTACAGATTGATATTTCTAATTACAACAAAATAAAGCAAGAATTAGAAATATACAAAAAAGTTGTACGCAACTATCCAGGTTTACAACTTGAAATAAAAAATAAATTGACTGAGCAAAAAATAATATGAAAGGAAAATTAAATATGGATGTATTAGATTATCAAGAAGTAAAAAAACATGTAAATATTTTAAATGTAGCATATCAGTTATGTTTAGAAATAACAGATGATAAACATACAGAAATAAAAGCAATTTGTCCTTTTTGTGGATATAACAAAAATTCTAAAATTGCTACATTAAGCTTAAATACTATCAATAATAAATATTGTTGTAGTCGTTGTGGTGCTGGTCGGATATTCAATTGGATTATATGCTCGTGTTAAAGGTATTGATAATAAGAAAGCATATAGAGAATTGTTAGATAGAGAATGTTTTTCTATTCAAAAGAGTAACATAACAATAAGTCCTATAAATGAAATTGCAGATATAGATAAAAGAGATACCGTTTATAGAACTTTTTTAAATATGTTAAAACTTGAAAGAAGTTCAAGACTAGCACTAAATAGACTTGGATTTTTAAATTCTACTATTGAAGAACAGATGTATAGAACAATACCGAATAAAAATATTCATAGAAGATTAATAGCACATAGATTGTCAAAACTTTATGATTTATCTGGGATACCAGGATTTTATCAAGAGGCAGATTTTAAATGGACTTTTTCAGCAGGTAAAGGGATATTTATCCCAATATTTGATGAAAGCCATAAAATACAAGCATTATCAATACATTTAGATAAGCCTTTCAATAATACAAAAGATATGTGGTTTTCTAGCAAAGATAAGATCAATGGAACAGGTACTAAAAATGTATTAAGTAAAAATAACATTGATGAAAATACGGATACTGTTGTACTAACTGATAATTTCTTATTAGGAAACTATATTAAAGCAAGTTTGAATGTTCCAATGATTGCATTCTCTAATATTAGTAATTCATATCAGATACTAAAAGTTATTGAATCTACTAATGTTGATAATATTATTTTTTCTTTTAAAATTGGTCAAAATGATAATTTAGACTATATTATAAATAGAATTTTTAAAGATTTAATACCACTTGGCTATAATCTTGAAACTAAACCTATAAAAGATTTTAAAGATGTGTTAGATAAAGATTTTCTAACATTGTATTCACTAAGAAAAGTCGCATAATTTATGTGTAAAAAGAATTACAAAAATAGCCTACTCTAAAGCAAGAGTAAGCTGTTTTTTTTATATCATAATTAAATATTTTGCAAAAAAATTATAGAATTAAAGAGGGGGATTCCCCCTCTTTAATTAGACGGCTAGAAATAGAAATTAGTTACTTAGTTTCTATTTGAATTATTGTACTTTAACGCAACACATACCCATATTTTACACATGCAGAGCGAGTATATCCCGGTTTGGTATATCCCTCAACAGTACTAGCATCAAAGAAGATTTGAATTCTATCTCCCTTTTGTACTTGCAAAGAGAAAGCGCCACCATCTCCAATAGTCTCGTAAAAAACATCTTCAGCCAATACCGTTGAAGTTCCAGCTTTACGAACCTGAACTGTTAGCTTAACGGGACTGCTACTTGAATCAGTTCTTTGGAAAAATGAAATATCAATAGTCAAAAGTCCAGTATAATCAATTGTTTTTACTGGAGTCAAATTTGTATTTTTAAAATTGAAATAACCGACAGGAACTAATTGAGTTGTATATCCCCAAGTTTCTTCGCCGGCTGCAAAGGCTTGAACACTAAAGCTCAAAGCCAAAATACAAATCAAGGCAATCGATAAGATTTTCCGTGCATATTTCCCAGCTGTTTTCATCATAGTAAAACTCCTTCCATTGTCATTTCTAGCCATCTATATCAAAAATAGTATTGTACTATCTTTGAACATATTGAAAATATATTTCTTAGGTATTATACATTATTTATTAAAAACTAGCAATAGTTTTTTACAATATTTGTATTTTTTTGTAATCTTTGTATTGCTGTGAAATATTTTTTATAGTTCTCTAGATTCAAGGTATTAGTTATTTTCTATTTAGTTAATTAAATAGTTTCTTAAATCCAAAATGTTTCAGTATATTAAAAGTTCTTAATCATCGCCTTTGAAAATACAATTTCTATATATTCTATGCTTAATTTATTTTTCAACATTATTTTCTTTCTCAAAATTTTTTAATTCTGTTGAGATTAAAGACCATACTTTTTTATCTTCTCTATCTTTTTCCCATGTAGATACTCCTCCAAGCTGATATGTTTTAACTAATGATAATTTAGCATTTATTGAATCCAAATCTTCTATCCACATTTTTTTGATTTTTGAACCTAATGTATATTCAACATAGTTTTGTTTTAAGACATCATCCCATTTCTTTTCTACTCCATTAGGGATATTACTATCAATGTCTTTCATATTTACAACTGCACTATTTTGTAAATTGCCATTCATATCTTCAGTCCAAATTCTTGTGTAAAATGGTATTCCAAGAATTAATTTTTCTGATTTTACTTCATATGTATTTATGAATTTTTTTATATTGGTTTCTATCCAATTATATCCTGCAACTGTTCCCGACTTTTTACTTCCCATACCATGTTGGTCATATGCCATAAATATTAGATAATCTGATACATCTCCTAATACAATTCTATCATAACACATTGACCATGTTTCGGATCCATCTGGTGCTGTTACATCAACTGATAGTGCTAGTCCATTTTCTTTCATTCTCGGATCAAGTTCTATAATAAATCTTGAAAACATATTTATATCTTCTTGTTTCATATTTTCAAAATCTATATTTATTCCATCTAAATTGTATTTTATACATGCTTCAGTTATACTTTTTATTAATTGCTTTCTTAAATTGTAATTATTCATGATTTTTGAAGTTATATCTTTTCCCGCACTTGCATTTGAAATCATTGCCCATACTTTGTATCCATTTTCATGTGCCCATTTTATGTATTGTTCTCCTTCTATTTCCACATTTGTTTTAAATTCTCCTTGGTTGTTTATGTAAAAAAATGATGGTGATACTACATTAACTCCCTCGATTACTTCTTTTCTGTTTGGTGCTTTTGCTTTTTCTGAAAAGTAATCCCAAAACATGTTTATTTTTCCTTCTACTTGTTTTTCGTTAACTATATCTTTTCTTATATATGTTATGTCTTGTAATTCAGATGTTTTTACATATCCTACGATTCCTCTCATTGTTCTTACTTTGGACCATCCCTCTTTTGTTTCTAACACATATATCAAATTTTCTCCTTTTTTCACTTTATCAATAGTTCTACATAGATTTTTCGATTGACTTTTTACATTTATGTTCTTTTGGGCTGTGGCAATTCTTTTGCTTTTACTCAATGAATCAATTATTACTATATTTTCTTCTTTATTATATTCTATTTCAATATCATATACTTCTTTTAATTCTGATATGGGAATATATGTATTTTCTTCAATTTTTTTAATTGGTGCAGCTATTTGCTTTTGAGAGTCGTTTATAGTTACAATATTACTATTATAGTTAATTTCCGCTATTTTTTTTCCGTATGTTGTTATAATCTGCTTTGTTCCTTCCTCATATATATATTTGTCAAAAAAATTTTTTATATCTTGTTTTGATAAATAAACTATTTTTCCATCTATATATGCTTCATTTTTCAATATTATATTTCTATTATTTATTACTACTCTTGTTTTTGCAGTATCTCCTTTTTTTATAGTATTTAATGATACAAAAAATGCTATTAGTAATACAAGTATTACTAGAAGTATAATTACTATACTATTTTTTATTAATTTTTTTTTCATTAGATTTCCTCATTTCACTTCTTATTTATTATATAATAAATAGTTATTTGAATGAAATTATATCATTTGTATATTTTAAAGTAAAGATAATATTAGTTAAATTTATATTGGGCTTTTTGTACACTACATATTTTTCAAAGTCAAGTTATATTAATTATTACGAAAAATAACATGATAGCATAAAATAATTCTTGAGAATATCTTAATAAACGCTTTTCTTAATTTTTCTTATTGAATTTACATACCACAGTATAGATTATAAATTTTAAACTTGGTTTTAAATTTTCATCAATAGAAAAATAGTTACTAATAATACTTATTTTTGTATTATTATACATTGTTTTTAATATTTGTTCAATACACCATTTAACTTTAAAAAAGGATTTTTCATTATATTTTTCTGCTATTTGAGGAAAAACATTTTTACTTAGATTATCTAATGCATTTTCATCTTTTATACATATAAATATTGCATCACATAAATATTTAAAGCCTTTTGTTTCTCTTTTAAAATTAAATTTCGAAAGTTCGTTATATATAAATTTTTTTATATCATTATCATTCATATTTACTCCTCCTTAATGAGTAGGTTTTGTCCTGGGTATATTTGATTCGGATCATCTCCAATTATGTCCTTATTTAGTTCATAAATTTTTTTCCAATTTACATTATATTTTTTTGCTAATAAAGAAAGTGTATCACCTTCTACAACAACATGGTATATAGAATTAGTACTGTTGTTTAAATTGTTTAAATTAGCTTTTTTAATTATATTTTTATAATCATATATAGAATAATTTAGATCAACATTTCCAGAAATTCCTGCAACTTTTCCTTTATCAGAAAATTGCCACATACCATAACTTTTATTATAGGTACAATTATTTCCCCATTGAGCAACCCATTTATCAAATCTATCTAATTTTTCACTATTTATTCGATTATTAAGCCAATCTAAACTAGCATATATACCAGTATAATAACCAGCATCTTCAATAATGCTACAAAATTTTTCGCATATATTTATACAAGTTTCATTACTAACATTTCTTTTACTTTTGTATCCATCAGCATCCTCCATATCTAAAAATATAGGATATTCAATTTTCAAGTTTTTAATATTTCTAAGGACAAATTCTGCTTCTTTTTGAGAATCTTCTATATTAGTAGCATATGAATAGTGATATAGTCCAATAGGAATATTATTATTTATAGCATTTTCATAATTTATTTTAAATTTTTTATCAATTTGATTTGGATTTTTTCCATATCCAAATCTTAATATGATAAATTGTATTTCAGAATTTTTTACTTGTAACATATTTACATTTCCATTATGTTCGGATATATCAATACCTTTTATCATATAAAAACCTCCTTCATAAACGCATAAGCTTTTAATCTTATTATTTTGTAAATTCTAAATTATAGAATTTTTTAATGCAATTTCAATACTATATTGAATGTTTTTTATTAAGCAATTTTCTTTTGATAGATGTTTATTATCAAATTATATTTTCAAAATTTATAAAATTTTTATTAAGAATTTATACTGATAATGTAATAAAATATAAACAATTATATTTATTTTTATCATCTAATTTACGATTATTAGAGTTTATTTCTAATTTTTATAGAATATTTATACCTATTTAGATTATATTTTATATAGTTATTGACATATATTTTTTTTTACTATATTATATCAATGTTGGAGGTATTGATATGAAAGAGTATATAAAATTAATCGGTGAAACTATATATAACTTTTTAATAGGTTTTTGGACTCCTTTTAATTTTTTATTAGCAATAGCTTTTATGATAGATGATAATGATGGCGTAGGCATATTTTTAACAATGCTAACATTTAGTGTTTATATGTTTTTATTAATTCCTAATAATATTAATTTTTTTAAACAAGCAAAAAGCAAAAAAGAAAAGATAATTTTAATTTGTAGTTTTATAACTGGAATTATAATTTCAGTATTTTTATATAAAGGAAAAGGGTCTATTAATGTAATTTTAACAGGAATATTAACCATAGGTAATATATTCTTTTTGTATTTAAATAAAAAATCAGATAATATATATAGTGTTTTACTATTTATTTTAAACTTAATCTTTATATGTCTTAATATAAATTGTTTTAATATATTTTAAAAACTAAAAGAAGGTGATTAAAGCACCTTCTTTTATCTTATCTAACTTGACTATTATATTTTTCAATAATATTATATAATCCTATATTTTTTGTTCCATATTCTTCGGCTCCATTATAACGAGTAAGAATTTGTTTTATTTGTTCTTGAGAATAACTATATGGATTTACTCTTTCTAGTCCAAGATTAGAAGCTTCCCATAATAATACTAATGCACAAGTTTCTAAATTAAAGTTTATATCTTCATTTAATTTTTGCCAAACTTCCCACATATCCTTCCAATTGTCTAAGTTATATTCTCTATCAGTTATATAACCATTTTCTCTAGCCCAGTTTCTAGCATTAATACCAGTTTTTGCAAATATTTGAGAAAAACCTGTACTAGAATCTGCATCTGAGAATAAAGGAAATTCTGGTTGAGGTGTTATTAATCTAATAGCATCGGGTAGATTATACCACGTTTCCATTTGTACTTCCCAAGCATAATAAGATCGTACTCTTGCATCAGCTATTGGGTCATCTTTTCCTTCGCAAGCTCTTTCCCACATTGACACAGTTTGAATTAATGCTTTTCTCATTCCAAATTTGTTGCTTAAATTTGTAAAAATACTATCATAAGAAAGAGTATCTTCGACTGCTTCTTCAGGAGTTCTATTTGCTTTTATACTTGCTGCTCCAATATTATTTGTTATATAAGCAGAAGTTTCAGATTTAAAACTTGCTTTTTTATCAGCAGGTAAATTAACATCTTTCTTATTTACTGGTCCTACAGTTCCTTCAATATTATCTAATAGGGAAAGAGTACCATTAAAGAATTTATCTCCATAAGACTGCATATTAGAATCACTATAATTCGTAGTAGGAGTTAACTCTAACAAACATGCATCGGCACCGATACCAGGATAGTTTGAATTACTTTGAGCAAGTGTAGGTGAATTTTTAGCCCAAGCAATTAAATACCCTTCTCCATAACCATAACTATGTCTTGAAGATGGTATTCCCATACTATTCCAATAATATTGACCAATATTAGAATTACCAACTGTTTGATTAAACCAGCCATGAACATCAACTAAAACATTTTTTCCACTTCCTCTATTATTTTCTAATGCTTTTCTTAAATTTTGTAACTCTATAGCTTGGAATGGACTAGAAGCAGTTTTATATCTAACACTTGGATTATTAGCTTTGAAATTACCACCCCAGTTTCTATTAGGATCTAGCTTATTATATAAACATCTTCCAAATCCGTTATTATTATTTCCATTTACAATTCCATCTAAATTTATACCAGGAAATACATAAATAGACCATTTTTCTTTTAATTGATTAAGTCTTGCAGTAGTTAGATTATTAAAGTCTTGCATAAATCTTTTTGCAACTTTTAATAGCATATTACCATCACCATGATAATATGTTCCATCAGATTTAGTTCCATCTTCCCATCCATGTAGTGCAAAAGTTAAGAATAGATGGTTTGCACCATTACCAAATTTATAATAGAACATATTTCTACCTTTTTGAGTTTGACCATATGAAATTTTTGAACCAAAATGATTATAAGATTCATTAAAAGATTCAAGTGGATTATTTTCTTCTGGTAGATTTCCATTAACAATTTTAGAAACAAGTACATAACCTCTTTTTCTTTGACCTGTAGCCGTTACTGTATATTCAATACAAGTGTATTCGAAACCATATTCATCAGTATTAACTTTATTTGTGTTAAAGTTTATAACCTCCTCATTTTTTACAGAACCAAGTTGAGCATAATTCGAATTAGGACCACCATAAACTATAATATTTTCATCTATAGCATGAGCATTTACACCATTAGTATAAAAATCTGGAAATAATGTTCCAGGAGTATAATCTCTAGCATCCACTTTATCCCAAGCAATATACCCTCTTTTTCTACCATTTTTTGTATTATATTCTACATATATTTCATTTCCTTCTTTTGCTAAAAGTGATACCAATTCACCAGCTCCTAAAGCTCCTATAATAGCACAATTGCTGCCAGGACCACCATATACATTAATAGCTTCTTTAACTATACATACAATTGTTTCAAATGGAAATTTTAAATATTGTGCATATACATACCCTCTTTTTGTTCCAGAAGAAGTAGCATATTCAATAAACGCAATGTTCTTACCATTAAATTCATAAGAAAATAAAAATGTACAACCCTCATGTTTAAATAAAGTACCAACAGGTGCAGTTAGACTAAAATCATCGCAAGTTCTAACATCTAATTCTGTTGTTGCATAACAATATCCACCATAAAAATCTTCTT